>Ga0210046_1003707_pt1 | contig 10053 bp, 14 predicted proteins | sample CryGeyCG2114_250_FD_185461 | JGI IMG/M metagenome (GOLD analysis project Ga0210046, IMG submission 185461) | Groundwater microbial communities from aquifer - Crystal Geyser CG18_big_fil_WC_8/21/14_2.50 (SPAdes) (version 2) | ecosystem: Environmental > Aquatic > Deep subsurface > Groundwater ... | reverse complement strand
TCCGCCCGAGGTGAAGCTTCCCGGAGCCATGCCGCCATAGAGCAGCTGCGCCATCTGTTGCAACTGCGCCCAGTCTTTGTTAACCGCAAAGTCCCGAACATTCGCGTTGTAGTTCTCTTGCCCTTGATTGTAGCCTTCTACATTCGCGCCAACTCCTGCCAGTGTTCCAGCCGGGGCTTGCTGAGCTTGCAGCAGCGTGGGCAGCGAATTAACCGTAGAGTTGAAGGTCTGCAGCCCCTGCCCATAGGCAGCGTTGTCTAAGCTCGCGTTGGCATTTGCCATGCTTTGTGCAAGACCCTTCAACGCAAGACCTTCGGCAACCCCCTGCCGCGTACCACCATAAGCACCGTTGCCCGTAGCGTTGTTCCGAATCTGCGAAAGTGGCCCACCGGCTTGCGTGAAGGCATCGGTTAGCTGCGACATGCTCGCCTGCTTTGCCGCGTTGAGCGTTGGACTATTCGCAATGTCCAATACATCGGCCAAACCGAACTGCGCAGCCGCCGGTATTCTCCCCGCAACTCCACTCTGTGCGCCGGAAATCTGCCGCATCATGTCCCGTGCCGCCAGCGTATCTGCGCTCGGCCCTACGAACTTAGGCCCGGCGTAGCCTTGTGCATTCTGCGTCTGTGTAGCGGTATCGAAAGCTTTGGTCGCCGCATTGAAGATTTTATCCTTTGCCGCTTGGTCTTGGGCCGTCAGCGCAGCAGTAGTGCTACTCGAGGTCCCCTTGCCTCCCGAATTACCCAGTATTTTGCTTAGAAATCCCATAGCTCACCTCACCCTAGAAATCGCCACGCTGCCGTGACTGCATCATATCCATAGTATCCGCGCCCACTACCCGGATTCCAGTTCGTTCCGTCGGCCAGCACTATCATACCAGTCCGAACCTTCTTCGGCACAGTGTTATGTTCCACCACCTGCTGAATCCCAAGCTCTTGCATGATAGTACCTACCCGTTGAAGTTCTTGCAATATCCACCTACGCAGTTCCGCTTCGCTATCGGTCTGTGGGGGAATGCTCGGAACATAGGCACGCTCGGCCACTTAGTACCCCCCAATCTTCTTAACTTCGAGATCATAGCCGAACAGTTTCCAGCGTGCCGTTCCAGTCGATTCGAACTTAATTGAGATAATCTTCCCGCTAGCTAACGGGTTAACTTTCCGCATAGTCGCGGGGTCGAAGGGATAAGGCCCATGCCACTGGACACCATCGTCTCGCTGCATCTGCGTACCTATCCAGATGTTGATAAGTTGCCCCCCTGACGATTGAATCCGAGGCCAAACTTCCGTCACCAGCTTAACCGCATCATTGTCTTGCGGCTGGCCCAGACGGTCAGTGAAAACAATTGGCAGACCAATGCGCTCGCAGCTCGCCGTAATCGCTGCTCCGCCGAAGGTATTCGCTTGGTCGAAGAGAAACCATTCCCCGCTCGGAGTATCCGTAGCCCCCATGAGCTGCGGGAAGCCTGGAGTATAGGCCCTCGCGCCCCATGCCAAAGCGTCGGCATTCCAGCTCAGTGCATCACTCCCCCACTCGTCCACACCCCCTGGACTATGCACAAGTATGCCAGGTTCCAATGCAGTTAGTTCCGGTAGTGTACGAATACTGAAGGTGTTATCCGTATAGTTCCAGACTAGCGCAGTGCCTAGCCTTCCGCTACCCTGCATGCTAAAGCAAATCCAAACTTCGGACTTAACCGGATTATGCCGTACTACGGTCTTCGGCAAGTCATCAGTATTAATAGCGGAGAACAGCCATTTCCGCATCCGCTTAGTCAGTATCGACTCGACAGCATTCCCATCAAACACTACAACATCTGAGGGGGTGAAGAGGCAGTGCTTCGGCCCCTTAAAGTTAAAGCCGCACACCGCTCCCGCGGTAAGCATTCCGGCCTCCGCTGTTACCTGCCGGAACCCAAAGATGTCAATGCCGCCTACAAAGTTCTGCAGGTAAATGGCATCTTCCTTATAGATAACGTTCGAGCTATGCAGGGGGAGGCAGTCAATGAGCGCTCCGCTTGTTTCCGCCAGCGGAAGCTCCCCCGCATCCTTCGTAGCGTCCGTCTCGTCCCAAGACACTGGCACTGTTCCCGCGTCAGCCGGATGCGACCACTTCACTAAGTGCTGATAGCGTGTCCCGCTCTTCGTAATGTCAAGGGCAATGAGGTAGTTCTTAAAAGGACGAATAACTGCCGCTGTAACCCCTGCAGGCCAAGCGGTTAAGTTTTGCAGCCGCGTAGAGGTATCGACGGGATTCCACATCTGCGGCACTTCGACATTGTTCGTTAGTACCGGCACTCCATTCAAGGTGCAGCCGCTCCAACCCACCCCTGTATAGTCAACATCTATCCCGCCCACTTGCGGCGTAAGGTTGTAGTGCGTTGCACCTTGGTGCACATAAACCTTCGTCGCATTCGCATACATCCATGCGAACTGGCTAACCCCAGGGTAACCCATCAACCAGATGGGCGCTACGATAGGGGTAGTGAAGGCCTTCGCATGGCCCTCGAAACTTTCCAGCGCCCCGTCCTGTACCCGCATATTGGAGACAGAGCTAAAAGCCCCCGCAGGGAGCTCATGGGGGGATTGGTCTGCTATCATGCCGAGGGAGGATAGTCCGGTAACTGGTACTCGCATTTTAACTTCCTTCAATCTTCAAGATTCGCCCGTTTGTCAAGCCTGCCATCCGCTGGTCGGCCTCGTTTGCTTTCACCATTTCGTTGCGGAAGCTTTCCACCGCCGCTCCCGTCTGCCGCTGCATTTGGCTATTCTCGATAAGCAGCACCGGCGTCCACGCAAAGGCGCAATCCCCTTGCTTTACCTCCGCACCATTTTGCGGATCTTTGCCGTGCACGTACACCCAGAAGCGGCAAGCCTGCATTTCGCCATCTACTATCGCGCCATCCTCAATACACTCCCTCTTCATTAGCGGACAGATGATTTTGTCTATCCTAGCCATCAGGTTAATCCTTCGTAGCAATGATGATGTCAGTGTACTTCACATCCATAGCGAGGCTTGAGGCGGCGAGCGTGTGGCTGTGGGCATCCCCGGTAAAGGTGTGGGAGTGTGCTGGCGTAGTGTGCGTGTGAGAGCCACCACCACCCGTTGCTACTGTATAGTTGTATGAAAGGGCTGAGGCTCCAGAACCGAACTGGCCTTGTACACCACCGATGCCGCCGGTTCCGTTGTTATGCTGCTCTTGGTGCGTATGGCTCGGCATTTGTGCTATGGTCAGTGTAGTGGCGCCCGATGTTCCAGCCCCCCCATTATCCGTCGTGCCGCTCGCCGCAAAGCCATCAGTTGTACCGCCCACGGCCCTTCCCGCTGCAAACGCAGCTGAAAAGGCCAACGACCCGCCACTCGCTGCCGCACCTGTTACTATACGAAGAGCAGAATCGTTTAGAGCCGACGTAACATCCTTCGTCCAACCAATTGGTGCCGTTGTCTGCTGAAAGAGCATACGTGTACCGCTAGGCAAGTACCGCTTCGGAAAAGCGTCCGCCTTGAGTACCGCCTTAATTAGCCGTAAATGGTCGTCGCCCTCACTTCGCGGGTCAGTGCTAAGGGGGTTCGTAGCTACAAGGTCGTCAATCGTTGTTCCAGCTTCGAGTCCCATAGTTTGCTCCTATTAAGTTATGCACGTAGATTATTGGAATAGAGAACTACTCGCAATGGCTACGGTCAGTAAGTTCATGGTGCCACCACCATAGCCATCCCAGTCACTACGCCCCATGCGAGCACACCGCCTAACAGCGTACTAACCGCATCCCATAAATCTGTCGTGTGACTGGCAGGGTGGCGGGCATCCCACACTTCCTTCAGCACCCCTGCAAGCGCCGCCGCCAACAGCCCGGCGAACGCGGCCACCTGCATATTTGCAACACCGCCCGCAAGCATACCCAGCACCACTGTAATGGAAACGCCGTATCCAGCAAAAAAGTGGGATTGCTTATCCATCGGGATTCTCATTTTATTTCTCCTCATCATTAGTTTATATTTCCGCTCTCATTCAAAGCTGTCAGCGTGACCACAACCGAAGCAAGGGCTTTGAGGGGATACATCATGCCAGCGCCTTCACTAGTTCCGCTCGAGCTGCCACAATCTGGGCATCTATTGTCGCCAGCCTGTCGGTCGGACCTCCCAGCAGGACTTCACGCACTGCTCTGGATTGCGACTGTTCTAGTGCGACTATGCGACCTTTGATAGCTGCGATGGAGGCTTCTTTCGCCTGCTTTACTGTCGGTGCGCGCAAGACGGCCAGTTCCGCATCCGAAATAGGTACTAATCCAGGTTTGATATACGCGTCCTGCGAGCCATCAGCGGCGTAAGCATAAACTTCGTTCGTTATCTGGTTCTTGTAATGTTTCATGATTTTTACCTTTATCTAAATTCAGACCATGAGTTTAAAGAGCCAAGCCCCGCAACTTTAGTTATACTGTAGGTGCCCCCAGATGGTACTACAACAGGTCCAACGAAAAAGAGGGTCGAAGCGGGGCCACTGGTTCGCACCACTATCACGCCAGAAACGTTAATCCTAACATCTGGGTCATTTCCTGCATTATTAAGGATAGCACTAACAAAAATTGGCCGGCCAGTCGTGTTTGTGTACGTCGTGTTGAGGGCTCTGCTCCCAGTTAAGTTCTGCCAAGTTTGTCCATAATGTCCGCCTGCCAGCGCATCAGCAGCGGTGTCTATGTCAATTGCTCTTACGTAGTTCTGCACCTCGCACGTAGTAGCGGTGAGCATGTACACCTCAAAGGTATCATTTGCCGCTGTGGTAATACTTGCGCCGCCTTGCAGAATGGTCAGCCCTGCCCCGGCGGTAATATCTCCAGCACCGAGACACTTGCGCTTATAGGTTATTCCAGCTACACCGTGGAATGCAGTAATGGCTACGCCCGTGTCGGAGAGCGTGCCTTCGATGGACTCACCGGTGAGGTCAGTAGTTGCAGCCCGGACAGTCGCTGCTACGGTTTGATCGACTTGTTGAGCTTTGCCTGCGGTGAGGCCTGTTACCTCTGCCGTTACCTCTGCGGTCGTCTTGTAAATCCACCCATCAGCCGTTGCATTGCTTTTTATGTACTTATCCGCGCCCGCAGTTGGTGCGTCCGGTGCACCGCTTCCGCCGAAGGATATTGCCCAATTCGCCTCAACCTGCGCCGGAGTATCTACAAGCGCACGAATAGTTTGCCCCACCTGTACGGAGCTTGTGCCAAGTGTGCCTGCCCCAGTAAGTAACCAAACATCACCTCTCACAATCGCACCGGCTGTGCCACTACCACCTGTACTCGGGAACAGGTTAACTGATGCGTCGTAGCCACCTCGATCGTCCCACAACCCGACAACAAGACCCTCCGCGTAGGCCTGTGCCGCGTTCTGAACGACTTGGTCGGCGGCAGCCTGCGACGTAGATACCGGCTTATCAATATCGGAAGTATTATCGACATTTCCCAGCCCGACGTTTGCGGCAGTCATTTGGCTCTGCCTTACCGCATCCGCACGTAGTACCGCTTTAATCAGCCGCAGATGTGCGCCACCCTCGGCAATCGGGTCTGTCTCCGCTGGCAACAGCGCATTAAGTCCCGCAATGTCTACAGCCGTTTCAACAGTCATGTCAATCTCCAGTTTACACCAACGGTGCTTCTTCCCCCCAAGTGCTAACGGTAGCAGCTCCAGGTATCCAGGTGTTGACAGTGGTGGCTCCGGGTCTCCACCCGATATTCAGCAATCCATCCTGCCAAGCCCCCACCGCCTCCTGCCAAATAACCGGGCCCCCTTCACCCCAAGGCAGGGTCGTTGGCGCTCTTAGTGCGCCCGCCTCTGCCCAAGCCATAGCTACAGTCGCCGCTCGAAATGGGGAGCGTCCTTGAAGGACTTCCAGAACATTCCCGCCCTATTCCGAGGGTTAAGGCTCTCCCAGTACCGCCCAAGTTCTTCGGGGTAACAGAGCTTGCCGTTCTTTGTGAAGTGTAAGTCATCGGCCAGCTTCTTAATGTGCATGGAGTTGAAGGTCTTGCTCCGACCCGTCTTTACGTAGATAGCTTGCATCTCCGGCATACGCTGTGCCTCCCCCTTGCGCACCTCATATCCGCGCTCGAATGCGCGGAGCAGTAACTTCACGTGGTCCCGGGTGTAGGCTTCCTGATGTTCGCCAAGTGTCATATCACTCCCCCTTCGTCTGTTTCCAACCTTGATATACGTCCACGCCCTTTTCGACCGTGCGACCTATAAAGTACGCGCCTACCATCGTGGTGAGTAGCGTACCGACCAGTGTAAGGTAAGTGTCCGGCACTAGCGCCCCAAAGAGCGCGCACACCAACATCACATCTAGCGCGGCCAGCATATGTAACAGTGCGAGGGGTCGGACATTCTTGCTCAGCCACGAATCGCTAAGCATGTCCGCTTCCCAACGCTTCGTCACCGCTACCGTAGCCACTTTCTCCGCCTCGAGGCTCAGTTCCTGCTGCCGCACCGCCAGCTCGAGCAGCACTTCCTCGTGTGTCATTTCCAGTCCCCGCATGGAGGCGAGTTGCTCCGAGGTCAGTGGCTTGCCTTCCGGCGGCAGCGTAATGCCGAGCACTTCCTCGACCTTCGCCTTCCCCTTCGACATGACGGCATTGCCAAGCATGCTCAGCCCGTTAGCGAATAAGTCCTTAACGAACGGGGTTAGTGCAGCAAGAATCAGTGGTGCGACCATTTTGTTCCTCCTCTACTTACCTCTACTACCTGTAATAGCGTACCAAATGAACAGCACCGCCGCCCCCACCGCTACGGACCACTTCAGCACTTCTCCAATAAGGCAAATCATCCTGATAAACCCCTTCGCGTCGTGCCATGCCGCCGCAATCTCCTTCATCTCCACCAGCGTTTGTTTTATCTCCTGCAAATCTGTATGTATCGTCGTTCCATCAGTGTGACTGTGAAAGGCGGGGCATGCGCTGAAGTGCATATCGAGCTCTTCTTCTGTCATAGTATCTGCGCGCCGACGCATTTGGTGGGCAGGTGTCGTCATTAAGCGTCCCCCATGCTGCGTTGGTAGTTAGCTTCTTCCCTTGCTACCGTATCCGTCATAACGCGAGTGCGCGCTTCCGTCGCCATGCCGCCGAAGATAACCGCTAACTCCGTATCCCTCGTATAGGCCGCAGCGAGCGCCTTCCCCGTTTCCGCAATCAACCAATCCTCAGCGTAGGTCAACCAAGCATTGGTATCGGTCCCATGGACAGTGGGGTTATAGGCAACGGTAATCAGCGGCTGCGAAACGAAGAACTGGGACTGCAAGGAGTAGACTGCGTCGGGTGTAGGGTGTAGGCGAAGGTACTTACCGTTCAGTGAATACTTCTTCGGTACACCGGCATTCGGATACTGCTGCAACCCAAGCTCATAATCGGTCTTAACCAGCTCCGTCCGTACCCCATTCTGCACCAACCACAGTGCGCCGTTTTCCGCTTCCTGCAAGTAGTCGGCGGGGAGGGCTAGCCGTTCCTCCCCCGCTTGTGTTACCGTATCCCGCAGCTCGGAAAGTAAGAACCAAGGCTTGAATGCACCACGCTCGAGCTGCTTCTGCGCAAGGTTCATCTCGAGGACGGCGGCGGACTGTAAAGCCTCGTCATTCTGCCTCTGCCCCAGTCGTGCCAGTATCAGCTCAATCGCGTCATCTCGTGTCATAGCCTAGTCGTCCGCCAATTCGTCGAAGGCGTTGTTCTCAACGAGCTCTACCTTGAAGTCCTCAATGCGAACGGAAGAACCGCTGCGGTCTCCCTCGCCTCCCTCCACCCGAACAGAGGTAAGCTTCCCCTGCACCACGACCGTAATCGTCTTGTCGAGCTTTGAGAGGAACGCAGCCGCCTCCTCTGCATCCTTGAAATCCAGATACAGTGAAGGTTTGTACTCGTCCATCGCACTAGCGCCCTTTAGCATTGCCTGCCTCCTCTTCCCAATTAGGTTGCTCAACTGTTGACGGAGTGTATCTCCGCCCGTCCTTCCTTGCAATGAGATACTCAATCGCGACAGCCCTCCACCCCTCATCATTGCCCTGCGCCAGTTCCAGAACCAGCGGCACAGGTATCGCCTTCGTCTGTACCATCCTCTTAACCACCACGGTAGCCTGTGCTATCTCCCGCTCGCCAAATCCTGTATTACTCATAAAGCCTCCGTCTTCACCAGTAAAAAGGGGGAACCGAAGCTCCCCCTCTTGATTACCTACTACCCCGACCTATTGGAACGCGCCCAAATAAGCCATCGTGCCTTCGTGGTTCACTTCCAGGCCGGCTTCCGTCAGCCATTGCCCCTTCTGGGTATCGCTGTCATTGGCTTGGATGTTATCCTTGAAGGCCGTGTCACGGAAGTGACGATACTTCAGGGCGCTCGGGTCGATGACAAAGGCGCTGTTCGTGTAGCGAGCATGGTTGTTCATCAGCGGATGGCTCTTCAGGAAGAACACACCTTGCGGGGTAATCCAGCGTTGCAGAGACATACCGTACAGCTTCACCACACCGTCGAAGTTCACACGGCTGGAGGCGCTGTTCTTCGCGACCTTGTTGATGATGTTAATTGCACCATTACCGGCCAAGATCAGACGCTCATCACCCGCACCAGAGCTATAGTTGAACACCGGATACAGGGCGTCGAGCAACGAATCTTCCGTGACAGCTGCGCCGAAGACCGTGACGTTGCTGGACAGGAAGGCGCGAATCCCGCCGGTGGTGCGCTTCGGTTTACCGTTGCCGCCGGTCACTTCCGACTTCCGGCCAAACAAGAACGCCCATTCCATAGCAATGGAGTGGTCGAACATCTTGCGCTTCTTGTCGTTCTTCAGCGGATCACCCGTACGCAGATTCGTACCCTTTGCGGTATTCGTCAGCTCGTAAGTGGTCTTGAAGATTTGGCAGAAATTGCTCAGCTTCGTCGGATTACGCGTGGACGAGGTGGGCGCACCGGAACCTTCCGAGTACACGTTGCCGATTTTGGTCAGGTAACTGGCATCAGCAATGGCTGCGGCGACCGTACCTGCAGCACCGCGAATGACTTCGAGGGTAGTGGCATTGGTCACCGAAACGACCTCCACAATCTCGTTGTCATAGACAGCGGCATCGGCCTTCTCCACCAGCAGCAGATCGCCGGCGACCAGGTTGGACGTATCGACGGCAGCTTGAATGACGAACGTAGTATTTATGCCGTCAAGAATCGCACCATTGAGCTGAACGCGCATAGTTTCCAACTGCTCTTCCCACCATGCAAACTCAGGGTCGTTGGTCGACTCGCTGCCCATTTTGCTCAACAGAGCGGTTAGGGGGGTCTGACCGTTCGGCTGCCGCCACAGGATTGTTTCACGAAAGTTCTTGGGGCGCTCATCCACGCCCCAGTCACCAGTACCACGTATGCCAAGAATTGCCATTTTACTTCTCCTTAAGATGGTTTAATCGGGGGACATTCATTTAGAATAAACTTCCCCCAGTCTTCCACCAGCTCAGTCGTCTAGCAAATCCGCGAAGATGTTTTCTCCGGACTTCTTCCCACTGGACGGAACTGCCGCCCCCTTACCCGCCGGACGAACCGGAACGTAAGGAGCTGCTTTCTTCTGCCCTGCGGAATTCCCACCCTTCAATTCCACCCCTAGCATCTGTGCCGTGAGCAAGCCGATGGCTTTCGTCGCCTCTTGCGGAGTTGCCTTTGGGTTGAGTTGGCGGTACGTCTTGCCAATCTCAAGCACCTTATCGTGATGCGGCCTCAGCTCCGGATAAGCGCCGTAGAACGTATCGACTGCCTGCCGTTCCCGTGCACTCACCTTCTGCGTCTTTTCCAGCATCTGCGGCACGAGTTGTTGCATACCTTCCAGCAGCGAGCGTTGCAGGTTTAAGTGCATGTTCGCAAGCAGCTTCGGTAGCACCAGCTCTGGCTCCGTTTGGAGTTGCTCGGCGGTCTCGTCATCCAGTTTGTAAACTGTCTCCAAGCCCTTCCGCTGCTCCTCCAGCCATTCCTGATAGTCGGATTGTCGCTTAGCAATTTGCTCAGGCGTGAGCTCATGCGCCTCTTCTGCGACCGGTTCGGTGACTG
>Ga0210046_1003701_pt1 | contig 10069 bp, 10 predicted proteins | sample CryGeyCG2114_250_FD_185461 | JGI IMG/M metagenome (GOLD analysis project Ga0210046, IMG submission 185461) | Groundwater microbial communities from aquifer - Crystal Geyser CG18_big_fil_WC_8/21/14_2.50 (SPAdes) (version 2) | ecosystem: Environmental > Aquatic > Deep subsurface > Groundwater ... | reverse complement strand
GCGACGCCGAGCGCTACCGCGAGGCGCTGGGAGAGCCGGTGTCGCCGACGGCCGACCTGCCGCAGGACGTCCGCGCGCTGGGGGAGCGGGCGCCGCAGCGGCCGGCCGAGCCCGAGCCCGAGCCGCTCGCGGCAGAGAAAGAGGACCTGGAGCCGACCATCGCGGTGGATTACGCGGCACTGGATCCGGACCTGCTCGAGCTGTTCACCGAGGAAGCACAGGAACTGCTGGAGCACTCCGACGGCCTGCTGCAGCAATGGCGTGAGCTACCGGATGACCGCCAGCTGGTCACGGCTTTGCAGCGCGACATTCACACCATCAAGGGCAGTGCCCGCATGGCGGGGCTCAACCCGGTCGGTGAGGTCGCGCATGTCCTTGAAGATCTGCTCGAAAATATTGCCGGCGGTCGGCAGCAGGTCACCGCGACCAGCATCGACACCATGGAATCCGGTTGCGACCACCTGCATGCGATGCTCGTGGCCGTGGCGAAGAAGGAAGCGCTGCCGGCCCGGGCCGCAGGGGCAGCGCTCGAAGACGACCAGCAGGTTCTGGAAACGCAGGTCGAGACTTCGGCCATCGAGACCCGTAACGACGACGAGGCACGCCTGGGCCGGACCACGACCTTGCGCATCGCTTCGGGCAAGGTCGAGGAACTGCTCAACTTTGCCGGCGAAGTCAGTATCTTCCGTTCGCGTATCGAGCAGGAGATCGGATCCTTCCGCAGCAACATCGGCGAAGTCGAGCAGACCGTCGCGCGCCTGCGCGAGCAGTTACGCAAGCTGGAGCAAGAGACCGAAGCCCAGATCCTGTCGCGCTACGAGCGCGAACATGGCGCCCACGACTCGACCTTCGATCCGCTGGAACTGGATCGCTACTCGACCATTCAGCAGCTTTCGCGTGCGCTGGCCGAATCAGTCTCCGACCTCAACAGCCTGACCGAGCTGATGGACGATGCCGGGCGCCAGTCCGAAACGCTGCTTATGCAGCAGGCACGGGTCAACACCGAGCTGCAGGAAGGCCTGATGCAGGCCCGGATGGTGTCGTTCAACACCCTGGCGCCGCGCCTTCGGCGGGTGGTTCGCAATGCCGCGCGTGATACCGGTCGCAAGGCCGAGCTGCGGATCCGGCTAGAGGGCGAGGGCGAACTCGATCGCAACGTACTCGATCGCGTCACCGCGCCGATCGAACACCTGTTGCGCAACGCCATTGCCCACGGCATCGAATCGCCGGCAGACCGCCGCGCGGCCGGCAAGTCCGATACCGGCACGATCACGATCGAGATCGATCGTGAGGCCACCGAGCTTCTGATTCGTCTATCCGATGACGGCGCCGGTCTTGATTACGAGAAGATCGCGGCGCGCGCCCTGGCGATGGAGCTGCTGACCAAAGAGCAGGCGCAGGACCGCGAGCAGCTGGCCCAGGTCATTTTTCGCACCGGGTTCTCGACCGCTACCGAGGTCAGCGAACTGTCCGGCCGGGGCGTCGGCATGGACGTGGTGTCCAGCGAGATCCGCCAGATCGGTGGCCGCATCCTGATCAACAGCGAACCCGGCAAGGGAACCAGCTTCACCCTGCGCATCCCGCTGTCGCTGGCGGTGATGCAGGCGATCTTTGTCAACGCTGGCGAGCGACTGTTCTCGATTCCGCTGCAGGCAGTCAAGGGCGTTGCCCGAATCCGTCCCGCAGAATGGCGCGAGGCGCTCGATTCCGATGCCAGCTTCCGCTACGGCGGCGAAGACTACCCGTTGATGGAACTGGAGCCGCAGCTTGGTTTCGACCCGGTCGAAGTCGGCGAATCCAGCCTGTCGTTATTGATGGTTGCAACCGGTGAGCAGAAGGCGGCGATTCGGGTGACGGAAATCACCGGCCATCGCGAGATTGTGCTCAAGCCGGTGGGGCCGCACATCAGCTCGATCCCCGGCATTCTCGGTGGCACGATCATGGGCGATGGTCAGGTGGTGGTGATTCTCGATGTCGCGCCGATGATCGAGCGCGCGATGCAGCGCCATATCCTGCCCGGCCAGGTCCAGGCCGCCGGACCGGCGGTGGTCGAAGAAGAAATCAAGCGCACACCGCTGGTCATGGTGGTCGATGATTCGATCACGATGCGCCGCGTGACCGCACGCATTCTGGAAAACCAGGGACTGGAGGTAATTACAGCGCGCGATGGTGTCGAAGCTGTGGAACTTCTCTACGAGCGCGTGCCCGACGTAATGCTGCTGGACATCGAAATGCCGCGGATGGATGGCTTCGAGCTGGCCGCCCACGTGCGCGGCGACTCCCGCCTGACCCATGTGCCGCTGATGATGATCACCTCGCGATCCGGCGACAAGCACCGAGAGCGTGCGCGCGAGCTGGGTGTGGACCGCTACCTGATCAAGCCTTACCAGGAAGCGAACATGGTCCGTAACGTGTTCGAGATGCTGGACATTCCCGTGCCCGGACAACAGGAATAAATGATGAGCGATACCGAGATTCGCAGCGTACTGGTTCCGATCTCCGGCACCGATCTGCTGATGCCGAATGCGGCGATCGCCGAGATCATTGCCTACACCGAACCGGAGCCGATCGAACAGGCTCCGGAATGGCTGCTGGGTAATGTGCAATGGCACGGCTGGCAGGTGCCGGTGATCGCGTTTTCCTCGCTGACCGAGCAGCGCGAGCAGGAGTTGGCCGAGGGCGCCAAGATCTGTGTCACCAAGAGCCTGATCCACCACGAGCGCATGCCCTATGTCGGCATCCTGGCGCAGGGCTTTCCGCGCTTGGTGACGGTAACTGAAACCTCGCTGACCGAAGTGCCCGAGGGCGCCAGTCATATCGCCATCGCCGGCAAGGCGATCATTGGCGATCACGAATGCCTGGTGCCGGAACTCGATCGCATCGGCCAGCTGGTCGCGCACGCCGCCTACGGCGCCCTGCCGATCGGCAGCTGAGCCGGGTCCGTAACGGCCGCGACCATCCGACGGCCCGAGTTGCGGTTTCAGCTGCTGCGCTCGCAGCCGCCGAAGTCGCCAAGCAGAAGCTGCAATACCGAGATCGCGGCCAGTCCGGCAGTTTCAGTGCGCAGCACGCGCGGTCCCATCGTAACGGCAACAAAACCGGCTTTTCGCAACACGCCCCGGTCCTGATCACCGAAGCCGCCCTCGGGCCCAATTGCCAGCGCCACACTGGCCGATCCGGCCTGCCCAGGGCCGCTGAACAGTGCGCTGCCCAGGGCCGTGGCACCGCCGGGATCGAGCATCAGGCGCGTCGCCGCAGCGGTTTCCAATTCGGAAAGCGCAAGCGGTGCATGGATCGCGGGCAGCACGTTGCGTCCCGACTGTTCGCAGGCGCCGATGGCGATCTCCTGCCAGCGCTGCTGCTTGCGCAGCCGGGGCTTGCCTTCGACACGCACCTCGCCATGCTCCGTGAATACCGGTCGGATCGCGCTCACACCGAGTTCGGTCGCCTTCTGCACCACCCAGTCCATCTTCTCGCCGCGCGCAACGGCCTGGATCAGTTCGATCCGTACCGGTGATTCGCGGTTCACCATGGCCACGGTCTCGATCAGCGCCCGGCACGCGCCGCGGCGTTCGACCGCGACCAGTTCGACCTCGGCTTCGGTGCCGCGTCCATTGAACACATGGATCCGGTCGCCGACCCGGCGCCGCAGCACGCGCACGACATGTGCGGCGGCGCGCTCGTCGAGCTGAAGCTCCTTGCCCTCGATCAGTTCGGCATCGAGAAAGGTTCGGATCTGTCGCATTCGAAGAACTCCTGTTCGGCAGGCCGCGGCGGCTGTGAGCGGTGCGGATGGTTTGCTATGCTACACGTCTGCACATGCTGGTCGCACCGTATGCCACACCGCAAGCTACGCGCAAGACGCTCAAGCGGCTTCACCCTGATCGAGATCCTGGTCGTGGTCGTGATCATCGGAATCCTGGCCGCGGTGGTGGTGCCCCGATTCATGGATGAACCCGACAAGGCACGCCAGGTCAAGGCGCGCCAGGACATCCAGGCGATCACGACCGCGCTGAACATGTACCGGCTCGACAATCAGGTCTACCCCTCGACCAACCAGGGTCTACGGGCCCTGGTGCAGCGCCCGACCGGCCAGCCCGAGCCACTCAACTACAGGACCGGCGGCTACATCGAGCGTCTGCCAAAGGATCCATGGGGCCGCGAATACCTGTATCTGAATCCCGGTGTCCAAGGCGATATAGACGTCTGGAGCAACGGCGCCAACGGCCAGCCGGGCGGGGATGGATTCAATGCCGAAATCGGCAATTGGAGCGATTGAATCGGCGCGCCTTCGGCGCCGTCGGGCAGGCTTCACGCTGATTGAAATGCTGGTTGTACTGGTGATTGCCGGTATCGCCGCCGGTCTGGTGTTGCTGCGCCTGCCCACGATCGGCAGCGACCGCCCCGAACGCCTGCTCGAGCGGCTCGATGTCGAGCTGGAATCGATGTGCGATCAGGCTCTGCTGACCGGCAATGCCCGCGGCTTGCGCTTTCACGACGGCGGTTACGACTTCTGGCGTCGCGAAGCCGGCCAATGGCAGCCAGCGGACCGACCTCTTGCCCGCGCCTGGCCGGAGCGTACCGTGGCGGACCTCGATATCGAAGGCCTCGGCAATCTCGATCCCCGGCGGCGCAGCAACGCGGCGCAACCACAGGTGATCTGCACCGGCATCGAGCCGCCGACACCGTTTCGGCTGCGTCTGGCGCGCGCCGATGAGCGTGCCGAACTGGTCTGGCCACCATGAGCGGCCTGCGACAGCCGGCGCGCGCCGGCTTCACCCTGATCGAAGTTCTGGTTGCGCTGGCCGTCGCCGCGCTGGCCATGCTGGCGCTGGCCCGTGCGGGTTCGAATGCGCTGGCCACTCAGGCTGAGCTGGAGCAGCGCACACTGGCCTTGTGGGTGGCCGACAATCGCCTCGCCGAATTGCGCCTGTTGCGACCGGTCCAGCCCGGCACCAGCCGGGGCACCACCACTCTGGGCGAGCGCCAGTGGCGCTGGCAGTCACTGGTCCAACTGGCCCCCGGCGGTACGCTGTGGCGGATCGACGTGGTCGTTCTCGACCAGGACGATATGCCATTGCTGACCCATGTCGGATTCATGCAGCGATGACTCGGTACGCCCGGAATCGACGTTCCGGCTTTACGCTGGTCGAGCTGCTGGTCGCGCTGCTGGTGTTCGGCTTGCTGGCCTCGATCGTCTACGCCAGCCTGGACCGCTTGTCATTCGCCGCGCTGGGTCTGCGCGAGCGCGCGGCCGAATTCGCCGAGCTTCAGCGCGCCGTGGCCACACTGGATGCAGACCTGCGTCAGTTGACCTCGCGTCTCGGGCGCGATTCCCAGGGGCGGCTGCTACCGGCGCTGTCCGGTACCGCAGAGCGCCTGTTGTCGCGACGCGCGGGTCGCGACAATCCGGCCGGACTGCCGCGAAGCCAGCTGCAGCAATTTCGCTGGGCGATTGAGGAGGCACGGTTGGTGCGTAGTGCCTGGAGCGATGCCGTTGCCGATCCGGCGGATCGGCCGGTCGGTCGCACCAGCTATCCCGGCTTGCGCGGGATCGAGTTCCGGTTCATGGATGGGGTTGGACGCTGGCAGCAGGAGTGGCCGGGTGCGCTGCCGCCCGAAACCCTGCCGGCGGCGATCGAATTCGAAGTCGAAAGCGAGCGCTTCGGCCGCGTCCGTCGCTTGATCGTGCTGTGAAAGCGGCCCCGACACACCACCGGCAACGCGGCGCTGCGTTACTGATCGCGCTGGTTGGCGTAGCCCTGGCGCTGCTACTGGCCACCGAACTGATCCAGCGCAGCCAGCGTGACCTGGCCCGAACCCAGGCTCTGGTCGACGCGGAGCGCGGCTGGCAACTGGCCGCCGGGCTGGATGGTCTGGCACGTGAATGGATCCGTCAACAGCGCGACGCCGGGGTTGCGGCCAGGGCGCTCGACGGTCTCTGGTCGGAATGGTTCCCGGTGCCGGGCGGGGCGGTGCGCGGTCGGATATTCGACCTGTCCGGTCGCTTCAATCTCAATGCATTGGCAGCGCCTGACGCCGTTGAAGCCGTGCGTGCGCGTCAGGCTTTCGAGCGAGTGGCCGACTCCCTGGCGCTGGAGCGGACTCTGGTCGACGCGATCCTGGCACTCTATGCGCCCGGTGCTGACGCGCGTCGCCTGACCCTTGCGCACCTGAGCGAGCTCGATGCACTGCCCGGGATGAACCCGACCCGGCGCCGCACGCTTGAAGCCATTCTGACCGTTTTGCCCGACCCGGCAGCACGCCTGAACCTGAACTGGGCCGCACCGGAAACCCTGGCCGCCTGGCTGGACGGGCTTTCGCTGCAACAGGCCGAAGCATTGATTGCACGCGGACCCTGGAATGAACTCGACGCGGTTCTGGCCCAGCCGGAGCTGGTCGGCCTGCCGCAGCAGCTGCTGCGGCAGCGGCTTGCAGTTGACAGCCGCTGGTACCTGGCCCAGGCCCAGGTGGTGCTCGACGGTGAGCGGCGCGACTATTTCCGGCTCGTCGGTGACGGGGCCAGCGGGTATGATTTCCGCTACATCAGTCTCGGCATTCCCTGAAATTCAAATGGCCCGGCCCCAGCAGATCCACTTGACCGACGCGTGCAGCGCCAGATCGCGGCGCTACGCACTGGCTGCAGGTGCAGCACCGGTAGCGGTCGAGGACGGTGCTGGAACTGCAGAGCAGGTACTGCTGGTGCCCGCCGATCGGGTCTCGATCTTTGCGGTCGAACTGCCTGAAATGAATCCTCGGCGCCAGGCCGAGGCGCTGCGCTGGGCGCTCGAGGAACGCATTGCCGGTGATCCGGAAGTGCAACATGTCGTCGCCCTGGGGCGGCGATCGGACGGTCGCCTGGACTGCGCCGTGGTGGCGCGCGCCGATATGCAGCGCTGGATCGATGCGGCAGCCGCGCGTCCCGATCGACTGATTCCTGACGCTGCCTGTCTGCCGCGGATCGAACGCGCGTTGGTGTTGATGCCATTCGGCGAGAGTGTGCTGGTCGGTGCCGGCCCGCTCGAATTCGATCGAATCGAGCCAGAACTGCTCGAAGACCTGGTGCCGGCATGGCTGGAGCGACACCCGGAGATCGAGCAACTGGTATGGCTCGGCTCGGAGCCGCCAAGCGAACTGGCCGGACGGCCGGTGCAGTCGCGTGCGGCGCCGGCCGAGCCGCTGGATCTGCTGGTGGTCGGTGCACAGGCCGTCGCACCAAACCTGTTGCCGAACCTCGCGACCGGCGAATTCGGACCGCCGTCCGCCGATGACGCTGGCCGCTGGTTGCGTCGCGCCGCGGTACTGGCTGGCCTGGCCGTGGTGCTGCTGCTCGGGTATGCCACCACCGAACGCTGGCTGCTGGAGCGGGCTCGTGATCAGGCTGCCGGTCAGATCGAACAGCGCTTTGCCGCGTTGTTTCCGGAAGTCACCACGCTGCAGCGACCGCTGGCTCAGGCTGAGCGCGCGCTGGCTGAACTCGGTGGTGCCGGCGCCGATCGCTTCGTTGGTCTGATGCGCCGTTTCGTGCCGCTGCTGGTCGGTGCGTCGGGCGTTTCGGTTGAATCGCTGCGCTACCAGAATGCGCGCCTGGAGCTGGTTCTGAGCCTGCCGGGCATGGGCGACCTCGAAGCGCTGCAGCGACAGCTTCGCGCCGCCAGGCTGGATGCCGAGGTCGGCGAGGTTACAGTCCAGGGCGAGCGCACGCGGGCCCGGCTTGAAATTCGCGGAGGCGGGGCATGAACGCCTGGTGGAGCCGGCTCCAGTCGCGCGAACGAGTGCTGCTGGGCGCGGCAGCCCTGGTGGTCGTGCTGAGCTTGCTTTGGATCCTGGTGTGGGAGCCGCTGAGCGACTCGCGCCAGGCACTGCGCGACGAGCTGGCGGCGCAGCACGCACTGCTCGACTGGCTCGAGCGGATCCAGCCGCAGGTCGAGCAACTCCGGCGCGAAGACCACGGCGCTCGGTCGCTGGAGGGCCGCAGTGCGCTGGCCGTGGTCGACCAGAGCGCCCGCGCCGCCGGACTGGCCGCAGCGCTCAAGCGCATCGAACCTGGCGCAGGTGACGAAATCCGGGTCAGCTTCGAGCAGGCTGCATTCGTCGATTTGATGACCTGGCTCGAACGTCTGATCCAGACCCGGCCGCTGGTCGTGGCCCGTTTCGAAGTCAGCCGCGGCAATCAGTCCGGCCGGGTCGACAGCCTGGTGGTGCTGCGCCTGATCGGCGCCAGCTGAAACCTGCCGGCAGACTACGATTTCGCCACGCTGCAGCCTCGAAGGTCACGCTTCAGCTTTCGGCGTCGTGCGCAGTTGTCACGCGGGCAGGACTGGCCTTCAGGTCCGGACATCTCTGCCGGGCACGCCGGCTTGACGTGGCACCCGCGAATCTCTGCCCAGTGAAAATCAATCTTCCCCTGACGGAATCCGAATCGGTGCGCGACGATCCGCGCGCCCGAAGGGAGCCCCGCAAATGATCCGAAACGGCTTTCCAAACCTTGAACACAGCGCAACTGTGCCCTGCGGATTGCGCCTTGTCGCGGGTCGTTTGTGGGGCTCTCCTATCAGCAATCAATACCAGACAGTACACAAGCCCGGATCATTCATGACCCGACCGTCGCGAGACGGCTCCAGATTTTGTAGCCGCGGTGTTTCGCGACCAAGCGCACCGCAGCCATACTCGCCTGCTTGTCAATCACGGCAGGTCAGGATGCGCGACCGAGCAAAACCTCGCGGATGCAGGGCCTGGGGGCGTCGCAGCAGGTCGAGTCATGAATAAACCGGGCTAGCACCCAGTCCGCTCCAGACCCTCTGTGAATGGAAGAGCCAGGCTCGCTACTGGCACCTGCTCGGCGATGCTGGCCGGATCGAAAACGCCTGCTGGGCCTGCGCCTTCCCGGTCGACGGGTGCATCCGTAACCACGTCTCGTTCGATGCGGGTCGAGTTGAAGCCTGCTTGGTTGCCGGCGAACCTGTCCTGGCCCAGCCGGGCGACTTCTTAGGCGGCTGGATCACCCGCTGGGTCACCGGCCCGATCAAAGGTGGACCGGGCACGCGAGAGTGCCAGAGCGCGCTGAGGCGGCGTGGGCTTCCTGTTTCAGAACACCCCGGCCTCTGGCCGATCAGGCTTCAAACCCCGATATCTTCATTCCACAATTCCGGCGAGGCCTCGATGAACTGCCGCATCAGCTCGATGCACTCGGCATCGTCGACCACCGTCAACTCCACGCCGCGCTCGCGCAGCAGGGCTTCTTCGCCAAGAAAGGTCCGATTTTCGCCGATGATCACGCGCGGGATGCCGTAGAGCAGGATCGCGCCGGAGCACATGTTGCAGGGCGACAGCGTGGTGTAGAGCGTGCTCTCCCGGTAGATCCGCGCCGGCAGCCGGCCGGCGTTTTCCAGCGCGTCCATTTCACCGTGCAGCACCGCTGAGTCCTGCTGTACCCGGCGATTGTGACCGCGACCGAGGATCCGGCCTTGATGGACCAGCACCGAACCGATCGGGATGCCGCCCTCGGCCAGCCCTGTGCGCGCTTCATCGATGGCGGCCTGCAGAAATGAATCGGTCGTGCTCATTGAGGATCATCCTGTCGGTAGCGAATGAAATAGCAGCGGTGGATTTTGGTGTTGCGGGCGAAGTCTTTCGGGATCGACCAGTGGCCGCGGTCCTCGATCACGTAGTCCTGGCCCAGGCGCTCATCGAGCCGGAAGCGCTGCAGGTTGGTCGAGAACACCAACACGCCGTCGCGTGAAAGGCAGCGCATCGCCGCATCGACGAGCTCGGCGTGGTCGCGCTGCAGGTCGAGGCTTGAATCCATCTTCTTCGAGTTCGAGAAGCTCGGCGGGTCGAGGAAGATCAGCTCGAAGCGCTCGCCGGCATCGGCCAGCCACTCACGCACGTCGGCACGGATGATGCGGTGCTTCGACTCATCCAGGCCGTTGAGCTCCAGGTTGCGCTCCAACCATTCCAGGTAGGTGTTGGACAGGTCGATGCTGGTGGTATTGCGCGCGCCGCCCGCGGCCGCGTGCACGGTCGCAGCACCCGTGTAGCAGAACAGGTTCAGGAAGCGCTTGCCGCG
>Ga0210046_1003675_pt1 | contig 10118 bp, 8 predicted proteins | sample CryGeyCG2114_250_FD_185461 | JGI IMG/M metagenome (GOLD analysis project Ga0210046, IMG submission 185461) | Groundwater microbial communities from aquifer - Crystal Geyser CG18_big_fil_WC_8/21/14_2.50 (SPAdes) (version 2) | ecosystem: Environmental > Aquatic > Deep subsurface > Groundwater ... | reverse complement strand
GGAAGTGCGGGTCGAGAATGGGTCAGCTGGACAACAAAAGATAAGGCTGGTATATCTGGTTGGTCCACCGTTATCTATGACTCACTATGATCGGCGATCTCCAACAAAAGACGCGTCATCTGAAAGAGATAAAGATAGCTCTTCCCTCTCGGATTGGCAGATGATTAGCTGTGGCTCGTTTCATTCTCTTGGCAATATTGTAGCCTTCCAGATATGGCTGCTGCCTAGGCTTGGCAATCTTGCAGCCTGCTTGGCTATGGCGTTGCCTTCCAGACAAGGCTGTCAGATCTGTCTGCTGCCTAATCCCGGGAGAAAACCGGTTGCATGTGAAGGTATGAGAAGAGAGTTCTAAAGTATAAAGGTCGGCCTTTCTTTCGGTCTTATTCTTCACCAGCCCACCACCACATCGCCAATTCAATACACCACTGTTCTTTCGGATTTTAAGTCTGTCCAACCATGTTTACTTCCATCAATTCACCCGCTTCTTCTACCCTCTCTGCTTCAAGCGGAGAACCCGATTACCCTACGCACGGTTTACCGCTCTGGGATCTCTATTCCTCCTTTTCACCTCTTCAAGTGAGAGGTGAAGCCTGGTCACCCTTTCAGCCTGCTCAGGTTGTTCCTTACAACTGGATCACGGAAACACCCCCTTCAGCCCAACCTGAGCAGGATATGGACGATATCAAGTTACCACCCCATGTGCTTGAGCACTTGGACAACTCCCAACTTTCAGCCGGATCTGAAGTATACTACGATCCTACCAAATTGCATACGTTCAGCCAGCGTCAGCTTGAACAGATGGTCGGACACTTTCGCAGTGAGAGGTTGGAGCTTGAAGAGACGGTCGAACTCTTGCACAGAGAGAGGTTGGAGCAGGAAAAGAAGCAGAAGGATCAGGAACAGCTGATTGAAGAACTGCAGAGGACAGTGAAGATGCTTGAAAAGAAGGAAAGAGCTCAAGAAAAGAAGCTGAAGGGATACAGATACCGTATTGGAAAGAGATATAATACTCGAAGTGGGAAGAAGTGAAAGACCTTTGGAGGAGGATTGGTAAAGATGAGCATTAGGGAGCATTAGTATTTAAAGGTGTTTAAGTTTGTATTAGTTTTTTATATAAAAATTAAAATAAACAAACATAAGCGGAGCCTATTGGTTTATATATTTATTAGTTATACATAGTTGCAGAATTCGGTGAGGAAATATTTATTTAGAACTCACCCTATTTAATATTTTGCAGCAATACTTGTGAAAACGGTCAATATATTTGTTTAGCATAAAGACCGTCGGTAGAGTAAACTATCGCGACAGACTGGGTCACAGGTGGGTGTCTGAAATGATGCTTAATGTACAGTCGGGGTCTTTTCTCAACATAAAATTTTTTTATATTGAGACAAAAGGCTTTATACTATATTTAATTATCTTTACTAAAATAAGCATAAAGTACAGGGTTTGCTCGTTTTAAATATTAAAAGCTAATAATATAGCTATAATGAGCAAATTAAAGACTTGGCAACAGTTAAGTAAGTAATAGCTGTTGAAAAATATCACTATATGCTGGAAACTTCTAAGACTTTAGATACGATCTTTAACAATAAATTGGATAATATTTGTATTATTTATTATGTTTAAAAGTTTATTTTTTTTGAAAACAAAGAAACAAAAAGACGTAACAACTCTAAAGATAAAACAATGAACAATCAGCAGGTAACCTACTTATAATACACGTAATAGGGTCCTCAGAGACTATACGTGATATACCTTACTATTTAGCTTATAATACATATATGTTATAGCGATAGTATGGTAAAGATATAGTCCAATCCTTAAAGAAATTTAAGAAAACCTTAAATCCTTCAGCAAAGCTGATGGATATTATTTGCGTAAATTTTTCTGATTCCTGCTTTTTTAATTATTGCCTCTAGTAGTGCTTATATTAAAAAAGAGCGTTTTTATATTTTTATGGCGCTTGCAGGACAGGGTTGTATAAGGTACATGTATTACTTCTTTAATTGTTCCCTTTACATTTTCATCTAGTTTTCATAATGAAAATAAGGGTTCCCATGAAGTATTATTAAAACCATCTATAAATATGGGATTTATTGAATGGTTTGTAGGCTTATGTGAAGCAGAATCTAATTTTCTAATTAGAGTACGTAGAAATAAAGAAGGGGGTGTAACAGGTTTTGAATTTGTGTTTAGAATTAGTTTACACAGAGATGATAGAGCTACCTTAGAGTTTATAAAAACTACTTTAGAATGTGGTAGGCTTAATACGGAGAGAGATTTATTAGTATATACTATATCTCAAATAAGTGATATTAAATCTATACTAATACCTCTATTTGAACAATATGCATTAAACACAACAAAACATTTAGATTATTTGGACTTTAAAAAAGCATTCTTTATGTTCAAAAATAGAAAGATTAGTCAAATAAATATACAAGATTTATACTCTAAAATTATTAGTATAAAAAATAGTATGAATGATAAAAGGATAAACCACGATTTGTCTAAAGATCATAGAATATGTATTACAGGTAATTATTTAGTTGGTTTATTAGAAGGTGACGGATCATTTTATTTAAATAAACATGATATGACTCCTCGTATCTCACTTGTCACTACAAAGGTTAATAGGTTGGTTTTAGAAAAAATAAGAGAATTTATTCTTAGTTTCTTGGACAAACACTCTTATATATTAGGTAGTACTACTAAATTAATTAATATAAGTGACAAAAAAGTAAAAGGTAATAATAAACCTATCTCTATTCTAGAGATATCCCAAATTGATTACTTATGTAATATACTTATACCTTATTTCGATCATTTACAATTTAGGACTAAGAAACACAAAGACTACCTTGATTTTAGAACAATTGCTTTTTTAATATTAGAAGGAAAGCATCTTACAGAAAAGGGTAAAAAATTAATCATTAAATTAGGTGATACTATGAACAACAATAGATTATCAACTAATTCTAATCCTTTTACATTAGATAAGCTTGTAAAATCTGAACTAGATCTTCTGATTAAGTCAGAACCTTTAATAGAAATAGATTCTGAAGGTAGAGCTATTATAATTCATGAAAAAAAATATATAAGATCTACCTATATTATTAAAGCCACTTTTTTAAAGGATTATTTTAGTTTTTTTACTAATGGAATTTCTTGTGCTAAAGCTCTTCATGTAAGTAATAATACTATAACACAGAGATTGAACGATGGTAAACCTGTTAGAAATAAAGAAGGTTTAACCGTCGCTCTATCTATTAAAAGAATAAGAGCTTACCCTCCTTCACAAAACTACTCTCTTCCTCGGATGTAACATCGAAATAAAGATGTTCTTCATATAATTATGATTCATATTATTACTATAATCTTTACACAACCACCAGTTATTATTATATAAGGTTTAGAATTTTGTATTACTAATCTTATGAGTGCTATACCTTGAGTAGGACAAGATATTGTTGAGTTCATTTGAGGAGGTTTCAGTGTTAACAATGCTACATTAAATAGATTTTTCTCATTACACTTCGTTTTACCTTTAGCGATAAGATAGGGGTATTAAAATTTGCCTTAATGCTTGGAAGACAATTTATTGTTAATAAGCAGCAAAGTATAGTTAAATTTTATCCCTTACGGGACACTTTATAATTATTATAGCTCAACGACTACACGGCAAAATAAAATAAATAATATTTTATATGATATAGTCTAAACATTATCGTGAGATAATGATATACCCGGTTAACGGGTATATTTATAATTATAGGTATGTATCTTTTTTTATCTTTCCTATTCTAGCAACATGTGTGTTAAACACTAAGACTTATGAACATTGAATTAATAAGATAGAGTTAACTAAAACACCTTTTACTAGTAAAAAGGAAATAATACATCCTAATGTGGATGTTAGCTTTTTAAGCTTTTTAGTAGGTCTTATAGATGGAGATGGTTATATACAAGCTAGAAAAAAATCTAATGGTTACATAGAATTTAATTTAGTTATAACTTTCAATAACAGAGACCTTGCAACATTTGAATATATACTGGGTAAATTACACTTCGGGGTAATTGCAAAAATAAATCCTACTTTAAGTAAACTTGTTATCTACAATTTCGAATTAAAATATATACTGGTACCTCTATTACTAAAAAATAATTTATTTTTCTTAACAGAAAATAGAATTAACCAGTACAATTTACTTTTATACACTTTAGATAACAATATAAAGAAGTGAGAATTATTACCAGATATTATACCTAATTATAGTCCATTAGTTTTTAATAACTCTTTGGATATCTTGCATAAAGTTTGATACTTTAAAGATTGATTTGTTGGATTTGTGGTAGCCGAAGGGTCATTCTTCGTTCAAGCCAATAATGAAATCTCTTTCAGTATTAGTCAAAAGGGAAATAGTACTTTAATGAAAGCTATTCATTTATTTTTTAAGTCTAGTAGAGCTATTTATTATTCAAGTAAAAATGATGTATCTCTTGTTCGTGTATCGTCTACAAAAGATATACAGAAGATCATTAACTTTTTCTCTCTTGAGAATAATTATCCTCTAATAGGTTATAAAAAAGATAGTTATATTATTTGATTAAATTCTTTAAAGCTATCAAATAGATATAAAAATCTTAAATTCCCTCAAGACTAGAACAAATAAAAACATTCTTATTTTGTTTTTGGTTTCATATTAACAGCTAAACAAACAAAAATAAGAAGAGTTAAACTTTTATGCTCTACATATGGCATCTATGTACTTAGATGATTAGATATTTAAATATAAAGATACTCTATTTTTATATTTGTTTTTTTTTTATATTTAGATATTCTATGTTTAGATACATTCTTATATTTTATAAACTAATTTGTTGTCTTAGCTGCTTTAGCACTAATGCATTTAATCGTTTTACATGATACAGCTGGATCAGGAAATCCTTTAGGTGTATCAGGAAACTATGAAAGAATTCCTATGGCACCTTATTTCCTATTTAAAGATCTTATTACAATATTTGCATTTATATTTGTATTGTCTTTATTTGTATTCTTTATGCCCAACGTTCTGGGTGATTCAGAAAATTATGTAATTAATAAGCAAACTTATGACTTTTTTTCATTTATATTTTATAATTACATTATATCATGCTATATTATTCACATACTTAAATCATATACTTTAAAAATAAGATTCCTAGCTAAAAATAGTAGACATTCTTGTTACAAATCGAGCGGCCGTAGTATCAGTAATTCCAATAATAATGGTTTTATTAGCCCTTCATTTATAACAGGGTTTGTTGATGCGGAAGGATCCTTCATACTTAAAATAAGTAAATCTAATAAATATAAGGCAGGTTGAAAGATTGAACCTGTATTTTCCATCGGTCTACACAAAAAAGATTTAACTATATTGGAGGATATCCAAGCTTATTTAGGGGGAATTGGTAGTATTATTAAACAAGGAGAAGATTCGGTTACTTACGTTGTATCTGCCAAAAAGCATTTATCTATAATTTTAGCTCATTTTTATAATTATCCCTTAATTACACAGAAAAGGGGTGATTTTGAATTATTTAAACGTGCGGTTGAAATAATGATGAGTGAAGAGTATAATAAAACTATGGACGGAATACAAGAAATTGTAAACATTAGGGCTTCTTTGAATAAAGGTTTATCCGAAGTATTAAAAGAAGCTTTCCCTAAAACAATTCAAGCTGTAAAACCTATAACAGTAAACCAAGAAATCCCTCACCCAGATTGAATCGCAGGATTTAGTTCTGGGGAGGCTTGTTTCTCAGTTAAAATAAGAAAAGGTACTACGAAAATAGGATTTAGGGTAGAATTAGCTTTTATCTTAACGCAAAACATAAGGGATGAGCTACTATTAAAAAAGATGATAGCTTATTTCGGTTGTGGTAATTATTTTGAACAACCTAATAGAGGTTTTGGCCAATTTAAATGTGAAAATTTTCTAGATCTTTATGAAAAAATTCTACCTTTCTTCAAGAAATATAAAATTAGAGGTGTAAAGGCCTTAGATTTTCAGGATTGATGTGAAACAGCGGATCTTATTAAAAGTAAAGATCATCTTACTTATAAAGGTCTTGCTCGTATTCAAAGTCTTAAGGCAGGTATGAATCGTAGTAGACAAAATGATTTCTCTGAGGAATCTTAGTGAGTTTATTATAGATTTAGATATAATGTTATTAGAAAAATGAGTGAAAATTATGTTATTAAGAGGGAGTTGACTTTAGTTACTGTCAGAATGAACTTCTGGCTACAAACCATCAAATTGTCGGGAAAGCCCTAAAGCTGTTTCAACCAAATAAGAATGGTAACATATCTTATGGCACAGGTAATGACTCGTGGTATGGTAAAATCGACACAGATTATCATAATATATGATAAATGGGTAATCCGCAGCCAAGTACCTATCATTTTAGGTATGCAGTTCATCGACTAGATGTTGGTTGGCGCAAGCTTAAGATATAGTCAAGCCCCACTCGAAAGAGTGCAGGGAATATTTATTATTTCCGTTAAATGGATAGTTTAAACCTATTCAGGGATAAGGCCTTAGGCGTATCTGTTATTTATTTACTTTCTATACTTGTTTAAAGACTGAAAGTAATGACCTTTCTATATCTCAGAAGGAATCAACACTGATTGAACCTGATATGGTTAAACCTACTACTAAAGGTATGTTAGGTAATAAAGAAATTACCCTATCGGAAGTAAAGGGTTGATTCTTAACCAAAAAAAATCATTTTTTTTCTACAGGTAAAGGTACAGATAAAGAATTCTGTATAGTTGCTAACGGATTTTGACAGGCGGAAGGTTATATAGGTGGTATTTTTAGATCAGGGTTGAATTTTTATCCTATTTGTACAGCTACTCAGTTGTTATCGGAACAAAGTGTACTTTTTCTTCTCAGATTAGATAAGTCTTTATCTAATAAAGGTACTTTTAACATATCTTTGAATAGTATGGGTAAATTTGTTATAATATATAGATTATCAGGTTGAGATACATTCTTTTCAATATTTGTTCCATACTTTTATATGCTTTATGGAGCAAAGTATCAAGCTATACATAAGTTAAAAAAAATTTATAAATTAAAGAATTTAATTCAAAAAAATTCAGATGATATGTATAAAGTTTTGTTGATAAGCATTGCTTATTCCTTGACTGCTCATTCTTCTCGTTATAAATTAAGTATTAAGGATAAAGTAGTTTCCCTTAACTTAGATCCAGTTTTATTGAAAAAAGTGTCTAGCATTAATATTCCTGAAAATAAAATTTCTCCTTGTTTTCTCTTTATTTGAGGATTATTTTTAGGTGATGGTACTTTACATTTAAAATTGGAATGAAAACAGAAAAATAGTACTATTGTTATTGTTCCTTTATTTAATATTGTACAATCTAATGTTGAATCTAATAAGCAAATTATGGAAATAATGACTAACACTTTAAATAGTATGGGTATAAAGACTTCTTTAGTTAAAAGTACTAAAACTTTATCTTTAACTGTAAAAGGTATAGATAATGTTTTTAAATCTTTATTCCCATTATTGGAAAAATACTCACACTTTTTATTTTGAAAAAGCGATAGTTTTAACTTATTAGTCTGAGTAAAACAGTTGGTTAAGTCAGGAGGCCACCATACTTACTTTGGACTTAATGCTCTTATTGATAAAATATATAGTAGTGTTAATGAGCGGTTTACAGATAAGGAAGTTTGAATAAGTCGTTTAACTATTTGACTAAAGGCAGTTTCCGACCGTAGAGATTGAGGAGAGTATTATATCTACCCCATATATACACCAAATAAAGTTATTAGGGGTTGACAAGTACGTTTCCCTTCTACATTAAAACTTCCTAAGTCCAATAAGGCAAAGATGTGTTCAACTTGTGGTGGTTCATGTCCTACTTGCGGTAGTTCTTGTAAAGCTCTTCTATTAGCTGTAGAATATAGGGATAAAATTCTTTTAAATTGAATTAACTCCCTTTATAGCTAAGGGGATGAATAAAAAATTTTATAACCGTGCCTAAGGTATATCTGAAAGGGTCTATTGGAATGTAAATTTTTAGTTATTTGAGGAGAAAATTTATCATCTACCGCAAAAGAAAAATTTAATCGAACTGAGCTAGCTATTGTGAAATTGCCTAATAATATTAAACATGTAGTTATTGGTTTAGTACTTTCTGACGGATGGCTTGAACATAGACGAAAAAATGCTCGTTTAGGATTTGCACAATCTTTAGACCATTTTGAGTATATATGATTTGTATTTTCTTTATTATCTCATTATTGTTCTTCTTATCCTATGGCAAGAAATAGAACTACAATTAATAAGAAAAAATCCGCTATACAAATATATACCCGTTCAATGCCTTGTTTTACAGAACTCTATTCTTTTTTTTATCCTAATGGTGTAAAAATAATTCCCGATAATATTTATAATATGCTAACACCCATTGCTCTTGCACATCTAATTATGGGAGATGCAGCTGCTCTAAAATACAGGTTATTAATTTGTACTGACTCTTATTCTATTAAAGATGTAGTAAAATTAATGAACGTTTTAATTATTAAATATAGATTAGAATGTAGTTGTTATAACCCTCTTACTAAACCTAGAATATATATTAGATCACAAAGTATGCCAATATTACGTGATGTAGTAAAACCTTACATGACTAAATCAATGTTATACAAAATAGGACTTTAATGTCGCAAGTATCAAGATAAAGCTCTTCTATTATCTGTAGAATATAGGGATAAAATTCTCTCAGATTGAATTAATACTCTTTAAACTATAACCTTTGCAATTATTTCCTTCCGTCTTTTATGAATGATTTTCTCCCCCGCAAGCTTGTGGGGGAGGAGAGAGGTTACAATAATAACATATTTTCCTTAGGCGTAACTGGGCAAATCCTATGCAAACCCCTGCAGCTATTGTTCCGGAATGGTACCTACTACCTTTCTACGCAATATTAAGATCTATTCCTAACAAATTATTAGGAGTTATAGCAATGTTCGCAGCTATTCTTATATTGTTATTATTACCTATTACAGATGTAAGTAGATCAAGAGGAATGCAATTTAGACCTTTAAGTAAATGAGCTTTCTTTGTGTTTGTGGCTAATTTCTTAATCTTAATGCAATTAGGAGCTAAACACGTAGAGTCTCCATTTATTGAATTTGGGCAAATAAGCACCGTTTTATACTTTTTATACTTTACACTTGTAATGTACGGTGTTACTACTATTGAAAATACTTTTGTGGATTTAAGAAGAGGTGTATCAATTGGTCAAGTACATAGCAATATTACATTAAATAGCAGTATTTTTCCGAATATGGCTAGTACTAAAGCTGAATTAAAAAGAGACATAGAAAATATTGCATATCTTAGCCAATATCTTTTAGAGTTAAATGGTCTAAGATCTATTGCTAAGAAAGGTGTACATATTAGCCCTGATGAAAAAAATAGGTGAAATAATAGTTTTAAAGTATTAGAGAAATCAAAAGTTCCGCATGACCAATATATAGCTTGGAGAGAAAAGTGACTTTCTAATATTAGTATAGAAACATTGGAAAAGTATATTAATTATAATGAAGCCACATTAAAATATATACGTGCAGCTGCTTCCTATAATACTTTTATCATTAATAATAATAATACTTTTGCTAAAAATTCTTTGGAGGATATTATGTTATTTGAGGAACTAATGGAGATTTGCCAAATTAATAGTAATCTTTATATTAGAATATTTGTGAATAATGATTATAGTTTAGTAGATCAACTAAAAATAAGACTTAACTGAATATATATAGAAATAGAGCCTATGAAGGGTGAAATAGTTAACTGAGAAGTTATAATAGGTTTATTATCAGAGATAAAGGAATCTTTAGAAGAGATTAAATAATCTTTTTTAAAATATCCTTTTTTATAGTTAATAAGCATCAAGCTCTTCTATTAGCTGTAGAATATAGGGATAAAATTCTCTCAGATTGAATTAATACTCTTTAAACTATAACCTTTGCAATTATTTCCTTCCGTCTTTTATGAATGATTTTCTCCCCCGCAAGCTTGTGGGGGAGGAGAGA
>Ga0210046_1003665_pt1 | contig 10131 bp, 9 predicted proteins | sample CryGeyCG2114_250_FD_185461 | JGI IMG/M metagenome (GOLD analysis project Ga0210046, IMG submission 185461) | Groundwater microbial communities from aquifer - Crystal Geyser CG18_big_fil_WC_8/21/14_2.50 (SPAdes) (version 2) | ecosystem: Environmental > Aquatic > Deep subsurface > Groundwater ... | reverse complement strand
TGCAGAACAAATTTCATAAAACAATTTTGCGGTCTTTAAGAAACCTCTCTGATAATGTGCGCGGTCTAGAATATTCTGTTTGTAAAATAGAAGAACCTAAGGGCAACAAGAAAAGCGTCATTCAATCCATCTCTTCTCAAAGTATGGCTCTTCCTTTAAACGACCTTTATGTCAACAAGGAGGATGGTTTAAATCCGCGTTATACATTTAAAGACTTTATTGTTGGTTCCTTCAACGAGCTCGCTTATGCGGCCTCACAAGCTATATTAAAAAAAGTCGGTACTAATGTATATAACCCTTTGTTTATTTATGGGAATACAGGTTTAGGAAAAACTCATCTTATTCAGGCAATTGGTAACGAGATTAAGACACATTACCCAAATAAGCGTGTTTATTACACTACTTCTGAAAAATTTTCTGTTGATTACATAAACTCAGTAGGGCAAGGATCTAAAGCGATGGCTTCTTTTAAAAACAAGTACCGTGTTTATGACCTCCTTATAATGGATGATATACAGTTTCTCTCTAATAAGGAAAAAACCCAAGAGGAGCTTTTTCATATTTTTAATGAATTATACCACAACAATAAACAAATTATTTTTTCATCAGATAAACACCCGAACTATATTCCTGCGCTAGAAGACCGTTTAAAAAGTCGTTTTAGCGCTGGGATGATTGTTGATATACAAGAGCCAGAATATGAGTCGCGTCTCGCTATTTTATGCGCAAAGGCTGAAACACAAAAGTTTTTTCCTCCTAAGGAAATTATTGAATATCTAGCTTCTTCTATACAGGGTAATATAAGGGAGCTTGAAGGGCTCCTTAATGGTATTATTTGCCAATCTGAATTAAAAAACCGCAACCTTACACTTAATGAAATAAAACCATTTATAAAAAACTCTGCTAAACCTAAAAAACTTTTGTCTATAAAAGAAATAGTGAAGGTTGTTTGTGATTTTTACAGCATAGAAGAATCGTTTGTGTATGAAAAAACAAGAAGGAAGGAGATTTTGAAACCTAGACAAATAGCGATGTTTATTCTTCGTGAAGATTTTAATATATCATATCCGTCTATAGGAGAAAAACTTGGTGGCCGCGATCACACCACAGTTATGCACTCTTGTGAGAAAATTAAGGTTGAGATAAAAAATGATTTATCTCTTATGCAAGAGGTGGATCAAATAAGAGCTATGTTTTAATTTGTGTAGTAGTTGTGGATAATTAAAAAAAGGACTGTGTATAACTCTAAATAAATACTTATTAAAATAAGATGAAAAAATATTATAAACAGTTTAGAAAAAATTATCCACAATTTCTTATTATTTTAATAAGAAATGTAGGTAGTATTTCAAAGGATATTAATAAGTTATCCACTTATCCACATATATAGTATTAATAATAAGTATTTATTTAATAATAATAAACAATTCAAAATGAACTTTTTTTGTAATAGAGAAACAATTCAAAAATGTATTATGAGTGCGGAAAGGGTTACTGGTAAAAATTCATCATTACCAATTTTAAATTCTGTTCTTATCGCAACAAACAAAGATTCTCTTATTATAAGAGCAACAAACCTAGAGGTTGGTGTTGAGTTTCAAATACCTGCAGAAATAAAAAAAGAAGGAAGTGTTGCGGTTTCAGGTTCTCTTCTTTCAAATATACTTTCAAATATACCAGATGAAGAAACAATCACTGTTTCTGTAATAGATAATGTTTGCAAAATAATAACAAAAACAAAGAATATAACTGTAAAAGGTTTAATTCCAGATGATTTTCCAACTATACCAGTTATAACAAATGGAGAAAGCTTCACAATACAGTCACAAAATTTTATACAAGGAGTTAAATCAGTTCTTATGAGCGCTGCAATTTCCGACATAAAACCAGAAATTGCCAGTGTTTATATATATCAAAAAAACAAACAGTTAGTTTTTGTTGCTACAGACTCGTTTAGGTTGGCAGAAAAAAAGATAGACTACATTGGAGAAAATATTTCACACGGAGTGATTATTCCAGTGAAAAACATCATAGAGATAATTAAAGTTTTTGAAGATTTAAAAGAAAATATTTTATTCAAAATAACAAAGACACAAATTTCATGTAAAAGTAAATCCGCATATATTACTTCTAGGGTAGTTCAAGGTATATACCCAGATTATGAGCAGATAATACCAAAAAACAACACTACTGAAGTATTAATTTTAAAACAAGATTTTATTAATACATTAAAATTATCAACAATTTTCTCTGGTAAATTTAACAAAATCCAATTTATTATAAACCCACAACAAAAAAAATGCTTAATAAGCACAAAAAACTCAGATATTGGAGAAACTGAGTCAACCCTTACTGTTAATATATCAGGAGAACCAATAGAAATATCACTTAACGGAAAACACATATTTGATAGTTTAAATGTGATAGCAGAAGATAGTATTGTTATTCAATTTAATGGATCAAATAAACCAGCGGTAATTCGTGGGGTTGGAGATAATTCATTTATATACTTAACAATGCCACTTACTAAATAAAGATGTTACAACTAAAACAACTACTAGATAGGTTTAAAAACCTATCAAATAATGAAAAAACAAAGAAACAAATAATTATAAATATATTAAACAAAAACAAACTACCAATTAAAATAGAACAAATATCTATATCAAAGAACACTATTTTTATTAAAACTCAACCAATTATTAAAACAGAAATAGTGCTTAGAAAAGAAAAAATACTAAAGGAAATAAAAGAAACACATGGGCTGGAATCAATAACTATTCTTCAATAATCAATTGAGTGCTAAAAACTCCTTTATTAAAAACAGAATCATAAACAACTATATCAATTATATTTTTCATATAGATAGAAGACATACTACTAGGTAAAAAAGAGAAAATAAAAGGACTAATATTTTTTTTATCAACAAGTTCACCATTTAAATAGAATTCAACACTACTTACTGGATACTTACTTACAACAGAAACATAAAAACTAATATTCTCATCTATTTTATATGATTTGTTGTAATCAACGCCAGACATAGAAACAACAGGAATAGCGTCGGGGGTACGACTTGTGTCGTATTCAGTTGGAATAAAGCTACGATCGCCCTCAACGAATCCCTGCCTCAAAACCCACTCACGTACAGGTATTTCCCAAAGCAAGTACTGTGAGTCGTTTTGAGGGTTAATAGGAGGTATGCCACGAGGAGAGTTTTTATTTATCCAATGAAGGATAGTGTGGATATTTGGAACAACCAAGGTAATACGAGCCTCTATGGGTGTTAGTGAAGTAGCAAGCTTACCAGAAGCTTGGTCAATTATATATTTTTCCCCACCCTGCCAAATACCTTGGAGTGGAGCAGGAAGAGAAGTCAGGTCCTCTTTTTCTTGAGCAACAAAACGCTCAGAAGGAGTGATTTTCATTGCCTCCTCCATAAATGCGTGCCACACAGGTGTTATAATAAAACCAGCAATGTTTTTATGAAGTGGAGAATTATCATTATTCCCAGCCCACATCCCAACAGAAATATGAGGTGTATACCCAACTGTCCATACATCGCGGTAATCGTTAGTAGTACCAGTTTTTACCGCAACATCCTTACCTGGGAAATAAAGAGCAGAGTTCGCGCCAAATTCAGGAGTCCTCGCCGCATTATTAGATAGAATATTTGTAACACTGCGAGCAATTTCACTAGGGACAACTTGCTCACTTTTTTGTTTAAACTCTTCAACAACCACACCATCTTTGTCTTCAATACGAAGAATTTGTGTGGTTTGGTTGCGCATCCCGTCGTTTGCAAATACACCGTAAGATCCTGTTAAATCAAGAAGAGAAACTTCGCCACCTCCAAGAACGAGAGTAAGGCCGTACAAATTTGCGCCTCCAAGACTTTCAATACCCATACGGCGCGCCATGGTCAAGGAATCCTTAATACCCGCTAGATAAAGGGTTTTTACCGCAGGAATGTTGAGTGACTGCGCGAGAGCATCCCTCATTGAAACAGGGCCACGATATTTACCATCATAGTTTTCTGGCATATAGCAATCCTCAGGCTTTACTAAAGGAGAAAAAGGAACCCCTTTTGCGTCACAGTTTGTGCTAAAGTTTGTTTTTAGGTCAAAAATAGTTGTTTCTGGCGTGTAGCCTTTCATAAAAGCGGTAGCATAAACAAAAGGTTTAAAAGTAGAACCCGGTTGACGGTGAGCAAGAGCCACATTAAAATTCCCCTCATTTTTCACATCAAAATAATCTCTTGATCCAACCATCGCGAGAACTTGTCCATTTTTAGGGTCTACCGCCACTAGAGCCATATTTTTGGCCTCAAAGTTTTTTTCAATATCAGGACCATAGCTACTTATTACGGACTCGGCTTTTTGCTGTAATTCATAGTTGAGGGTTGTAATAACTCTGTAACCATTTTCTCGAACAGCAAGGTCGCCGTATTTATTAGCAAGATATTCTTTCACCCACTCCACAAAATGAGGAGCGCGAATACCGCGAGGTTCGCGAGGAAGGAATTCCACCTTTTCCACAAGAGTTGTCTTGTATTCCTCATTTGTAATAAAACCGACCTCATACATACGACGCAAAACAAGGTTTTTTCTTTCCTCTAGTTTATCACGATGGTTTCCGTACGGAGAATAATAGGTTGGAGCGTTTGGAATTGCCGCAAGATACGCAGACTGCGCGAGTGTGAGGTCAATTGCCTTTTTCCCAAAAAAAGTCATGCTTGCTTCACCAATACCATACATGCTTCCGCCATAAGGAATTTCGTTTAGATAAAGAGCAAGAATCTCATCCTTTGAAAATGCTTGCTCAAGCCTAAACGCAAGAATAATTTCCTTAAATTTTCTTGTTATAAGTTTTTCATCTGTTAAAAGAGTTTTTTTAACAACCTGCTGTGTGATAGTAGAACCACCTCCACGTGTGCCACCATAAAGGATAGCGCGCGAAATACCGCGGACGCTAATACCGCTGTGATTATAAAACTCTCTGTCTTCAATAGCGATAGAGGCGTTTTTTGCCCAAAGGGAGATGCCTTCAAAATGAACAACTGTCCTTTTTACTTCTTGATGAACATCATAAAGGAGAACCTCGCCAGTTCTGTCGTAAATCTTTGTGGATTGAGCAACCTTACGTTCGGGGAACTCTCCAAAATCTGGGAGTTTCATAAATGAAGCCCATAAAATGAGCGATCCTATAAAAATAAAAAATCCACCCACACTAAAAAGAAACACATTTTTCCAGTGTCTCAAAAAGCGTCGGAACTTATTTTTGGTGGAGCGAGTATTGCGCGCCATAGGATTTGATTAATATAACACAAATAACCATCGTAGGCGAGATTACGCGTTTGTGTTAAAATGTTCTTGTTATGACAGAAGACGAGCAGATAGACGAAATATTAACCCGAGGAGTCGCTGAGGTGATTCATCCAGATGCTTTGCGCGCGAAACTTCTTTCTGGGAGGAAGCTTCGAATTAAATTTGGAGTAGACCCCACAAGCCCAAATATCCATCTTGGGAGGGCAACAGCAATATGGAAACTTCGCGACCTCCAAGATCTTGGGCACACCATTGTTTTTATTATAGGAGATTTTACTGGTGTTATTGGTGACACTTCGGACAAAGAAGCAGAACGCCCAATGCTCGCGCGTGAAACTGTAGAGGAAAACCTTGCTACATATTTTGAACAAGCAGGGGAAATTCTTGATATGGAGAAAGTGGAAAAGCATCGCAATACTGAATGGCTTGAACTGCTTACGTATCGCGAGATTACCGAGCATGCGGAAGTTTTTTCTCTTTCAGATTTTATTTCCCGAGAAAATATAAAAGTTCGTCTTGATAAAGGGCTTCGCGTTTCACTGAGAGAATTATTATACCCGCTTATGCAGGGGTACGACAGCGTTGCTGTAAACGCGGATGTAGAAATTGGAGGAACAGATCAAAAGTTTAATATGCTTTCAGGAAGGAAACTTCAGGAGCATTTCAAAAAAGAACCACAGAGCATTTTGATGTTGGATTTGATAGAAGGATTGGATGGACGCAAAATGAGCTCAAGTTGGGGGAACACTATCAACTTAGCCGATACCGCAGATGATATGTTTGGGAAAGTGATGAGTCTTCGTGATGAGTTAATTGTTAAATATTTTATACACGCAACGAGGGTGCCTATGAGCACAGTAGAAGAAGCGGAAGCCTCGCTCGGTCGCGGGAAAAACCCGCGCGATGTGAAACTACAACTCGCAGAAGAAATTGTATCAATGTACCACGGAAAAGATGAGGCAGTTCGTGCGCGGGAAGCATTTATTTCAACTTTTCAAAAGAAGGAAATTCCTGAGGATATTGAGGAGATAAAAGGAGAAGGAAAACTTGGAGAACTTTTGAAATCAAAAGAAATTGTTTCATCAATGACAGATTGGAGGAGGCTCGTTGAGGAGGGCGCTGTGAAACGACTTAGTGGAGAAGAAGAAAAAATCACAGACGACACATTGTTTGCTACACCAGGTGTTTACAAAATAGGGAAGAGAAGGTTTGTGAGAATAATTTAGCAAAATAAAAAACCGAGCCGAGCACTAGAATAGTGCTTGGCTCGGTTTTTTATTTATTTTGCTAAATTGTTATTCAATCTCGCGAGTGCTGAATTCCATTTCAACCCCTTCTTCCTCTATTATGTCGTCGTCGCCAAGATCAACACCATCATCTGCAAAATCAACATCATCACTAATGGCCATTTCTTCCTCTGTTACTTCATCTTCGGACATATTTTTATATTTAAATTAAGAACCCGAACAACCTTTTTGAACGGGCTTTCATAGTTGTAGCAAAAAGTTTTTTTCTATGCAAGTGATTATTTTTAAAATTGGGGATAAAGTGTGGAAAGCGATAAAACAACACTAACACCCTTTATTCTCAAGGGTTTTTCGAGGGCGTGCGTGCGCAAAATGAGTGAGTCCTATGGCTATTGCGTCCATTTCGTCGTCTTGCTTTATAGAACCCGCGCCAGAAACAAGCTTTTTAACCATAGACATAACTTGAGTTTTTGTAGCCTTCCCGTAACCAGTCACCGCGACTTTGATCTGAAGAGGAGTGTATTCATAAATCTCAAGCCCTAAAATGCGCGCTTGGTATAGAATAGCTCCGCGCACCTCGGCGACCCTCATTGCAGTCTTTTGGTTTGTTTCTATAAAGAGATTTTCAATAGCGAGAGCTTCTGGCTCATGCTCGTCTATAATACGCGCCACTTCTCGTCCTATAAGCTCCAATCTGTTCATAAAAGGAATATCAGCTTTTGTTTTAAAACATTCAGAAAAAACAAGCTCCTCCTTGTTTCCCTTATCCAAAATGGCAATACCGAGCCTCTCATAACCAGGGTCAATTGAGATAATCCGCATAATAGAAGTGTAACACTTCCTCTGCTATACACTCAAATAAATAGACTTCACTCCTGCATCCCAAACACTAATCATGGCAATAGAACGCTATAGCGTTCTATTGCCATGATAGGGGAAAAGGAAGGTAGTTTTGTTATAAACCAAAATCCTTGTGCACGTAACACAGGGATTTTGGTTTGTTATTGTATTATTCAGCGTTTGTGTAGACCTCCTGCACGTCGTCGTGGTCGTCAAGTTCTTCAAGGAGGGATGACAAGGCTTCGCCGTCCTCGTCTGACAATGGAAATGTAGTTTGGGGCTCGTATCCTTCGGCTGTTTTACTAAATGCCCACGTTGCCGCGCCTTGCCCCGCGAGTGCGAGCCCACGTTTTGAAAGAATGTGTTTAATCTCCGCGACAGTTCGGTTTTTGTTGTCGGTAAGACCTTCAATAAGAATAGCGCAACCGCCAGGGCCGTATGCTTCGTAAAGCACCGCCTCCATGTTGCCTGCGTCTCCACCAGCGCCTTTTTTGACCGCGCGTTCAATGAGCTCATTTTGCATATTCTCCTTTTTCGCGCGCTCAATCACGGCGCGCAAACCAGGTGAAGTGAGGTTCCCCGCCACTTTTTTTGACTCCAAAGCAATAAGCTTTGAGAATTTCCCAAAAATCTTGCTTCTCTTGCCGTCAGTAACCGCCTTCTTATTCTTTATTTGCGACCATTTGTTATGTCCAGACATAATGCTTTTTTGAAAGCATATCAGAAAAGTAAATATTTTCCCAAACCCAATCCCCAGCAATTATCCGCGCTCGCGAGGAATTGCTGGGGATTGAGGCTGGGAGCCTATAAATAAATGGGGACAGCCACCATTGATTTGTGTGAAGTGTGTTGTAATTTATTTCACAGAGGCACGTGGAATAAATGGGGACAGCCACCATTGATTTGTGGGAAGTGTGTTGTAATTTATTTCACAGAAGTTTTCTTTGCGCTTCTTCTGGTGCATCAAAACCGAGATGCTCATAGGCACGTGGGGTGGCGAGGCGACCACGTGGGGTGCGTTCAATGAGGCCGAGTTGGAGGAGGTAGGGCTCGTTCACTTCTTCAAGTGTTGCCATTTCTTCAGAGAGCGCAGCGGCTATTGTGGAAAGTCCGACAGGACCGCCTTTGAATTTCTCAATAATCACCTCCAGGATTTTTCTGTCCAAAGCTGTGAGTCCAAGCTCATCAATCTCAAGCAAAGCGAGAGCGTCAGCGACGTACTTGGAAGACAAATCGCCTTTGTGCACCTGTGCAAAATCCCGCGCGCGTTTCAAAAGGTAGTTTGCGGTGCGCGGGGTTGCGCGACTGCAACGAGCGATTTCCCGCGCAGCGTCATCTGAGAGGGTAATGCCAAGAATGTTAGCCGAACGTTTCACTATTTTCTCAATCTCGTCCTCGGTGTAAAACTCCAAACGGAAAGTCCCTCCTGAAAAACGCGAGCGAAGAGGGGAGGAAATGAGCGCCACTCGCGTGGTCGCCGCAATCATTGTGAAAGGCGGGAGGTCTAGCTGTATCGTGCGCGCGCTAGGGCCTTTGCCAATAATGATATCAAGAACTCCAGACTCCATCGCTGGGTAGAGGACTTCCTCAATCATTTTATTCAAACGGTGTATTTCGTCTATAAAGAGCACATCTCCTGGGGAAAGGTTGGTCAAAATAGACGCTAAATCGCCGACTTTTTCAATAGCTGGGCCAGAGGTTGATTTCACTTGACAACCCATTTCGTTCGCGATAAGATGTGCCAACGTTGTTTTTCCGAGCCCCGGTGGCCCGTAAAAAAGGACGTGTTCCGGAGGATGAGAACGCTCTTTTGCAGCCTGAAGAAGAATTTTTAAATTCTGTTTGATCGTTTCCTGACCTATGTATTCGTCAAATTTATTAGGACGGAGAGTTTGGTCAAGAAATGAAAAATCCCCAGACTTTTCAAGGTCATTTTTGAGTTCTTCCGGATTGTTGAGTTGGGGGCTTGACATAAAAATTGATTTGTGCTAGTCTAGTTTTAGAGATGAATGGAAGGCAATTTTTTGTTACAGTCTGTTTTTTTAAAAAAGATCCTATACATAAGCCTCTCTTAGTTGTGCCTTCGGGTTCACATGGTTCTGGACGAGGACGCATTGGTACTTCGCTTTGTTGCAAAGACCACTGATGCCATCCTTAGACCAATTCCTAACTCACTTCCTTGTGTTGTGAGAACTGATCGAGGTTTATGTGTGGGATTTTTTCTTTTGTGTTTGTTTGGCGCATTACTTCGTTACGGATGAAATTTACTCCCGCGCAGTATTATTATACAGCTTGGTCATAAATTTCATCCACGCCTCGTACTGTACCTAAACAAACACCAAAGAGGTTGTGTGGCGCAGTACTTAACTCTCTGCGTACGCGAACTACACTAAAATTCATAGGAACGCAACTAGTACTTCCTAGAAATTGTATCGTTTTCGTGAACAAAAAACAATTGACCTTCTGGCGTAGATTTGGTATCGTTTTTATGGGATACGGTTTCTCGCACCGAATTGCGAGTTTGTTGTTTAAATAAGGGGAGTATGTAATGACAAAGGGAAGTACAAAAAAGATCGTTGTTTTGGGAGTTTGCGCGGATCACCACGCTGTCTATTCGGAGGTTATGAAAGACCACAAGGTTGTATTTGCGACCTCGCATGAGGACGCGCTACGAGCGGGAAGAAACGCGGATGTGGTCGCGGTCAACATTGATAAGC
>Ga0210046_1003651_pt1 | contig 10175 bp, 10 predicted proteins | sample CryGeyCG2114_250_FD_185461 | JGI IMG/M metagenome (GOLD analysis project Ga0210046, IMG submission 185461) | Groundwater microbial communities from aquifer - Crystal Geyser CG18_big_fil_WC_8/21/14_2.50 (SPAdes) (version 2) | ecosystem: Environmental > Aquatic > Deep subsurface > Groundwater ... | reverse complement strand
GGCCGTATTTCTGTTAAATCACCTATTGGCAAAGGTTTGTTGGGTAAATCGGTGGGCGATGTAGCCGAAATTACCATTCCGGCCGGTAAAATAAAATTCGAAATTTTAGAAATCTCCCGCTAATGGCAACCGATTCTATTTTTACCAAAATAATCAAAGGCGAAATTCCGGCGCATATAATTGCGGAAGATGATCGATTTCTGGCTTTTCTGGATGTATATCCTTTGCAAAAAGGCCATACCCTGGTCATACCAAAAGCCCAAATAGATTACATTTTTGATCTGGAAGACGATCTCCTGGCCGACCTGATGGTTTTTGCGAAGAAAGTTGCCCCGGCCATTAAAAAAGCAACGAATTGCAAACGGATAGGCGTGACCGTAATTGGATTGGAAGTACCGCATGCGCACGTGCACCTCATTCCTATAGACCAAATGGATGATATGAATTTCAGTAATCCGAAGAAGAAGTTTCCGGCCGAAGAAATGGCACAAACCGCCGAGCAAATTAAAGCTAATTTATAAGCATATATTCCTGATTGAAAAAGCTTACAGAATAATCTGTAAGCTTTTTTTATGCCTGCTACTTCTGCTAATCTTTTTACAGGAATATATATGTTTTTAGAAAATATATAATTTAGCTATATTTATAATTAAATACACGGTGCGGAAAATAAATTGAGAAAAGAAAGGTAGCTCAGCCTAAAAGTACTTCTTGGGAGGAGGAAAATAGCTTTTATAAGTAATAAGATCATATTTGAACTTAACCTATTATCTTCACCATGTATTAAACCTTTATAAACAAGTAAGTTCATGCCATGTCTTAATAATCCGATCTGGGTTATGAGTTCAGCTTTTGAGAAGCTTCAATTGCCCCAAATAATTGCCCGCACCAAACAAATTGGCGCGCAGGGTATAGACTTATGCGTGTTTCGGCGGGATGGAAGCCGGCAAGATCATGTAGCAACCCACCTGAATTATGAAAATTTTACTTTAGCCGATGCCCAGCAAACTTTACAAAAGTTTAATGAAGCAGAATTAAAGTTATCGATTGGCGCCTTCGAAAATTTGATTGGGGGAGAAGAGGGAGAGCGTCGGAAAAATCAGGATCACTTGCTACGCTTAATTCGCCTGGCACATTTATTGGGAGGAGATTTGAATGATGTGAAAGTGGGTACTTTTGTAGGTTATAATCATGAACTAGGCGTACAGGAAGGCGGATTTGAGAAAAACCTGCAGGAATACGCCCGGATTTTTAAACCCATCATAAAATATGCGGAAGATTTAGGTGTAACCATTCTGTATGAAAACTGCCCCATGGAAGGCTGGCGTTCGGCTTCTTTTACCAGTACTTACAATAATCTTCCCGGAGTTCTGGCAGCCCGTAAACTCATGTACACCCTTATTCCCAGCAAAGCCCACGGCGAAATTTACGATCCGTCTCACGATGTCTGGCAGCATACCGATCCCATTGAAGTAATAAAAGAAACTAATATGTCGCGGTTGCACCGGGTACACGTAAAGGCCACCCGCAATTTGCAAAACCAAGCCCGCACGTATTGGGGTGGTATGTACCCGATGCAAGCAATAGAAACAACCCTGGCGCAACAGGCCGGCGTTCCGGTACCGGCCCACGATTGGGATCGCCATCATTATGAAGCCATGTTGCCGGGTTTTGGCGGCTCCGATAGTATGGATTGGCGGGCCTTTGTAGATGTATTAAAAGAACAAAGCTTTTCCGGCCCATTTGAAATTGAAAATGAAGCCAGAAACTCCAAAGATACCGGTAATTTAGAAGCCATTACCCAAGGATTCGCCGGTGCCATTTACTCCTTGATGCCGATGCTCTGGCCTTTGGGTGCGCAAGGTTATCAGTATAGTAGAAGTAATATAAAGCCCTTGGAAGAAGTTTGTAAAAAAGATATACCGGTAATAACCATGTCGGATTTGTGTTAAAAGCTTTTATTCGCTTTACTTTATCCGACCAGGATTATCGGCCAAAAAGCTTTTCCACGATTTGGTGCCCGCCTGGGTATTCACGCCTTTCTGGTAATGGTGGCACATGGCTACCGCCAGGGCATCGGTGGCATCAAATAATTTTGGTTGATCCGTAAGCTTTAAAATCTGGCCCAGCATGTGGGCTACCTGCTCTTTAGAAGCATTGCCGTTTCCCGTAATAGATTGTTTAATGCGTTTGGGGGCATATTCTACGTAAGGAATATCGCGCGATAAAGCAGCAGCAATAGCTACTCCCTGAGCCCGGCCTAACTTCAGCATCGATTGCACATTATTGGAATAGAACTGGGCTTCAATGGCCATTTCATCCGGCAAATATTGATTGATTAGCTGAATGGTAGCATCATAAATGCGCTTTAATTTTACCGCGTGGTTGGTAATCCGTTTCAGGTTAATGGTATCGTAAACCAAAACTTTTACCTTAGAACCGGTTATTTCAATCAGGGCAAAGCCCATAATAGTGGTACCCGGGTCTATACCCAGAATCAGCTTATTATTTAAAAGAGTAGAGGTGTTCGTGATCATGAATATACAAAGCTACAAACATAATGGCTGCTTCTAAAATTCATTGGCCGGTAAATAATTTATTACAGGAAATATTATATATTCGGGAAATATTTTACATATTATGTCAATTAAGGATAGAAGCCGGTTTGAGTCCGCTCTACAAAAGTTTGATGCCGTAAATGCCCAGGATCCGCATACGGAAATTATTGATGGGATCCCTTATCCAAAAGAATTTATTTACGCCCGGCGCATGGCGGACTGCTTGCAAAGAGTAGCACCCAATGCTTCCGAAGCTTTGCAGTTGGCCGTCCGGTGCCAGCATATTCGCCGTTGGGAAATTCCCCGCCAGGATTTTCCGGAAGGCTTACTAGGTTATAATAAATGGCGTAATACGCTTAAAAAGTACCACGCCGAAATAGCCGGACAGTTGCTGGACGAAGTAGGTTATGATGCCGAAACCATAGCCCGAGTGCAGTTTCTGGTGCAAAAAAGGCAACTGAAAATAGATGCCGAAGTGCAGTTACTGGAAGATATTATTTGTCTTGTTTTCCTGGAGTATTACTTTTTAGATTTTGCCCGGCAGCATCCGGTGGAAAAGGTAGTAGATATTTTGCAGAAAACCTGGCCCAAAATGACTCTGCAGGGCCAGCAGTTAGCGTTGCAACTGCCTTTACCTGCCGCAGCCCGCGACCTGATCGGGATTGCATTAGGGGCCGAGTAAACCCATTTAGTTCATCACCTCCACCATAGATAATATATACAAATAATATGAAAAAAATTTACAGTTTACTGGTTGGTACCTGGCTGCTGATTGCGCTGATATTTTTGAGCGCCGGTCAGCCCCATAGCACCAGCCGGAAAGATAACCGGACTACCGTATCTAATCTTAAAATATACTGGATAGATGTGGAGGGCGGGGGAGCCACTTTAATTATAACGCCGGCCGGCGAATCGATTTTGATTGATGCAGGTAACCCTGGCACCCGCGATGCAGAACGTATATTTGAAGTAGCCGTTAACGAAGCCGGGCTGAAACAAATTGACCATTTGGTTATCACGCACTGGCACGTGGATCATTATGGCGGGGCACCTGAGCTGGCGAAAAGAATTCCTATTGTGGAGGTATTAAATAAAAGCATTCCGGATAAATTACCAGAGGATAATAAATTCGCAGAGAACATTCAGGCTTACCGGGAAATGCCGGTACAGAATTGGACTTTAGTTAAACCAAATTCCTCTATTAAATTAATGCCCCTGGGTAAAAGTTTACCCGATCTCCGGTTTCGGTTTGTAGGGGTTAACAAAGAGTTTTTTACGGCCGCTCCCCAAATTGCCAACGGACAGGATTGCGATTCTATAGCCGATAAAGCCATGGATATAACCGATAATGCCAACAGCATGGTAATGATAATGGATTATGGTTCTTTCCGGTTTTTTGATGGCGGTGATTTAACCTGGAACATAGAAAAAATCCTGGTTTGTCCACAAGATTTAATTGGTACCGTGGATGTTTATCAGGTAGATCATCATGGCTTAGACCAAAGTAATAATCCGGTTCTGGTAAAGAATTTGTCGCCGACTGTAACCGTCATGAATAACGGGCCCTTAAAAGGTTGCGGACCCGAAACCATTAATACTTTGCGGCAAATTCCTTCTATCCGGGCATCTTACCAGTTGCACAAAAACGTACGGGCCGACAGTACATTTAATACCCAGCCCGAATTTATTGCCAACCTTAAAAAAGAATGTACCGGTAATTTTATATCTTTGGAAGTGGCGCCTGATGGTAAAACTTATTCGGTAAATATACCGGCTACCGGGCATCAGCAGACTTTTCAAACCATGGTGCGGTAAAAACTTGAATAAAGATAAGTAAGTGGACAAAATTAGTTTAAGTTAAATAAGCTTGTAAGGATTTAACAATTAAATGTTTATTCACAAATTCACTCATTCATTAATTCTGTCATTGTACTTATGAAATCAGTCGTTTTATTTCCGCTACTTATCAGTATAAATTTTTGCTTTCCGCATCATGCCATGAGTCAGAGCCAACCAGCCTCCAAGCCTGCAAAAAACCAGTCCGCAAGCGTATTACGTCATGTGGTTTTATTTAAATTTAAAGATAGCGCTACCCCCGATCAGATTAAAAAAGTAGAACAAGCTTTTGCTGCTTTACCCGGTAAAATAAACACCATTATTGGTTTTGAATGGGGAACCAATGTGAGCCCCGAAAATCTGGCGCAAGGATACACGCATTGTTACCTGGTTACTTTTAAAAACGCTGCCGACCGGGATGCTTATCTGCCGCATCCGGCACATAAAGAATTTGGGCAGCTGCTTAGCCCTTACCTGGATAAAGTTTTAGTGGTGGATTATTTCAGTCAGCCGTAGCTGTAAGGCTATTGAAAGAGAAAAACGAAGCTGATCTGGCAGCATTAAAACTGCAGGTTTACTACTTGCCCTACCACAATAATAGCCGGCGACGCTAAGTTTTGTTTCTCAACAATATCCGGAATAGTTTCTACGGTGCCTACAGCCAGTTGCTGGTTGGATCGGGTACCGTTTTGAATAATAGCCACGGGCGTTTGGTGTTTGCCATTTTTTTTGAAAAGCTCCATTATATCCCGCAGGTTTTTCATACCCATTAATATAACCACGGTGGCTGTAGATTGAGCCGCCAGGGCCAGGTCTTGCGAAATATGCCCGTTGGTGGTGGCACCCGTAATCACCCAGAAACTTTCGTTGGTGCCGCGGCTGGTAAGCGGTATATTAAAAGCTCCCGGAACGGCCACCGCACTGGTAATGCCCGGTACAACTTCGGTAGCAATTCCGTGGGCATCGGCATAAAGTATTTCTTCATAACCCCGGCCAAAAACAAAAGGGTCGCCGCCTTTTAAACGCACAATGTGGCCGTACTGACGGGAATAATCAACAATTAGTTGGTTTATCTGATCTTGGGTGTACTCATGATTTCCGGATCTTTTACCAACAAATATCCTGGGGGAGGTTGGCGGTACCAAATCCAGTAAAGCCGGGTTTACCAACGCATCGTATAAAATGGCATGGGCTTCCGCTAAAACCTTAGCTCCCCGCAAGGTTAATAAATCGGGCGCTCCCGGACCGGCACCTACTAACGTAACTTTGGGAGGATGGCTCAGCATGTTTGGTAAAATAATCAGCCGGCAATATACACTTAATTATTTTGCGGGCATAAACGCCAGTTGCTTTCCTCGTGTATTTACTTCAGCCTTTAATAATCAATATTGTAGTCAGCTGGTATTTTTTTATAGAAACGAGTTACGGCAGTATAACAAACAACTAAGAGCTATGAGCAGTCATGCCGGAATGGTTCAGTCATGTTAATTATATCCTGAAGTAGAAAATTGTTTAACAGTTTTAAGACAGCAAGTTAATGCTGGTGGGCAGGAGCAAGTCTGAAGGGGCAAAAACATCGGTTAAAGCAAAAATAAGCTTTTTCCGGATAACTTTAAAAGCCGGGAGCTGACCTATAATGTGCCGGTGCCGGGGTTCTTTAAATGCAACGGTAATCACGGTATTTATCTTTCCCGCAGATTGGGTAATTACCAGAATACGGTCGCTTAAAAATATAGCTTCGTCCGTATTTTGTGTAAAAATAAATATAGTCTTGGGTTCGGTAAAAAGCAGACGCAGGTTTTGCAGCGTTTTATGCAACAGTATTTTATCATATTCTGCCTCAGCCGAAAGCAGATCGGGTAATAAAATATAATTATGGTGGAGAAATTGGTAAACCAGGAGAACCCGCTGGCGCACCGGATGGCTAAGCTGCGCGTAAGTAAACGTAGCGTAAGGTTGCAGGTAACCGGCCAGCAGAACCTGCTTTAATAAAAATTCTTTTTCGGCTTTGCTAAATTTATTTTCTTCGTTATTTATAATAGCCGCAAATAAATCTGCTAATGAAGTAGCGGCATTAATAAGTTTCTGCTCAAACAACAAATCTAAATTTTCACCCACCATGGTCTGGGCAGCTTCTGTTGAGGAGACAATACCAGCTTTTAAAACTACCTGGCTCAGGAAAGCACGGCAACCTTGGCGGGAACCTATAATGGTAATTACTTCCTGTTGCCACGCGGTTAAATCAAAAATGGTAGCGCTTGCCGGCTTTTCTGTTCTGGCAGCATAAACCGGTTTCATCTGGGTCAGATCCTGATAGCTAAGTATTTTCATTAAAGTCTGGTTAGGTGTTTTAGCCGCAGGAGCCAAATTGTTTAATTTTGGCTCCAGCCCGGCCAGGGAAAACAGAAAAAAAATTGTGCCTTTCCGGGAAGCAGTGTTCGCTTCTTTTTTCCTCCTGTCAAGAGCAGAAATTTATTCCTGCTTCCTCCAGAAAGGACTTAATATCAATAACAACTAATTGCCGCGCTTTTAAAAACTGTTGCAAATATATTAAATATTATATATAATAATAAAAATAATTTGCCTTTAATGCAATTTTAAGTAATTGCCTCTTTAATAAAATAAAGTTAACCAAATTTAGTAATTAAGTTTAAAAATGCAAGCAAAAGCATAGATTTGTTATAAATTTTTGCAGAAGTGTTTCGTAAATAAAGGGCAGGAGAATAAATAGGGTAAATATTTTATTTCGGGCCTTAAATATGCAGCAGTATTTTTTCCAGAAGGAGCTTTGCATGAAACAGCACCTTACAGATGAAAACCGATTTTAAACATCAAACTTTAAAGGAATAATAAGGGGTAGGCACTTATAAATTAAAGTACCCGGCGCACCTGTAAAAATCTTTTTTCATAACCGGTACCGGTCACTTTGCTTATTTTTACGCCGCCTTCCGAAGAAGCGTGTACAAATTCTATTGGCTCACCGGGGTTGGTGATAACAACGCCAACGTGGCCGGGCGTTCTGTTGGTTACGGTAGTGCCGGTAAAAATAAGCAAATCGCCTTTTTTTACCTGGTTTAAATTTACCGCATCTCCTTTTTCGGCAAGTAGGGCAGAAGAATGCGGTACATCTATGCCATATTTGCTAAAGATATGATGAATAAATCCGGAACAATCAAAACCACTACGGGTAATGCCGGCAGCGATATAAGGTGTGCCCATTAAACTAAGGCCATAGGCAACAATGCTATCGTTTAAAGTGGGTTGGGGAATAGTGCCGGTATAAGCCGGGGCATTTAAGCTTGCGTTACCCGGTTCGATGGGTTCTGGGCCGGTCGAATCTAAACCGCTATTTTCACGATCGTCCGAAAAAATGTTGGCGGTATATTGTTGTGGTGAGTTTGAGGAAATATTTTCGTCCCGAATATTTTTATTTTGCCAAACCGCAAATATTGCCAAAAGGCTCATCACAGAGCCAAACATTATCCAAGCTAGTTTCATAGTATTTATACCTTACAAGCATTGTGCCTGTTTTTATACAGATTTGCTTTTACGTATAAACGCTTGATTTTGCCGGGTTTGCCTTTAAGTTTATTCAAGTTTAAATAAAGCTATAAAAACAAAACCCGGAAACATTAGCCTCCGGGTTTTGTTTATTAATCAACAATTACGATACTCTTTTTAAATCTACTTCCCGTACCGGTTTAATAATCAGCGGTACTTTTTCTACCTTAACCGAACTGGTATCTAAACCAAACCAGCGATCTTCGGAAGTGGTAAACTGTTTTATATAAAAGTAAGCTTCCATAATTAAGTTTTCGGATAAAGGCAGGTCGTTTTCCATCGACAGGTATTTTTCCAGCACTACAAACCGGAAGTCGCCAATTACATTAGCTTTATTCAGGGAGTCGTACCGGCTGGTAATATCTACTTCTTTGTTCTTCACCAGATTTTCAATTACTTTCCGGAAAAACAAATTAATGCGTTGCTCTACCCGGAAACCCAAACGGAAATCAACCCGGATTACATCGTTCTCGGCAAGGTGATGCACTTTGTATTCCATGGTGTAAGGATCATCGGTGGTATCTACGTGCAGGAACCAGTAAATATCCGCCCGTTTAGGCCGTTTTTGAAAGATAGAGTAAATTACTTTCGACTCTATTTCTCCTCGGCGATCGGCACTGGTCATAAAAATCAGGTGGGTAGAATATTTGGGAATAGAATTGTCTTCGCTCAGTTCTTTTAAAAACTCTACATATTGATCCAGTTTTACATATTCGGTTAAGCGGCGTTTGATATAAAAAGCCCGCAACCAGATATACATAACCGTAATCAGCATTATGCCAATGGCTACCGATACCCAACCGCCGTGCGGAAATTTAATGAGATTGGCTACCAGGAAAGATAGTTCAATGCCGAGATAAGTAATCAGAAATAAAGCAATACCGGGCCAAGGAAACTTCTTCATGTACAAATAATAGCACAGCAAAATAGTGGTGGCCAGCATGGTAATGGTAATAGATAACCCGTAAGCCGCCTCCATATTAGTAGATTCCCGGAAGTACAGAACTACCGCTACGCAACCCATCCAAAGCAATTTATTAATACTGGGTACATACAGCTGTCCTTTAACATTGGTGGGGTATACCAACCGTACTTTAGGCCACATATTTAAGCGGATAGCTTCGCTGATGAGCGTAAAAGAACCGGTAATTAAAGCCTGGCTCGCAATAATAGCCGCAATAGTAGCCACTATAATCCCCGGAATCAGGAACCAGGACGGCATTACCAAATAAAAGGGGTTATCGTTTTCGGTTAAAGACCGACCCTGATGTAAGGTTAACCAGGCTCCCTGACCAAAATAGTTCAGCAGCAAACAAAGTTTAACAAAAACCCAGCTTATCCGGATATTACCCCGGCCGCAGTGGCCTAAGTCAGAATATAAAGCTTCGGCTCCGGTAGTACACAGAAAAACATCACCCAGTAACCAAAACCCGCCCGGATAGTTTACCAGCAAAGAATAAGCATAATAAGGATTAATGGCCCCCAGAATTTCCGGATGATGCAGGATGTTAGCGAAACCCAATACGCCCAGCATGGTAAACCAAAGCAGCATAATAGGTCCGAATGCTTTACCCACAATTTGGGTTCCAAAATTCTGTAAAAGAAAAAGCACCGATAATATAGCAATTACAATCGGCACCGTAGGTATATGGGGGTTTAGAATGCGTAAACCTTCAATGGCTGAAGAAACCGAAATAGGCGGCGTAATAATACCGTCGGCCAGTAAAGCGCTACCCCCGATAATGGCCGGAATGGTAAGCCAGCGGGCTTTGCGCCGCACCAGCGTATACAACGAAAAAATACCACCTTCCCCGTTATTATCGGCCTGTAAGGTCAAAATAACGTATTTCAGGGTAGTTTGTAGAGTTAAGGTCCAGAAAATGCAGGAAATACCCCCGTATATCAGATCCGGACGAATAACATTACCGCCGCCCAGAATGATAGCTTTTAGTACGTAGAGGGGAGAAGTTCCGATATCACCGTAAATGATACCCAGTGATATGAGCAAACCGGCAGTAGATACCCGGTTAGTGTGATGAATAGTTGCCATCAAAAATTATTTTGGCGCAAATTTATATAATTAATTAATGATAAAGTATTTATTCGTCTTTATTAATTTAAACAAAGAACGGCTTATAACGCAATATTGATCAGCTTTAAAGCTTCTTGTTTGTGTGTAAATTTTTTGTGATTAAATGAGTGTCGAAAAAGTAGGAAGTT
>Ga0210046_1003620_pt1 | contig 10257 bp, 7 predicted proteins | sample CryGeyCG2114_250_FD_185461 | JGI IMG/M metagenome (GOLD analysis project Ga0210046, IMG submission 185461) | Groundwater microbial communities from aquifer - Crystal Geyser CG18_big_fil_WC_8/21/14_2.50 (SPAdes) (version 2) | ecosystem: Environmental > Aquatic > Deep subsurface > Groundwater ... | reverse complement strand
AGCGAATGCAGGCCTGTTTTCCTTAGCCTGGCACATTGATCAAACAAGTGACCCGAAAGGATAGATTGCACAAAATCAGTGCTTGTTTTACGTTCTATCACAATATCTCCATCAATCATATAGTCACTCACAGCCAATTGTTTCATTATAACATTGATTCCTTTTTCGACCAGTAGCTCCGGGATACCGGAGGCTCTTTCCCTATTGTCGGTGATGATGGTAATGTTCATTGGACAGATCAGTTTTGGATTTCGAAGGTAATGAAATATTGCCCAACTCTGGCACGCGTTTAGCCATAGAGTAACGCATGACAATTACCACTTAATCAACTTTCCATACAACAACAAAAAAACAACACAAATCTGATAACTGAACCTGTTTCTAATCGTTTTTATTTCTATTGTTCAATTCATGGAGGGCACTCATTTCACTTGACGCTTCCATGAACAAGACGTGTTCCGGCAATTACATTCCGGAATATTTTATAGCAGCCGAACTTACAGGCATAATAGGCACGCTAAACATTGGCAAGTTAGTGGCGGTTTCAGAATGTTTTCTCAATTTGTGTACTAGCCCTCCCCAGCTGCAAGAAAATAATTCTACCTTTGGTGCTTAAAATCTGCCAAAGTACGCAGATAATAAAATTTTACGGACTTTGTTAATGTTGTAAAAACATCTCTCTGTAGTACATTGACAATATGATGTTTAACGTTTTTATTGGTCTTGATAATCATGATAAGATAATTGGTTGAATAATCATATAAAATACTGATTATAAACGATCTAACATTATTTATTTATACTTATTTTACTGAAATTCAGATAATTATATAAAAATTTACCAAAGTATTGTCTTTAAACTATGGATAATAAAACGCTTTACGAGAAGTATGATTGGAGCAGCCTTAAGGAAGAGCACCTTAAAAATAAAATTATTCGAATTTTAAAGAGTATCCCTTCTGATGTCTCCAGTATAGTTGATATAGGATGTGGAAATGGTGCCATTACAAATTCTTTAGGTATAAAATACGACATTACCGCCGTAGACAGGAGTGAACAGGCTTTAAAATATGTTACCACAAAAAAGGTGAAGGCAAGTGCAGATGAAATCCCCCTGAAGGATCATCAATATGACATGGTCTTTTCAAGCGAATTATTGGAACATTTACCAGATGACATTTTGAAAGGAACCATTTCTGAGTTTAAGCGTTTGTCGAAAAAGTACATCTTTATTACAGTTCCAAACAATGAAAACCCTGATAAGCTTTCAATTAAATGTCCTAAATGTCAGTACATATTTAATAGTCCCAACCACTTGCGGAGCTTTACACCAAAGAGTTTTGAGTTGTTATTTCCTGAATACAAACTCAGGAATACATTTACTTTTGGTAAAAAAGTCCGCTATTATCATCCCTTTTTACTGAAGCTTAAAAGGAATATCACACCGCATAATTCATGGATTCCATATTATTGGATTCCTAAAAACAAAAGAAAAACCATTTGTCCTCAGTGTGAACATTCTTTTACCTATGATTACAAGTTTAATCCTTTGGCTACTATGATTGATTTCACCAATATTGTTATATCACCAAAGAAACCCTATTGGTTATTCATACTTTTTGAGAAAGAATGAAAATCATTATACAATTCACCTAAATTAGTTCATCTTGGGCCTCATACAAAAACAAAGCCTCTCAGGAACCATCTACTCCTACATTGGGGTCATCCTTGGTTTTGTCACCACCGGATTGCTGTGGCCCAGGATTTTCGATACCGATGAAGTCGGGCTCATGCGTATCCTGGTTTCGTATTCGGTGCTGTTTTCTCAATTTGCCAGTTTAGGAATCACTTCTATTACCGTAAAGTTGTTTCCCCACTTCAGAACCCGGGATGGAAAACACCATGGCTTCCTGGGAATAACCATGATTATCGCTTTTGCCGGCCTTTTAATTTCGACTGTCGGCTATGTCTTATTGAAATCATGGATTATTGATCCTGATAAAGTAGGATCGCAATTGTTTAACGAATACTACTATTACGTTGTTCCACTGATCTTTTTTACGCTTTTTTTCAATGTAATCGACACCTATTTTCGTGTATTGTATAAAGCTGTTGTGGGAATTGTGTACAAAGAAGTGGTACAACGTATCATGATATTACTGGTTATTGTTCTTTTTTATTTGGATTGGATTGACTTTCATCAAACCGTCATCTTTTACTGTCTGGCACTCATTCTGCCCACCATTTTCATCATGATCTCGCTCATGATTCACGGGGAATATTCATTAAAACCGAACTTTAGGTTTGTAACTCCTGAGCTCAGAAAAGAAATGATCGACGTGGGGCTATTTGGAATAATCGGTGGATTCTCGGGTGTTCTGGTGCTTAATATTGATGTAATCATGGTGGAACGGATGATTGATTTAAAGGCGGCAGGTATTTATACCATTACTTTTTTCTTTGGATCGCTCACCCTGATACCCTTGAGGTCGATGGGAAAAATCAGTTCGGTGATTATTGCCGAAGCCTGGAAAACCAATAATTTGAAGGTAATTTCCGGTATCTACAAAAAAAGCAGCATCAGCCTGAGTGTCATAGGATTTCTGCTTTTTATTGGTATCTGGGCCAACATCGACAATGTATTTATGATGATTGGGGATAAATACCTTTCGGGGAAATATGTAATTCTTGTTTTAGGAATAGCAAATCTGATCGATATTGCCTTCGGTGTAAGCCCTCACATCATTCTCAATTCGAAACATTACCGGTATATAAGCTATTTTCTTCTGATTTATGTGGCTCTTCTGATTGTTACAAACCTGATTTTTATCCCGATTTACGGGATACTTGGTGCCGCCATCGCCTCCCTGATTTCGAAAATTATTTATGATCTGATCAAGTATCTATTTCTCTATCGTACTTACAAACTTCAGCCCTTCGACCGCAATTATCTGTTTCTGTTGGTCATATCAGGATTTGTTTATGCAGTATCCCTGCTCATTCCACCTTTTTCCAACTACCTGATCGACATCCTGATCAGAAGCAGTTCCATCGCACTTCTATTCACTGCCCTGGTTTATTACACCCGGCTCTCCATAGATATTAATCAACGAATAGAATCAATACTAAATTGGATTTTCAGAATGGACTCTAAAAGCTAAACCGCTTTTGTTCTTTTTTTTGCTAATTTTGCACAGCTCTTATAATAGCATTTTATGGAAGAATTAATAAAAATCTGTTTTGTAGGAAGCGGCTCCATCTCCACTGCTTTGGGAAATGTGTTGGCACAAAAAGCAAATCATGAAGTGTACCTGCTTTCGGTTGAACAGGATGTGGTTGATTCGATCAGCAACGACCACTTTAACAGGAAGTATTTCCCCAACATATTGCTTCATCCTTCCTTAAAGGCAACATTTGACAAAAACATCCTGCTTGATTCGGATATTATTTTTCTGGGTATCCCAAGCAACATTGCGGTAAAATATGTAAGAGACAATAAGGCATTTATCAACGAAGAAGCCCTGATTGTAAACCTGGCAAAAGGATTTGGCGAGGACCAAAAGACCATTCCGCAATGTCTTTCTAAAGAAATTCCCAATCAGGTGTTTAGCATGAAAGGGCCGTCATTCGCCCGCGAAATCATCAACAACCTCCCAACGGCTTTTACCCTGGCATCTAAGCGCAACAAACACTTTGAACTGTTTACGCAAATTTTTAAAAACACCTCCATCTATCTTGATTACAGCGACGATGTTATGGGAGTGGAATTGGCCAGTATTTTGAAGAATATTTACGCCATTATGGTGGGAATTGTGGATGCTCATTTCGATTCGCCAAACCTCCGTTCTCTGATTCTGACCAAAGCCATCAACGAAATGCGGTTTATTATCGATAAGTTTGGCGGTGAGGAACTCACCATGTTTAACTATTGCGGTTTTGGCGATTTCACACTTACCGCACTCAACGATTTAAGCCGCAACCGTACACTTGGTTTGCTGATTGGAAAAGGTTTTTTTACCGATTACATTTCCGAAAAAGTTGTTCTGGAAGGCAAGATTGCCGTGAACGTTTTTGTTGAAGAAATTGCAAAAAAACGGGGAATCAAAACTAAAAATCTGATGCTCAAGGAATTATACAAAGTATTTAATGACGAGAAATACGACATCAACAACTTTGTATCAAACATTGTAAAGATTTAATACACCACTAATTTCTTAGTAATCCCGACATCATTTACGATTAGTGTCAGATAATAAATCCCGGAAGGCTGTAAAGTCAAATCGAGTGAAAATTCTGTTTCTAAGGCAGTACCTACTCGAATCAACTGACCAAAACTATCAACAACACGATATTTCACAGGTGCTTGATTATTTGAAATCGCTACTTTAAAATCTCCGTTGCCCGGATTGGGATAAATCAATACCTGACTTGTTAAATCCGGAGTTTCAATATAACCTGTGCTATTTTTGGTATAAATCACCAGCCTTGGTCTTAACTCAGGTATCGCATGATTTGAAGAGGCAAAAACAACATTTCGATTGTAACCAAACTCCGACTCGTTGTTTAGGCTTAACATAAAACCATGAGACTCATTTTTGCTGGCAATCATATCCAATATCAGGCTTGTTACATCAATGTCCATAAAATCCTGATTGGCAATGTTTGAACTTGGCAATCTGACGATATTTTCAGTAGAAACAGATGGCTGATTCTCCCAACTGATATTATCTTCGTTCCAGGACTCTGTGATCCTGCTTAACAACAATTCATTTGATCCCCCATTATTAATATGTCCTTCTACTATTGCATTTGGATCATGAAACAAGCTCAACTCTGCCAATGTGATGGGTGTTTCAATGTTGAATTGGGATAAATCGAAATCAAGAAAGCTTCTGACGACACCCCAACCTTCATCGTATTCCCAAACTGAAGCCACCAGATTTTGGTTATTGTCTTTCAGGGTTGACCCAACAGAACTTACGAAGGCATCTTTCCCTGATTCATCGTCCGGTTGAATGGCATAAGGCGAATCGGAAGGCAAATCAACAATGAAGGAAATTTCAATTGAAGGATGCAAAGTTTCATCCGGATGATCAGAAGAAGCAAATACAAGACTTCTATACAGGGTATCTTCACTGAAAAGCTTTATCATAAACCCATCACTACTTTCAGGGTGTCGTATCATATCTCTGATGATGGATGTGATATCAATATCCAAAAAATCGGCATCATCGGTTTCAGGGGCAGGAATGATAATCGCATTGGTGTTTGTTGTAGCAGGCTGATTGGCCCACGTAACGGTGTTTTCATTCCAGGATTCGATGATTCTGAAAATCACACCTGTGTTATCACCCCCAAGTGTTGAATGTCCAACATGAGCCGAGGTAGGGTTGTGATACAGGTTTAGTCTGGCCTCAAGGATAACAAAATTTTGCCTCAATTCAGAAAAATCAAATCCTATCAAACTTCTCCCTGTCCCAAACTCACCACCATGAGTCCATACTGAGGCAATAAGACTTGGGCGTGTAGCGTCGGGTTCTTCATTTACGATATTGATATAGGCATCTTTAACAGACTGACCACTAAATAAAATGCTAATGGTATCCTGTGCATACAGAACTGAAGATAATATGAAAAAAATGCCAAAAGAAAAGATTTTGATTCTTGCTTTCATCGTGCATTGGTTATAAAGATACAAACTTAACAAAGTTTAATGCAATATTCTCTAAATCCGGAAAGAATCTTTTTTCCTGACAATCAAGCACTAATTAGTCGATCGGTATCATATAAGCAAGCTTTTTAGTGAGTCCTTCTCGTGAGTAGTTTAGATAAGAACGACCTGTTAAGTACTGAGAAGGTGATTCAATCCATTTCAAATACATTATAGTGAGATAGTTAACTATTAACTTCTCATCTGTATACTCAAACATTTTTCCCGCTTCACATTCACGAATAATCGCAGAGGCATCTCCATCAACCGGTCCAACGGCAACAATGGGTCTACGAGCTGCCAGATATTCAAAAAGCTTGCCTGTTAATATTCCTTCATTTTGAGGCACATCCGGAATGGCCAAAAACAACGCATCAGCCTTTTGCAAAAAACCGACAGAAGTTTTGTGATCCACATGTCCCACGAAATTACATATCGAGTTTAAGACAGAACTCTCAATAAACTGTCGGTACTTTTCAGTTACCCTGCCAATAAACTGTAAAGCAAATTTCGATGTTCCGTAATTCTCTACCAATGACATCATGGCATTTAAAAAGCCTTCGATATGGTAGTTTTCGGCCAGAGTTCCTGTGTAGACGATGGTAAACTTTGAATTCGTGTTAGGGTATCTATCAGGAAAATCATCCATATCGAACCCGTTGGCAACAACACTGATCTTGTCATTTCCATTTAAGGCAACTTTAGAAGCAAACAATTCCTTAATAGAATTGCTGACAACAACGATATTATCAGCATTTTGCAAAACCTCCAATTCTTTCTTCCTGTCAATCCGTTTTGCCATCGGGCTGTGGAACATCTTATTATAATAGTAGATATCAGTCCAGGGATCGCGTAGGTCTGCAATCCAATGTATGCCCAATTTCCTTTTGAGTTTCAACCCGATAAGCTGCGTGGAATGTGGAGGACTGCTTGTTATAACGGTTGTGATGCCAAATTCCTTAATCAGCTTTTCAGCTTGCTCATAAGCAAATGAGTTCCATCCAATTCTGGCGTCAGGTATAAAAAAATTACCTCTGATAAACCTGGCAACTTTCTGCAGAAAACCCGGACTGTCTTCATTGGCAAAACCCCCAAATGGAATCTCCTTTTTTGCGGTTAGTTTTTTATAAAAATTAAATGGTTCCCTTGATTTTGCATAAAAAACCTGAACAGTTGGTTCAACTTCCTGCGACAAGCTCGAGTCAATCAAAGCGTAAGAAGCACAATCAGGACTAACGGTTAAGACGATCGGTTCGATTTGATATTTGGGTAGATATTTCACAAATTTTACCCATCGCTGAACGCCTCCTCCCCCACTTGGAGGCCAATAATAAGTTATGATGAGTACCTTTTTCATAAACTATCTGTTTGCAAATTAGGGAGGTATGAAAGCGCCCTTACTTTTTGAAGTATTTCCGTGCTTCCAATCCCAGCATCGTCAGCATAAGTAAGATTAAAATGAGGGAAGCAACCAGAGAAATCGGTTCACCAACCTTCCAAACAGCCGGCTCGAATTTAAAATCGATGGTGTGTTTTCCGGCTGGAATATTCATCGCACGCAGAATATAGTTGGCACGCAGATAAGGTGCCTTAACGCCATCCAGATACGCATTCCAACCGTTTGCAAAATAAATTTCCGAGAAAACGGCCAATCGATCATTGGCTGATTCGGTTTGATAGGTGAGGTGATTTGGTTGATAATCTGTCAGTTGAATTGCCGACTCACCATCCTGACCGATCCTGGTTAACTGATCAGCAAAGCGTTGATCTACAACAGCCACAGTGCGCAAATCCACCTTTGCCAGGGCAGCTATTTCTTCATCAGGAGAGTTGACCACCATGGCGGTATCCACAAACCAGGCTCCGCCAAAGGCAGCAGGATTGATCAAAGGCTGGCCATCGGGGTTATAAATCACATACTTTGTATTGAGCATGTTTAACACCTGCTGTTGATAAAACAGGTTGTTGATTTTCTCCATGGTTGGTTTATCAGACAAGACCTTGTATATCGATTCAATTTCACCCTGAATATAATATTCAATGATGTCCTGGTATCGCTGTAATTTGGCACCATGATATCCGCCAATTGATTTATGAAAATACGAAGTGCTGGCATCGTTAAATGTACTTTGCGTGATATCAAGTACGCGGTAGTCAAGATCTTTATCGTTGAGAATGAACAGGTTGGCCTTTGAAGGTTTAAATGGCACATCTACCTGACTTGCTCTTACAAAGTTGTCGTTGTTCAGGTATCTCCGGTTTACACCAAACATATCGATCAGCACCAACACCGCCACACCTGCAATGAGCCAGGTATGTTTAATTTTATTCAGTAAATAAACATAAATAAGTGCCGCCGCTGCCGCGATAAAGAACAAACTCCGTAAAGCATCAGCTCTAAAAATGGCCACTCTCACCGCTTCGAGATTAGCCAGATAAGCCGCAACCTGAGGCCCGTCAGCCCCGCCCAATAATTGCGTAAATTGTGCATTCTCCTGTTCGCTCAGAAAACTAAAAAAAGCAGTTGGAAGCATATAAAACAACAAGACAACACCTGCACTTAATCCCAAAGAAATATAAAAATAATTGATCTTTTGTTTCAAAAGAACAGGATTTTTAATCACTTCATTCAAGGCTAAAAAAGCCAGTAAAGGCATGGCCAGCTCAGCCATAACCAGCGTCATGGTAACCGCTCTGAATTTATTATAACCAGGTATATAATCGATAAAAAAGTCAGTAAACCACATCATGTTGTGTCCCCAGGAAAGGAGAATCGACAAAACTGTAATGGAGAACAAGGCCCACTTAAAACGGCCCCTGACGATAAACATTCCCAAAATGAAGAGGAATATAACGATTGCCCCAACGTACACCGGTCCCGATGTACCCGGCTGATCGCCCCAATAGGCATTGGTCTGGTTCGAGATCATGCTTCTATAAGCCGGATCAGCTTTTTTGATAGCATCCACATTTCCAAGCATCCCGCTGGCACCCCCTTTTGCGTCAGGAATTAAAAGTGACCAGGTTTCCTCTTTTCCATAACTCCACGAAGTGATATAATCGCGATCGAGACCATCCGATGTAATGGCTTTTTCCTTCGTCAGCTCCGGCTTCCCACGCATGGTATCTTTTCCATATTGATAGGTGGCCCACAAATTGGTGGAATGGGTTAATACAGCCAGCAACGCAGCAATGAGCAAAATGCCGGTGGTTTTTAAAAAAGAAGGCAACGTTTTCTGTGCGATGGCATCAATTAATTTAAAAAACCCATACACTAAAACCATCAACAATAAATAATAGGTTATCTGGAGATGACCGGCTTTAATTTCAAGAGCCAGAGCCACCGCGGTAAGCAAGGCACCTTGCCGGTATTTACCTCTGAAGGTGAGAATGATTCCTGCCAGAACGGGAGCCATGTATCCGATGGCATGTGCTTTAGAGGTGTGACCCGCTCCCAGAATAATAAAAAAGTAGGATGACAAAGCAAAAGCAATTGCCCCGGCAATACTCAGCCAGGGATCGACCCGCAACACCAATAGTAAGATGAAAAAACCCAGAAAATACAAAAAAACAAAATTCGCGGGATAGGGCAATCCAAGGGTGATCATCCGATCAACATATCGCATCAGGTTTCCTGTGTATTTTACAGATATTTGCCAGGCTGGCATTCCGCCAAACATGGAGTTAGTCCACAAAGCTTCCTGTCCCGTACTTTCCCTAAAATCCACAATCTCCTTCGACATCCCCTTAAACATGGCAATATCGTGTTGTTTTAGCTTCTTGCCTTCGAGCAGTGGCGAGAAATAAACCAGGGTAATTCCTATAAAAACAAAAATTGCCACCAGGTACGGGGCAAGGGCACTTAAAATCTTTTTCTTATCATGCATAACCGGAATCAATTAAGTTGATTTATTCCTGAATTTCTTCAAAGTCGATATATTCACCAAAAGTCTTGTCATCTTTTTGCTGTTGTTTTTTCGTTGTCTTATTTGATTTTTTTTCCTTTTCCGGCTTCTCACTTTTTACAAAAGGCTGGCTCTGGCCGAAAAATTTCTCTTGTTGTTTTTTAATAAAACGTCCAAGCAACCATGGCAACGCATATCTAAAAAATAGGATTACAGCGTAGTATGATAAAAATAGAATAAAAACGATTTTCAAGAATCCTTCCATTGACCTGTTTTTATAATCCTGCGAAAGTATTGATTTTTTACAGATCCTATTTCATGATACACAAAAAAAGCAGTTATTTAAGGAAGGTTAACTCATTCAAAAGTACTGACACCCATTAAAAATAAAAGCCGAATTTCGTTTTTACCATTGACAACTACCTCCTTAAAAACTAAAGATACCTTTACCCCTACCCTGACAGGTTTTTTTTAACCTGTCAGGGTTAGTAAAAAAACCTGTCAGGGTTAAGTTTTAAAACGGCGAACACTCAATCGGGCTATAGCTTCTGGGTTTGTTGCCCATGAACGAGTCCCGGTCTTTGTTCACCAGGCCGATGTCGTCGAATTCGAAAATCAAGCTGATCTCGTGGCTGGGGCCGG
>Ga0210046_1003617_pt1 | contig 10260 bp, 8 predicted proteins | sample CryGeyCG2114_250_FD_185461 | JGI IMG/M metagenome (GOLD analysis project Ga0210046, IMG submission 185461) | Groundwater microbial communities from aquifer - Crystal Geyser CG18_big_fil_WC_8/21/14_2.50 (SPAdes) (version 2) | ecosystem: Environmental > Aquatic > Deep subsurface > Groundwater ... | reverse complement strand
CGAAGCTTAAGAAACTTGACCCCACCCTGTCGTACCGCCGGTCCTGCCGCGAAGGCATTTGCGGTTCTGACGCGATGAATATCAACGGCAAGAATGGTCTGGCCTGCCTGGTGAACCTGTTGACGCTGCCCGACACCATTACCCTCAAGCCCCTGCCAGGCCTTCCAGTAGTTCGTGACCTGATCGTTGACATGACACTGTTCTTCAAACAGTACCATTCCATCAAACCTTACCTGATCAACGACGTCCGTCCACCAGAAAAGGAACGTCTGCAAAGCCCCGAAGAGCGCGAGGAGCTCAACGGCTTGTATGAGTGCATTTTGTGCGCCTGCTGTTCCACCAGCTGTCCGGTCTTCTGGTGGAACCCCGACAAGTTTGTTGGCCCGGCCGGCTTGTTGCAAGCCTACCGGTTCATTGCCGACAGCCGTGACGAAGCGACCAGCGAACGCCTGGACAACCTGGAAGACCCTTACCGACTGTTTCGCTGCACCACCATCATGAACTGCGTTGATGTATGTCCCAAGGGCCTGAACCCGACACGCGCCATCGGCAAGATCAAAGAACTGATGGTGCGTCGCGCCATTTAAACGAAGATGTCAATCGTTGTGCCCGAGGAGGCGAATGAACTGATAGATGAAAGAGCGCTCAGCAAGCTCCGGTGGCGCAGTCGCAGGGGCTTGCTTGAGAACGATATTTTTATTGATCGTTTCTTTAAAAAGTATTCGTCAACCTTGACTGTCAAGCAGGCGCAAGGTCTGAGCACTCTAATGGAACTCGCCGACTCTGATCTGCTGGATCTGCACTTGGGACGCAAGTCGCTTGCGCAGGTCAACCCGGATCTGGTTCGCGACGATGTTTCTGAAGTATTGAATATGTTAAGAGCAACCACGAAAGGTCAAAATGAAGCTAGCTGAAAATAAAGCCACTCTGTCGTTTAGCAACGGCAGCCCCAGCGTTGATTTGCCCGTCTACCACGGTAACGTCGGCCCGGACGTCATCGACATCCGCAAGCTCTATGGCCAGACCGGCATGTTCACTTACGACCCGGGCTTTCTGTCGACGGCGTCGTGCCAATCGGCGATCACTTACATCGATGGCGACAAAGGCGAATTGTTGTACCGCGGCTACCCTATCGAGCAGTTGGCCACCCAGTGCGACTACCTCGACACTTGCTACCTGTTGCTCAACGGCGAGTTGCCCAATCAAGCTGAACGCGACGGCTTCCACAAACTGATCATCAACCACACCATGGTCAATGAGCAGATGCAGTTTTTCCTGCGTGGCTTCCGCCGTGATGCGCACCCGATGGCTGTGCTCACCGGCTTGGTCGGTGGCCTGTCGGCGTTCTACCACGACAGCACCGACATCCACAACCCCGAGCACCGCAAGATCGCCGCTATCCGGTTGATTGCCAAGATGCCAACGCTGGTCGCCATGGCTTACAAGTACGGCATGGGTCAACCGTACATGTACCCGCAAAACGACCTCAGCTACGCGGGCAACTTTCTGCGCATGATGTTTGGTACACCGTGCGAGGAGTTCAAGGTCAATCCGGTGCTCGAACGCGCTTTGGACCGCATCTTCATCCTGCACGCTGATCACGAACAAAACGCCTCTACCTCCACCGTTCGTCTGTGTGGCTCGTCCGGCACCAACCCGTTTGCTGCGATCGCTGCTGGCGTTGCGTGCCTGTGGGGTCCGGCACACGGCGGTGCCAACGAAGCCTGCCTGAACATGCTCGAAGATATCCAGCGCCAGGGCGGAGTCGCCAAGGTCGGTCAGTTCATGGAACAGGTCAAGGATAAAAACTCTGGCGTCAAGCTCATGGGCTTTGGCCACCGTGTGTACAAAAACTACGACCCGCGTGCCAAACTCATGCAGGAAACCTGCGACGAGGTGTTGGCCGAACTCGGCCTGGGTAATGACCCCTTGTTCAAACTCGCCAAAGAAGTCGAAAAAATCGCGCTGGAAGACGAGTATTTTGTTTCGCGCAAGCTCTACCCCAACGTCGACTTTTACTCAGGCATCGTGCAACGTGCGATCGGTATTCCGGTCAACCTGTTCACTGGCGTCTTCACGTTGGCACGCACGGTGGGCTGGATCGCCCAGCTCAACGAGATGATCAGCGACCCTGAATACAAAATCGGCCGTCCGCGCCAGTTGTTTACCGGCTCGGTCACCCGCACCGTCAAGCCGATCGGCCAGCGTTAATTCCTGGTTGTTTGGATCCAGCCTGCCTGGTGGCAACACCGGCAGGCTTTTTTATGTCCGGCGCTGACCAACAGTCGCCCGGCTGCAATAGCGGACATTGCACCCGCTTAAAATCTCATTTTTTCATTCAAGCAGTTCGCAGGAAACCCCACATGACGGCACGCACTTTGTACGACAAGCTCTGGGACGAGCACGTCGTTCACACTGAAGACGACGGCACGGCCTTGTTGTACATCGACCGGCATCTGGTGCATGAAGTCACCAGTCCGCAGGCATTTGAAGGTCTGCGACAAGCACAGCGCCCAGTCTGGCGCACCAGTTCCATCGTCGCCACCGCTGACCACAACACACCAACCCAGGGTTGGGAGCTTGGCTACGACGGCATCACCGACCCCACCAGCAAGGAACAGGTGCTGACGCTTGACACCAACATCAAGGAATACGGTGCTGCGGCTTACTTCCCCTTTTTGTCCAAGCGCCAAGGCATTGTCCACGTCATCGGCCCCGAGAGCGGCGCCACCTTGCCGGGCATGACCGTCGTCTGCGGCGATTCGCATACGTCGACGCACGGCGCCTTTGGCGCGCTGGCGCATGGCATTGGCACCAGTGAGGTCGAACACGTCATGGCCACGCAAACGCTGCTGGCCAAAAAAGCCAGGAACATGCTGGTCAAGGTCGACGGCACGCTGTCGCGCGGCTGCACCGCCAAAGACATCGTGCTGGCGGTGATCGGCAAGATCGGTACCGCTGGTGGCACTGGGTACACCATTGAATTTGGCGGTGATGCCATCCGCGCGCTGAGCATGGAAGGCCGCATGACCCTGTGCAACATGGCCATTGAGGCTGGCGCCCGGGCCGGTCTGGTTGGCGTTGACGAAAAAACCATCGCCTACATCAAGGGGCGCCCCTTGGCGCCAGGCGCCCACGCTGCCAATGACGCTGCCGCCGCCGTCGAATGGGATCAGGCGGTGGCCTACTGGCGAACATTGCACTCAGACGTCGGCGCGCACTTTGACGCCACGGTCACACTCGACGCGGGGACACTGGTGCCGCAAGTCACCTGGGGCACCTCGCCGGAGATGGTCCTGGGTATCGACGACCGTGTTCCTGATCCTGACAAGGAAAAAGACGCCAACAAGCGTGGCGCGATCGAACGCGCGCTGAGCTACATGGGTCTTGAGCCCGGCAAGGCGCTCAACGACCTGTACGTCGACAAGGTTTTCATCGGCTCGTGCACCAACAGCCGGATTGAAGACATGCGCGAAGCGGCCTCCATCGTCAAAGCGCTGGGCCGCAAGGTTGCGACCAACATCCGCCTGGCGATGGTCGTGCCTGGCTCTGGCCTGGTCAAGGAACAGGCCGAGCGCGAAGGCTTGCATGAGATTTTCAAGGCCGCCGGCTTTGAATGGCGCGAACCCGGTTGCTCCATGTGCCTGGCCATGAACGCCGATCGGCTCGAGCCCGGCGAACGCTGCGCCTCCACCAGCAACCGCAATTTTGAGGGCCGGCAGGGCGCTGGCGGACGCACCCATCTGGTCAGCCCGGCCATGGCCGCCGCAGCTGCGATTCACGGCCATTTTGTCGACGTCAGAAGATTTGTCTAAACCGCACTGAAGGAACATGGAATGAAAAAACTTACCGCTTTGCTGCTGCTTGTGGCCGTCTTGGCAATGACTGGTTGCAACACCGTCAAGGGCGTGGGTCAGGATTTGCAAAAAGCGGGTCAGACCATCGAAGGCGCAGCCAAAAAATAGGTCTAAAGATGCAAAAATTTACCTTGCTCAAGGGCCTGGTCGCCCCGATGGACCGTGAAAACGTCGACACCGACGCGATTATCCCCAAGCAGTTTCTCAAGTCGATCCGCAAGACCGGCTTTGGCCAGAACCTGTTTGACGAATGGCGTTACCTCGACGCAGGCTACCCCGGCCAGGACCCCGCCAGCCGCCGCTCCAACCCGGACTTTGTTCTAAATCAGCCGCGTTTTCAGGGTGCCAGCATCTTGTTGGCGCGCAAAAATTTTGGCTGCGGTTCCTCGCGCGAACATGCACCCTGGGCGCTGGATCAATTTGGCTTTCGCGCCATCATCGCACCCAGCTACGCCGACATCTTTTTCAACAACTGCTTCAAAAACGGCCTGCTGCCGATCGTGCTGGGCGAGGCTCAGGTGGCGCAGCTCTTCAACGAGGTCGCAGCGTTTGTCGGCTACACGTTGACCATCGATCTGGCGCGCCAGGTGGTCGTCAAGCCCGACGGGGTGGAACTGCCTTTCGAAGTTCAGGCCTTTCGCAAATACTGCCTGCTCAACGGCCTTGACGACATCGGTTTGACCCTGCGCCACGCCGACAAGATCAAAGCCTTCGAGGCCCAACGTTTGGCACAAAAACCGTGGCTAGCCCATACCATGCTTGCCTGAGAAGCTATTAAATCAATAACATTTTGACATTATGAAAATTGCAGTTTTACCCGGTGACGGCATTGGCCCGGAGATCGTCACCGAAGCCGTCAAAGTGCTCAAGGCGCTCGACGTCCCGCTGGAAATGGAAACAGCGCTGGTCGGCGGCTGCGCCTATGCCGCGCACGGCCACCCCCTACCCGAGGCCACGCTGAAACTGGCCAAAGCGGCCGATGCTGTGCTGTTTGGCGCCGTGGGCGACTGGCAATACGACAAGCTGGAACGCCATCTGCGCCCGGAACAAGCCATCTTGGGGCTGCGCAAGAACCTGGGGCTATTTGCCAACTTCCGACCGGCCATTTGCTACGAACAACTCGTTAACGCCTCCAGCCTCAAACCCGAACTGGTCGCCGGGCTCGACATCCTGATCATCCGCGAACTCACCGGCGACATTTATTTTGGTCAGCCGCGCGGCCGACGCACCGCCACGGATGGCCACTTTCCCGGCAGCGACGAGGCGTATGACACCATGCGCTACAGCCGCCCGGAGATCGAACGCATCGCCCACGTGGCGTTCCAGGCCGCGCGCAAACGCAACAAAAAGGTCACCAGCGTCGACAAGGCCAATGTGCTGGAGACCTTCCAGTTCTGGCGCGATGTAGTCGCCGAAGTAGGCCAACAGTACCCTGACGTGGCGCTCGACCACATGTACGTCGACAACGCGGCCATGCAACTGGTGCGCGCGCCCAAGGCGTTTGACGTGATCGTCACCGGCAACCTGTTTGGCGACATTTTGTCCGACGAGGCGTCGATGCTGACCGGGTCGATCGGCATGTTGCCCTCGGCCAGTCTGAACGCCAGCAACTTCGGTTTGTACGAGCCCAGCCACGGCAGCGCCCCTGACATCGCAGGCAAGGGCATCGCCAACCCACTGGCCACCATTCTCAGCGCGGCAATGATGCTGCGCTTCAGCCTGAATCAGGCCGACGCTGCGCAGCGCATTGAAGCAGCTGTGCAGGCGGTGTTGCGCCAGGGGCTGCGCACCGGTGACATCTACAGCAACGGCACCACCCTTGTTACCACCGTCGAAATGGGTAACGCAGTCGTGAAAGCACTTTGATGGTGACGTCATCCAGGCACGGCATCGTCAAATTCGGTAATTCGGTAATTCGTTTTTTTCAAGAGGTACAGCATGAAGGTAGGTAACTTGGTCGGTCTGGTTGGCTGGCGTGGCATGGTCGGCTCGGTCCTGATGGACCGGATGCAAGCCGAGGGCGACTTCAAACTCATTGAACCGGTGTTCTTTTCCACCTCCGACGCAGGCGGCAAGGCGCCCGCCATGGCCAAGAACGAAACGCTGCTGCAAGACGCGTTCAACATCGACGCGCTCAAGCGCTGCGACATCATCATCAGCGCGCAAGGCGGCGACTACACCACCGCGGTGTTTCCCAAGCTGCGCGCAGCCGGCTGGCGTGGGCACTGGATCGACGCCGCATCCACCCTGCGCATGAAGAGCGACGCGGTCATCATCCTCGACCCGGTCAACATGCCGGTGATCAAAAACGCGCTGGCCAAGGGCGGCAACAACTGGATCGGCGGCAACTGCACGGTCAGCTGCATGCTCATGGGCGTGGGTGCGCTCTACAAAGCCGGTCTGGTCGAGTGGATGAGCACGCAAACCTACCAGGCCGCCAGCGGAGGCGGCGCGCAACACATGCGCGAACTGCTCACCCAATACGGCACGCTCTACAAGGAAGTTGCGGCACTCTTGAACGATCCCAAGAGCGCCATTCTTGAGATCGACCGCCAGGTCATTGCCAAACAGCGCGCCCTGACGGCCACGGAGACCGCCAATTTTGCCGTTCCGCTGGGCGGCTCGCTGATTCCCTGGATCGACAAAGATCTGGGCATTGACCAAGACCGTGACACGGCCGACTGGGGCAAGTCGCGCGAAGAGTGGAAAGGCATGGCCGAGACCAACAAGATCCTGGGCCTGGGCGACGGCTTTGGCACACCTGCCGTGCCGGTCGACGGTTTTTGCGTGCGCGTGGGCGCCATGCGTTGCCACAGCCAGGCGCTCACCTTCAAGCTGAAAAAGAACGTACCCACCGCAGATATCGAAGCGATGATCGCCGCCGACAACCAATGGGTCAAAGTGGTACCCAACACGCGCGAGGCCAGCATCAAAGACCTGACACCCGTGGCCGTCACCGGCACTATGACCATCCCCGTGGGGCGCATTCGTAAACTGGCCATGGGCCCAGAGTACCTCGGCACGTTCACCGTCGGTGACCAATTGCTCTGGGGCGCCGCCGAACCGCTGCGCCGCATGCTGCAGATTTTGTTGCAAGCCTGACAGCACAGCTGCGGCGAACTGCTGTTGCAAACTGTTTCCACGCACCACCATTTCGTTGTAGAGCGACAACATAGAATCGCGACTTTGACATCCAACGACACTGTCCTGAACTTGACACACTGTCTTAACTTGTCAGGCTAACGCATTGATGTTAAGGTGCTTTTTATTGTCTGAAGATTCCGGGCACAATGCCCGCATCGCGCCGACCCAGGCCGCTGTTCAACCGGAGTGCATAAATTGATTGCGAAGTCTTATCAATGTCAACTGACCGCTTTGGCTGCGGCCATGCTTTTGGCCCTGTCAAGCGATCCTGCAGCGGCACTGTCACTCGGGCGCATCACCGTCCAATCGGCGCTGGGCGAGCCGCTTCAAGCTGAAGTCGATTTTTTAGATATCAACGCCGAAGAGGCCGCAAGTCTGAATTCGCGCGTTGCGCCACCCGATGCCTTCAAGGCCGCCGGACTCGAGTACAACGCCGCCTTGGGCAATCTCAAGACCTCGTTGCAGCGCCGCGCCAACGGTCGCGCCTTCCTCAAGCTCAGCAGCGACCGCGTGGTCAACGAGCCCTTTGTCGACCTTATTCTGGAAGCCACCTGGAGTTCGGGGCGGATCGTACGCGACTACACCCTGCTGTTTGACCCGCCCAGCCTGCGCAGTGCGGCTGCAAGTGCGCCCGACAAGGCCCAGTTGCCAATCCAGAACGCACCTGCTGCGGCCCAACCAGTGGCCCGCAGCGTTGAGGCCACGCCGGTCAAACCGGCATCATCCGCAAGGCCGGTAGCCGTGGCCAAGCCAGTGGCCCAGCCTCAGGCCACAGCGGCAACCACCCTCCGGGTCAAGCCGGGCGAGACCGCAGGGCAGATCGCCGCTGTCCACAAACCAGCCAACGTATCCTTGGACCAGATGCTGGTGGCCATGTTGCGCGGCAACCCCAACGCCTTCATCAGGGACAACGTCAACCGCATCAAGGCCGGTGCCATCCTCACCGTACCAACGCCAGACCAGGCCGCGGCGGTGAGCGCTGAAGAAGCCACACAAACCGTGGTTGCCCAAAGTCGTGATTTCAACGACTTCCGCCGTCGCCTGGCCGATAACGTCCCGCAAACCCAAACTGCACCGCTCAGCCGTGAGGCCAGCGGAAAGGTCCAGGCCACGGTGCAAGACAAAACACCGGCTGCCGCAGCACCCGACAAACTCACGCTGTCCAAGGGCGCCGTTCAGGGCAAGTCGGGTGAAGACCAGTTGGCCTCGGCTCGCAATTCGGAAGAAGCCAAAGCGCGTGCCGCAGAGGTTGCCAAGAACATCACTGATCTGAACAAACTCGCCGCTGCCGCCAGCGCGCCCACGCCAGCGCCCGCCACCAGTACCGCGACCGCGCTGCCCACCTTGCCCACGCTACCTGAGGCCAGCCCCGCGCCAGCCGCCGCTTCGGCCGCCCCCGCAGCCGTCGCGGCACCAGCGCCGGCGGCCAGCAAGCCAGCGGCCAACTTGCCCGAGCCAGCACCCGAGCCGAGCTTCATCGACACGCTGGTTGAAAACCCCATGTTGCCCGGCGGCGTGATCGCCCTACTGGGTTTGCTGGCGGGGCTGGCCTACCTCAAGCGCAGGCAGCGCAAACAAGACACCTTGCTCGACAGCGCTTTTGCCGAAAGCTCCCTGGCCGAAGCCTTCAGCGGTGCCAGCGGTGGCCAGAGCGTCGACACGGGTGACAGTCTGACTACCGGTTCGTCGATGGTCTATTCGCCCAGTCAGCTCGACGCCGCTGACGACGTCGACCCGGTCGCCGAAGCCGACGTTTACCTCGCCTATGGCCGCGATCTGCAGGCCGAAGAAATCCTCAAGGACGCGCTGCGCAGCAGCCCGCAACGTGTGGCCATTCACGTCAAGCTGGCCGAAATCTACGCCAAGCGGCGCGACCTTAAGGCGTTTGAAGCGGTTGCCGCGCTGGCCTTCAATCTCACCGATGGCAGTGGCCCCGAATGGGAACAAATCTGCGAGAAAGGCTTGTCGATCGACCCGGACAACGCCTTGTATCTGCCCGGTGGTCAACCTGGCGCTGGCGTGACCGTCAGCCCAAGCGCTGCAGGCGCTGCAGGTGCTGCCGCTGCCGCCGTGGCCGATGCTGTGGCGGCGCCCACCGAGGCCAGAGCCACCCTGTCCGATGGCTCCGAGCTCGACCTGGACCTTGATTTTTCACTGGAAGAACCCGAATTTTTGCAGACGCCCGCCGGTCAGCCCACGGTCGGTGCGACGCTTGCTGAAGACCCGCTACCCACCATCATCGACAACGACCTGGCCACGCCAGAGACCCGGCCCGAACCGGCCGAGCCCACCACCATGCCGGGCAGCCTGGACTTTACCGAGCCGCAAGCCATTGAAGAGTCGCAACCCGCCGCACTGGCACCCGACCTGGATGAAAATGCGGCGGACTTCATCGCCGACCTGTCCGAGGCCACACCCGAACCGACAGACACCGCCGAACCTGAGCCAGCGTCTGAGGTGCTGCTTATGCCTGAGTTTTCCGTGGCAGACGATGCACCAGCCGAAACGCCAGCCGCAGCTGAAGAACCCGCCGTCACAGCCGCGCCTGAGCTGTCCTTGGCCAACGCCGGTGAGCCCATGCCACCTGCGGCTGGCAAAGACATGCTGTCTTTTGACCTCGACTCGCTCTCGCTTGACCTGGCCGAAGACCGCTTGACCATGCCCGGCGACCTGCCCGAGCCTGTCATGGACGCGCTGGAAACCAAGCTCGCGCTGGCCGACGAGTTCCGCGCCATTGGCGACGACGATGGCGCGCGCGCGCTGATCGAAGAAGTCATTGCCGAGGCCTCTGGTGAGGTCAAGGCCAAGGCACAGCAGGCGCTCAACAAGCTTTAGCCGTCCAGGCGACCTCGGGGTGTTGCAGCAAAGCATTGGCAGCGAGCGCGTCGCGCTGGGCATCAGCTACAACGGGCTGGCCTACCAGGGCTGGCAAAGTCAGCCGTCCGGGCAAACGGTGCAGGACAAACTCGAGCACGCCCTGTCGCGCTTTTGCGCCCAGCGCGTCAGCACCCTGTGTGCCGGCCGCACCGACGCAGGCGTCCACGCGCTGATGCAGGTCGTCCACTTTGACACCCCAGTACAGCGCAGTGAAAACGCCTGGGTACGCGGCCCCAACGCCTTGTTGCCGCACGACATCGCGGTGCAATGGGCCAAAGTGGTGCGGCGTGAATTTCACTGCCGCGCCAGCGCCACCTCGCGACGCTATGTCTACATTGTTTACGACGCGCCAGTGCGACCCAGCCTGGACACCGGCCGCGTG
>Ga0210046_1003612_pt1 | contig 10269 bp, 10 predicted proteins | sample CryGeyCG2114_250_FD_185461 | JGI IMG/M metagenome (GOLD analysis project Ga0210046, IMG submission 185461) | Groundwater microbial communities from aquifer - Crystal Geyser CG18_big_fil_WC_8/21/14_2.50 (SPAdes) (version 2) | ecosystem: Environmental > Aquatic > Deep subsurface > Groundwater ... | reverse complement strand
TCATCCTCTTCGACGATCAAGTCATTCGGCAAAATCTGCTGCCGCTTACTTTTACCCGGCCGGTGGCCGAAATTCGTACCGGTATTTTAACCATTACCGAGAAATGGCAGCACTTTTTTAAAGATAGTGTTTCACACCTGACCGAGGATTACCTGCAAAAAAAGTTTCCGTCGCAGGATGGTGCCGGCAATAATGTGTATGTAAACGGCGCCGTTTGCCCCGATGTGCCTTTGGTGGTAAAAATCCGGAGCCTGGAACCCGGTAAAGCTCTTTTTAAGCAAAATACTTTAATTGCTTTTCACGCCGATAGCCACTATTTTACTTCTTTAAATGAATTATACAGCCACGAGTTCGCCAAACGGAGCGAATATTCCGGCGAGGTAAACTTTATAAAAGAACTCTGGCATATCTTCCAGTTCAATGGGCAGCAGATTCGCCTTGATTTTGATTTGATCTCTTCCGGCCGGAAAAGCCAGCCGATCGTGGATCCGCATACCGTTTGTTATAATCCCGATCAGATATTTATAGAAGAAGGAGTAGAGATCCGGGCCGCTATTTTAAATGCCAACACGGGCCCTATTTATTTAGGGAAAAATGCCCGGGTAGAAGAAGGCGCCATTATCCGGGGACCGTTTTCGTTAGGCGAAGGCAGCGTTATAAACATGGGTGGCAAAATGCGCGGCGACACCACCATCGGTCCTTTCTGTAAAGTAGGCGGCGAAATCAGTAATTCGGTGTTTTTAGGTTTTTCGAACAAAGGCCACGACGGCTTTTTGGGCAATTCGGTGCTGGGTGAATGGTGTAACCTGGGGGCCGATACGAATAACTCCAACATGAAAAATAATTACGCCGAAGTAAAATTGTGGAATTACGCCAAAAAAGGATATAAGCCCACCGGACTGACTTTTTGCGGCCTGATTATGGGCGACCATACCAAATCCGGCATCAATACTATGTTTAATACGGGCACGGTAACCGGTGTAAGTGCCAATATTTTCGGGTCGGAGTTTCCGCGGAATTTTATTCCTTCTTTCGCCTGGGGCGGGGCGGCCGGTTTCGAAACCTACCAGTTACGTAAAGTTTTTGAGTCGGCAGCCATTGCTATGGAGCGCCGGGGCAAAGTGCTGGACGACACCGAAAAGTTTATTTTGAGCAAAGTTTACGAAAAAGAAAAAGAACACCGCACCTGGGACCGGTAAATAGTGTTATTCGTTGTTCGTTATTCGGGGCAAGAGTACTTGAGCTTTCTTAAACGCTAGATGGTTATTTAATCATGCTGGCACCAGGGAAGAAGTGCAGGTGTTTTAGATTCTGGCTTCATCAAATCAATATTCCCTTTTATTTTCGTTTGTCTTTTAAATTGTCATCTATAGCTAATTTTGTAATTATTACTAATCGTATCGAATAACGAACAACGATTAACGAACAACGAACTATGTTTTTTTCCGCAATACCGGGTTACTCCGAAACCAAACAACTGCTGATTAAATCGGTGCAGAACCAACACGTGGCGCACGCGCAACTTTTTATGGGGCCGGAGGGTAGTGCCAACCTGGCACTGGCGCTGGCTTACGCTACTTATCTGAATTGCGAAAACAAGCAACCCGACGATGCCTGCGGCAATTGTGCGGCCTGTATTAAAATGAATAAGTTGGTACACCCGGATGTGAATTTTGTAATGCCGGTAGCCGCAGCCAAATCTAAGGAATCGTTAAGTCAGAACTTTTTAACGGAGTGGCGCGAGTTCTTGCTGGAGAATCCGTACCAAAGCCTTAACGATTGGATGCAGTTTATCGGGGCCGAAAATAAACAAGGCAATATATCTAAAGACGAAAGCCGGCAACTTATCCGGTTCTCGTCGCTAAAAGCTTTTGAGGCAGAGTTTAAAATTATTCTGATCTGGCTGCCCGAGTTGCTGCATCCAACGGCGGCCAATGCCCTGCTCAAACTGCTGGAAGAACCACCGGCCCAAACCATTTTTTTACTGGTGGCCCACGATTCGCAAAAAATCTTAGCCACTATTCTGTCGCGTACCCAGAAAATAAACGTACGCAGTTTTTCCGACGAAGAAGTAATTGGTTATTTGCAGGAGAAGCACCAGGTAACCGAAACGGCTGCCCACCAGGTAGCCAGCCTGGCCGAAGGTAATTTAATAGCGGCCATAAAACTCAGTGCTGAACTAACCAGCGATTATTTTTTGTTTTTTGTGCAATGGATGCGGAGTTGCTACGCAAATAAATTTGGCGAAGTAGTAGGTATGAGCGATGAATTTCAGAAATTGGGTCGCGAAAACCAAAAGGCCTTTCTGCATTATGCCTTAAACAACCTGCGGCGGGTAATGCTGTACGGCATAGATGCCGAACTGGTGCCTTTTATTCCGGTGACCGAGCTGGACTTTGTTTCTAAATTTTCGAAACTGATTCATCCCGGTAATGTTTCCCGGCTTTCGGAAGAACTAAGTCAGGCTCATTACCACATCGAGCGTAATGCCAATTCTAAAATTGTTTTTGTTGATTCTTCTATTCAGATAGCTAAGTTTTTAAAAGCTTAAAGAATTTTAATAGCAGAAAAGTGTTGTGTAGTTAGTTATAGATTATTCTGGGGTTAGCGGCAGCTTAATTTTCTCATTTTTAAATAAATTAGCGAGTCCTACCTGTTACCTGAAAATTAAATAAATGCCTGAAAACAAAAATAGAACGGTACGCATTGCTACCCGGGGCAGCCGGTTGGCCTTATGGCAAACGCATTTCGTAGCCGAAAAATTACGCGAATCCGGGTTTGCCGTAGAAATTGAAATAATTAATACCAAAGGCGATATGGTGCTGGACCGGTCGCTGGATAAAATTGGCGCTAAAGGCGTTTTTACTGAAGAGCTGGAAGAAAGCCTGCGGGCCGGCACCGTAGATATTGCGGTGCATAGCGCCAAAGACCTGCAATCGGTTTTGCCCGAAGATCTGGAACTGCTGGCTTTTATGGAACGGGAGCAGGTAAACGATGTGGTTATTTCTTTTGATTCTCAATTTTCCCTCGACCAAGAACAAATTGTAGTAGGGACTTCTTCTACACGCCGGCGCGCTTTGCTCAACCGCTACTATCCCAACGTGCTGGCTTCCGAATGCCGGGGCAACCTGCAAACCCGTTTGCAGAAACTAAAAGATGGGCAGTACGATGCTATTTTGCTGGCCTATGCCGGCGTGCACCGGATGCAATACAACCATTTGATAACCGAAATATTGCCTTTGGATAAATTTGTGCCGGCCGCCGGACAAGGCAGCATTGCCATTGAATGCGCCAAAAGCCTGGAAATTAATTTTAAGCTGGCGATTAAAAAATGTCTTGACCACGAAGCTACCCACTTGTGTTTATTAGCCGAGCGGTCGTTTTTGCGAACTATGGAAGGTGGCTGCAGTATTCCTTCTTTTGCTTTAGCTACCCTGCAGGGCAACCTGATGAGCATTACTGGCGGTGTTGTTAGTTTAGACGGGCAACAAATGATTACCGATACCATGCAGGCGCCCGTTACCGAAGCCATAGCCCTGGGAGAAAAATTGGGCACCACCATCCTGCAAATGGGCGGTAACGAAATACTGAATGCCATTCGGCTGCACCGGGCCTGATAAGTTTTTAAGTCCACAACAGTTTACACGTATTTGCATCTATGAATAAATATTGGTCTTACGCTTTATTATTTATTTTTTGTACCCTGCTTAGCAGTTCGGCGGTGGCGGCCAAAAAGCCCTCGAAAAAGGATATGCTGGTTACTATTATGACGCCGCAGGGAGAAATGAGATTAATTTTATTTACCGAAACGCCTCAACACCGGGAAAACTTTTTGAAACTGGCTAAAGAAGGATTTTACAACAACACTACTTTTCACCGGGTAATCAAAGATTTTATGATTCAGGGCGGCGATGCTAATTCGAAAGACGACGACCCCAACAACGATGGTATGGGCGATATCGGCTACCGCATTCCGGCCGAAATTTTACCGAATCTGCATCATGTGCGCGGATCGGTGGCCGCTGCCCGTAACAATAATCCGCAAAAGCAATCCAGCGGCTCGCAGTTTTATATTGTTCAGAACCACAACGGCACACCGCACCTCGACGATAATTATACCGTTTTTGGGCAGGTGATTGCGGGTTTAGACGTAATAGATAAAATAGCCGAAAGCCCCACCGGGCGCATGGACCGGCCTACTACGCCTATTCCCATGACGATGAAAGTAGAAAAGATAAAAAAGAAAAAAATTACGAAGCTTTACGGCTATCAGTATCTGGCCGCATGAGAAGAAAAATATTAATAACCGGTTCTAACGGATTGCTGGGGCAGAAGCTGGCGCATTTATTAGTGCATAATGCCGAAGTGGAGGTAGTGGCTTCTTCACGCGGAAAAAATAAACTAGACCAGTTGTTGCCGGAATTACATTTTGTTTCTTTGGATGTAACAGATGAGCAGCAGGTAGATCAGGTTATTCAAAGCGAAAAACCAACCCACGTTATTCATACGGCGGCCATGACCAACGTAGATGAATGCGAACTCAACCCGGCAGCTTGCTGGCAGCTAAATGTAACGGCCGTGCAGCATCTGGTAAATGCCTGCGAAAAATATCATTGTTATTTTATTCATCTTTCTACCGATTTTATTTTTGATGGCGCCGCCGGCCCTTACCGCGAAACAGATAAACCTAATCCGATTAGTCTTTACGGTAAAAGCAAACTGGCCGCCGAAGAAATAGTGCAGCGTAGCTCCGATTACTGGGCTATTTTGCGTACGGTGCTGGTGTATGGCATAGCCCACGATTACGGCCGTACCAACATTGTGCTCTGGGTAAAAAACTCTTTAGAAGGAAAGAAAACCATTCAGGTCGTAAGCGATCAGTTCCGGACGCCCACTTTAGTCGAAGATCTGGCCGTAGGTTGCTGGCTGGCCATAGTCCATAATGCGCAGGGTATTTATCATATTTCGGGCAAAGAAGGTTTAACCCCCTACGAAATGGCCCTGCAGGTAGCCGATTATTTTCAGCTGGATAAAACTTATATCAAAAAAGTAGATGCCTCTACATTTACGCAACCCGCCAAACGGCCGCCCCGCACGGGTTTTGATATCAGCAAAGCCGAAAAAGATTTAGGTTTTACGCCGCATACTTTTCAGGAGGGCATAGCCGTAGTAGCCGACCAGATTTAATTAAAACTGCAGCTGCCGGCCAGGAGTAAGTGGATACAATTAGTTTAAGCTACATAAGAGGAGAAAAGCTTACAATTAACGTGAGTTATGGGGTATGTTAGTTGATAATCAATTTTTTACAATAAAGCTGTTTAGTATTTCGGCTGAAAGCAAAATTTGTTACCATTAGTGGTGTTATCACCGCTAATTATGAAGCCTTTGCTGGACTTCTTGCCGGTGAGAACAAATGGCAAGGGCTACTGATTGGTTAATTTTAAAATACTAAACAGCGTCATTTTAATAAAGTACTACTATCGAAAAGTAAATTAATACCCTGCTTAAATAGAGCAAAGTGTTTTTAATCTGTTAAAAGTCCGTTTCTTCAATGGTTAAGGTATAGGTTGCTTTATAACTCTTTGTTTTCTTATAAGTCCACCGCTTTGAATCGTTGGGATTACTTTTCATTAACATACCTTCTTTAGATAAAGATTCAATGCGGAATCCGGTTACTTCCTTGCTGTATTTCTCACGGTCATACACAAATCTGCCATAGTCATCATCATAATCGGTATCTTGCCATATTCCCCCAGTGACACCAGGTTGTATGGTTTTGTTCTGGATTACGTTGTTTCCAATAACAGTTTGAGTAAAGCGTACCTCTAAGGGTTTGGTTGTATTATTCTGTACTACGTATAAATAAGTAGCATTTTTGTCAAAGATGCGCTCACAAGAAGAGTGGGCAAAAAATAGAATCAAATAAAAGTAGCGGTATTTAATAATAGATTTTAATTTCATGTGGCTTATAAATTCAGGTGAAGATTTTTTCTATTCTTTTTCAAAAAGCATACCCTAATTGTAAATCAAAGCCTAAAGAAGCCCGGGATTTATCTACTCTATTATATCTGTATCCTACGCCAATAGCGGTTTCATAAAAGAAATGCTGGCCTATTGTCCTTTTTATTCCCCATTTTGGAATAGCACTAAATTCATTAATGAGGCCAACTCCCAATGTTTTTATGATGGGGTCAAAGCTTTTGTTGATGGATAAGGCCAGGTAATTAGCTGAATTATTTATTATCTTTTTCCCTTTACCGGCGCGTTTAATAAAATTATAATAATACCGGGGTTCTAAGCGTAACATCGGATAAACTACATGCCAGGTCTTGCCCTCATTATAAAAATAATTGGCCCCAAATCCGGTTGCCAGCTTTAGTTCTCCATTTATTACGGCTTGTTTTCCTATAGCATGTTCGTAACTATAAGAAAGACCTAAATAAGTAAGCTTGGCGCTATGAACATTTTCAACACCATCGCCTCCTTGGGCAAATGCTTTAATGGCAAAAACAGAACAAAACAATAGGATACTGAATAATTTGATTTTCATTTTTCATTTTAATTTATAGTTGGTATAGAAGCTGTTTAGTATTTAAAACAACCAAAGGACAAGAGAGGTAAAAATGTTTACGAATACATTAACAACCTACACCTCATCTCATGGGAGTAATAAGTAAAGATAGCATCAATGCGTGGATAGTACCACATTTAAGTACATGAGAAAGAGGCGAAAAGCTGAAGGTAGCACGCTGGGAAGTAGTAACAGTTATATTGTACAAGCTAAAGACAGGCTGTCGATGGTGAGAGTTGCCCACCAAAGCATTCTTTGCTGGCTGCCAGCTTAGTTGGCAAGAGGTGTACTATCATTTTAGAAGATGGATTCGTAATGGTAGCATCAGAAAGGTATGGATAGAACTGTTAAAATAACAAAGAAAGCATTTGGATTTATCAAGCGTGCAATTAGATGGTAGCCAGACCATTTGTAAGAACGGGGGCGAATGCATTGGTTACCAGAGCAGAAAAGTAGCAAATAGCTGTAACAACTGGTTTTTAGCCGACAACAAAGGATTGATGCTGGCCTGTAGTTACCCGGTAGCTGGGCAGCACCATGACCTTTTTAAGATAAAGCAGGTGTTTGCAGAATTATGTGAGTTATTGCAAGAATCAGGCATTGAAACCAAGGATTTATTCTTGAATGCGAATGCTAGCTTTGACAGCCAGCAGTTTAGAAGTTAATGCAGCGAAAGGAAGATAGAAGCTAACATTGCCGTTAATCCCAGAAGTGCAACATAACAGATGATTATATGTACTTTGATGAACAGTTATATAAAAGAAGAAATGTCATTGAACAGGTTAATACCTGGCTCGACAGCTTTAAGACTTTGCTCATCCGTTTTGAAACCAAAGCTCAGCATTGGCTTGCGCTGCATTTCTTAGCTTTTTCTGTCCAACTTATCCGTAAAATTAACAAGAAACAGAAACGCTAAACAGGTTCAATAGATACTGTAAATTAACGTGAGTTATGGGTTATAAATATTGATAATTAATAGGTTGTAAAAACAATAGAATTATTTTGCTTGATTAAATTCTTTGCAGATTGGTTAAACTTTAAAGGGCAGGCATTTAAACCCTTTTACGGCATATAATACTTGCTAACTGAGTTTAATAAGTAATCGGACAGAATTAAATTAATTTACCAGCTAAGTGCTTATTTACCTTAATATTTGATAAATCAGAAAATTACCTGTAATCGAGTCTTGATACTTATATCTTGATACTTGTGTCGGTTTACTTTGCTCACTTTATCCTTGGTTTTAATTTATAACTCACGTTAATTAAGTATTTATTCATCCATTCACTCGTTTACTTAAATAGGAGTATGAAAAAGATAAAGTTTTGGATCCGGCGCTACTTCAATTTCTCGCAACGCCAAACTAACGGTTTTCTTTTTCTTTTATTCATTGTGGTGCTGGCCATGCTGGCTCCGTTTTTATTTTATACTACTTCAACCGTTTATAATCCTGCTAAAGACCAGGCTCAGCTGGATAGCCTGATAGCTCAACTGGAAATACAGTCCGAAGAAAAAGATTTCCCGAAATCAGGTTCGAATGCGGCACCGGCTCCGGAAAAGATAAAGCTTCGCCCTTTTAACCCCAACACCTTAACGGCGGCAGAATGGCTTACCATAGGTGTTAATCGTTTTACGGCTAGTAATATTATAAAGTACCGCGATAAAGCCGGTGGTTTCCGGTATAAAGAACAGCTGCAGCGTATTTATGGTATGTCGCCGGAGTTATACCAAACCCTGGCGCCTTACATCCAATTACCGGCCCGGGGAGAAAATAACCAATCTTATTCCAATCCAAAATCCAGCCCCAAAACTTACCCGAAATATTCCCGCCCATCCCGAGATAACAAACCCCGTTACCGTTTAGCCGCTTTCGATATCAATACCGCCGATACCACCGAATTAAAAAAGATTAACGGTATTGGTACAAAATTATCGGCCCGGATAGTGAAGTTCCGGGATAAGCTAGGCGGTTTTACCCAACCTACGCAGTTAGCCGATGTTTACGGTTTGTCGCCGGAAGTGCTCGATAGCCTGCAGAAATATACGTTTATTCAGCCCGGCTTTAATCCGAAGCAAATTAACCTGAATACCGCTACTTTCGAAGAACTGCGCCAGCATCCTTATCTGAATTATAATTTGGCCCGGATTATTATTTCTTACCGCACCCAACACGGGCCGTATCAATCGCTGGATGATCTCCGGAATATAAAACAAATGACGGAGCAACAACTGCAAAAACTAAAGCCTTACCTCCAGCTATAGCCAACCTTCAGTCTTGTTTTGCAATAATTGTTTACGCTATGTTTTAATTACCCGTATAAAAGGCAGTTTGATCATTTTCTTAACTTTAGCTCTTGTTGCTTTATAAATTATTTCCCCTTGCTATATAAACTGTTTACAATCTATGTTTTCCTGGAGTCTTTGTTTTGTGGCTGTGGTACCGATAAAAAGCACGCAGGTTTTCAGGTGCGTCCCCGCGCTTATACCATCGAACGAATAGGCAAAATGGCGAAAGATGAAGTGCCCGAAAGTTCCGGTATGGCTTTAGCAAGCGACGGCAACTTCTGGACCCAGGCCGATAGCGGCAATAAACCAATTTTATACAAAATAAATGCTGCCGGCAAGTTGCTTCAAACCTTGGCAATACCCCATACCACTAACCTGGATTGGGAAGACCTGACCCGCGACGAGAACGGAAATATTTATATCGGAGATTTTGGCAACAATGCCCATAACCGGCGTAACCTCCGCATCTTCCGGGTAAACGAAAATAATCCGGACCGGGTAGATACCATCCAATTTGCCTATGCCGATCAGAAAGAATTTCCACCCGCCAAAAAAGACCGTGATTTTGACTGTGAAGCTTTTTTTTACCGTCAGGGTAATTTGTATTTATTTTCGAAAGATTGGAGCCGGAAAGGAATAGTTAAAGTTTATAAAGTGCCGGCTACACCCGGTAAGTACGAAGTACCCGTGCTGGACCAAATTCGCGTTAGTGCTATGATAACGGCGGCAGACATTAACCCGGCCGGAGATAAAATAGCTTTGCTGGGATACGGCAGCATTTATTTGTTTGCTATAAACGGTACTGATAATTTTTTTAATGGGGAAAAATATTGCCTTTCATTCGCCAAATCGGGGCAGGCCGAAGCCTTGGTTTTTATAAATGACCGTGATTTTATTTTTACGAATGAGGGAGGTAAAATATTTAAGGCCACCCAAAAAGGTAAGTAACCATTTTGCCTTGGTTTAGTTAAAGTTTAAACCAGGTGCTACCAAGGCCTGCTTAAGAAATACTTTATTCATGACAGAAACTATTTTAATTACCGGAGCTACGGGTACCGTAGGCTCTGAAACTGTAAAAGCCTTAGCGGGAGAAGAAGTTAGGGTGCGCGCCGGTGTACATTCTCTTATAAAAGGCGACCGGTTCCGGAATTTGCCCAATGTAGAAATGGTGCACCTGGATTTTCATAATCCCGATTCTTTAAAAGCCGCATTCACCGGGATAACCCGGGTATTTCTGATTACGCCTTTCACCGAAGATCAGGTTAATTTAGGTAAGTTGTTAATTGACTATGCCAAAGAAGCCGGGGTAAAACAAGTTGTGCGTTTATCGGCGAGTGGGGCCGATGCCGAGCCCGGTATTCAGTTAGGCCGCTGGCACCGCGAAATAGAAAAGTACTTAGAAGCTTCCGGTT
>Ga0210046_1003609_pt1 | contig 10272 bp, 10 predicted proteins | sample CryGeyCG2114_250_FD_185461 | JGI IMG/M metagenome (GOLD analysis project Ga0210046, IMG submission 185461) | Groundwater microbial communities from aquifer - Crystal Geyser CG18_big_fil_WC_8/21/14_2.50 (SPAdes) (version 2) | ecosystem: Environmental > Aquatic > Deep subsurface > Groundwater ... | reverse complement strand
TGTTGTCCCGAAATAATATCTTTTTTTCCCATAACAGCGTTAATTGCTTTTTTATATTCTAAAGAATAAACCTCTTTATCCAATTAGTATAGGATTCATCTGTGCGCGGGCTGTAGTGCCCTGCTCTCATTTCGTTTCTAACTTTGTCTAATCCGTTAGCTAACGGACTGTGTGATTGTTTTGCCACTCATCTCCATATTCTCTAAATGCTGCTTAGTAAAATGTATTAATTTTATTTGCCAAAGGCAAGAAATATTTTTTAAGAATGCTTTTTCTTGCAGCTCTGGCATATCTGTCCAAAACAAATTATAATATTTCGTCCGCTAAGGAAAAAGAAATAGTAGCCGGTCTCGTTGATGGGTTGAGTTATAAGATGATTGCCCGCTCAAATGAAATATCTATAGAAACTGTGCGGTTCCATATTAAAAATATTTACAAGAAACTGCATGTAAACTGCAAAGTAGAGGTTATCACAAAATCATTAAGGGGAGAACTATAAAAAATTAAGCTCTTTCATATCTGCCCCCGCCAATTATTATCATTAAATTTAAAACTGTTCCTTATTTCGTTATAAATATCGGCGGGAAGTTTTCCCTGGCTGACGAGTTTAATGTTCTCATCTAAATGTTTGAGGTTTGTAGTGCCAGTAATTATTGAAGTAACTCCCCCGGTATATGCTGAAAAACGGAGGGCGGCTTCCTGCCAATCCATATTAATTTGCAAGTTCATTCTTTTCATCCGCATCCAGTACTCTTCGCAGTAATGACCTGTAGGTTTGACGTTAAACCGCCACGGAGCATTTCCTGTTGGTCGTTTTGCAATAACGCCTAAACCGTTTTTTTTTGCATCGAGCAAGGTTGCATCAATATCCTGTTGGTCAAAAATATTTACAGAGGTTTGAACCCCGCTAAATTTGCCGGAGGCAACCGCATATTTTAGCGCTTCGTTTTCACCCGAATAACCGGCAACTTTTACTTTCCCCTGCTCAACCATTCTTCCAAGGGCATTGGCAACTTCTCCCCGCAGCAATGTTTCAATCGGGCAGGAGTGAAGATGTACAAAATCAAGCCGGTCGGTTCTATATTTTTTAAGCGCTTCTTCAACACCCTTCGCTATAGCATCAGATGACCAGTCGCTTACTCCTTTAATACCATAACCGATCTTAGTCGAAATGAAAAATTCATCCCTGCGGTGCGAAAGGTATTTACCAATTCGTTCTTCCGATAAGCCGTAACTTCGTGCGCTGTCAATTAAGTTGATGCCGCTGTCGAGCACGTGGTTTAATAAGATTTCAATTTCTTTTTCTGACTGAGAGTTATTGCCGATTTGCCCGGCGCCAAATCCTACCACAGAAACTTTTAAACCTGAGTTCCCATACTCTCTATATTCCATTCGATCCAAATAATAAATTAAAAATCTACTTGAAATTTAAGAAATAAATATTTACAGGCAATTATTCTAGTGCAAATGATAGTGATTAATAAAAATTATTTGGAATGGATAAAAAAGATTGACTATTGCCAAATAGATTTGTAGAATAACATTTGTATTGACCTTCTAAATTAGATTTCTATGTATATTACATATTAGAATATAAATTGGTTGCCAATTTATTCTAAGAGTTGATAATTAGCCCATGAAATTTTAGGTTATCAGGAAAATGCTTAAAAAAGAACAGATTCAAGAAATGAAAAACGAAGGTAATGGTACAATTGCTAAATTTATTGATAAAAACAAATCCAGCAATAGAAATGTACTCAATCTTTTGGAAAATTTAGGACGATTGCCCGATGACTTCGATGGCAAATTCCTTTTAGATCTTCTTGATAATGAAAACAGTAAAGTTCGCTATTGGGCAGTTAAGAATTTAGGAAAGTTGACCGATGATGAGTATTTAAGAGTTCTTAAAAGAGTAGCAGAAACAGATTCAGAAACAAATGTCAGACGCGAAGCGGCTTCGTCAATCGGAAGAATGAGAAATCCACGTGCGAAGAAAATTCTTATAAATATTTTGCATGATAATGATCCCAAGGTTGTATGCCAAGCAATAAGGGGATTGTTGTTTTTCAAAGGCGATGCAGAAATAGATGAAAATTTGAAATCGTTAATACAGCATCAGAATGAAATGGTACGAACTGTTATTTATAAAGAGTATTTTGCTAAAGACAAGATTCCATCCAGTCAACCACATCAGGATAGTTGTGATTATTTGAAAAATGTTGTAGTTAATGCTGATACTATTGAGGTAATGAAACAAATGAGGGATGAAAGCATCCATTTAACTTTTACTTCTCCCCCTTACTATAATGCAAGAGACTATTCAATTTATCCAAGTTATAAACACTACCTGGATTTTCTTACTGGGGTTTTTAAGCAAGTACATCGAATTACGAAAGAAGGGAGATTTTTAATTCTTAATACTTCACCAATAATAATACCACGGGTTAGTCGACAACATTCCAGTAAACGCTACCCAATCCCATTTGATATTCATCCATTTTTAATAGAAATGGGGTGGGAGTTCATTGATGATATTGTTTGGATGAAACCTGAAGCGAGTGTAAAAAATCGCATTGGTGGTTTTCAGCAGCATCGAAAACCACTTGCATATAAACCAAATAATATTACTGAGTACTTAATGGTTTATCGTAAATCGACAGAAAAATTGCTGGATTGGAATATTAAACAGTACGACTGGAAAACAGTTCAAGAAAGCAAAGTAACAGATGGTTTTGAAACAACAAATGTGTGGAAAATTGACCCATGTTTTGACAAAATACACTCGGCGGTGTTTCCAACAGAGCTTTGTAAGCGTGTTATTCAATACTATTCGTTTAAGGGCGATTTGGTTTTTGATCCTTTCGGCGGAAGCGGAACAGTATATTTATAAAACTTTAGATCTATTATGAAAAAAATAAAATTTACTGATAGCGATAGAGAATTAGTAATTAAAGAATTAGAGACAATTCAAAAAACAAAATTAATTCAATTAAAACCTTCTAGAAAATTATATAAAGATTCAAATGAAATGCTTTATTTGATTTCTGGTGGAACCGAAGATTGGCACGGTATCAATGTCAATGTTATAAATAAATTAATTGAACATAATAAAGAAGGTGCTTTTGTAATTGCTAAAAAGTATCAAACTAAAATTGAAATTTGTGTCGGTTCTTTATCAATGTTTGTTAAGAATTTAGATAAATTGCCTCGAACAAAATCCGGTGGCTATCATTTTCATAATGTAATAACAGAAGATGGTTTATTTGTTGAAGAAATACCTGAACTATATTGCAATAAAGTCATAGAGTTTTCTTTTAAACCCGGAACAAGAGACTTTTCAAAGTTAAAAAAGATTTCAAAAATCCTTAATATAGAAATAAATGACGATGTTGAATTAACTCATAGCGATGTCCAAGCCAAATTAATTTTAATTGGTAGTTATTTGAATTTTCGAACATATACTCCAGATGTTTCTAAAAATAGCATTTATGGAAATTTAGGAGAACTTTGTTCTGATATAGAAATACCTGAAGGTTCCATTCCTGCTTTGAGCGTAGATACGGTAAAATTTGTTGACGTAATATGGTTTGATGAAGAAGGATATCCAACACACGCTTTTGAAGTTGAACATTCAACTGATATAACTAAAGGCTTATTACGGTTATATCAAATACATAAACTTAGAATAAAGATGTTTGTTATATCTAAAGAAGTTTCTCGAGATAAATTTAAAAGAGAAGTATTAAAGAATCCTTTTGTAAAGATTAAAAATGAATTCGTGTTCAAAAATTATGATGAACTTGATTCTTTTTTCCAATCGGTAAAGCAGTTTAATACAATGCAAGAAATGTTTTTAAAAAGGTGATATAATGAAAAAAGAAAAAATCAATCTAACAGAAAGTGACTCTTTGTTCACGATAGGAGCATTTATCAAACCAGTTAAAGTTACTATCAATGATGAAGAACAATGGCGGTGGATAGTAACATCTTTTGAAGACCAAACTTTTTTAAATGGTAGTGAGTTAGAAGTTTATGAGTATGCAAACAAGTTAGAATATCTAATCCCTTCCGAATAAATAGTTACTTTAGTAACGCTGAATTTCTTCAATACGCAATTGATTTCTTTAAAAGAATTGTAGAAGCAAAATTAAAGAGCGAAGACATCACGGTTGATCGGTACAAGAAGAAATTCTTAAATCTGAAACTTTCAACAAGCGAAATAGCGATTAACTCTGGACTTAATAAGAAGAAAATTCCAAATATGTATAATTCTGCAAAACGTTCAATTGTTATTGAAGCTTCAAGTGAACATTATGATACTCTTTATAACGCAATAAAAGAATTAACTGAAACTGAACACGAATTAGATTTGAAACTTACAATTAAATTCAGAGGAGTAAGCGTAGATTTAAATGTAATTGAAAGTTTAATTGTGATTAATACAATTGCTGTAAAACGAGCAGAGATTAGGGGTGGAATGTGGAGCGCGGTTGGGAAACAAATTGAGAAACCTCTGATTGTAAGTATTTGTAAGTTATTTAATGTGCCGTTTGAATACTTTGATCAGAAAGACAACCCTAAAAGTTTCAGAGAAGTTGATTTTTATATTCTTTCTGAAGACGGTGAAAAATTAAGAACAGAGGTTAAACTTATGGGTAAAGGCAATCCTGAAAGCGCTGATGCAATTTTTGCGCGCGAACCCAAAATATTTTTAGCTGACAAATTATCTGAGAAGAATAAAAAGCAAGCGGATATGCTTGGTGTTCAATGGATTGAACTTCGTACAGATAACGGTTATAAAAGATTTATAGAAGTACTTAAAGTTTTGAATGTTCCGTATAAAGAATTTGATGAAGATTTGGTAGAGAGAATTGATCGAATTGTAAATGAGATTTATGGAGAATAAACTATAGGCATATATTTTCAAATTACAAAATTTATTACAATGGCGAAGGCAAAGTAATTATAAATGATAAATTCCCTTTCGTAAAAATAAACTCGAAAATTTCATGAATTTAGAAATTTGAACTCTCTTAGATTAAGAGTACACATCTTCGGCTAAGCTTGTACCCCGGAGAGGATTCGAACCTCCGACCTACGGTTTAGGAAACCGACGCTCTATCCTACTGAGCTACCGGGGCATACATTAACTTCAAAACAAAAATATAAAAGTTTACAGTTAAATGGAATTTGCAGTGATAATTCCCTCTCCAAAGGGACTGCTTTATTTGCGTTAATGTCTTGTCATCAATTTTTTTAATGTCAATAACCATTAGAAGCATATTATTTCCGAAGTTTTTAATTTTAACTATATAATTTTAAATTTTAAAGAAAGGTTTATGTGCAAACTATATTAGGTTCAGGCGGCGGTATAGGAAATGAAACCGCAAAAAATTTACTTCGCTTTACAGATAAAATTAGGTTAGTAAGCAGAAACCCCAAACAGGTTAATAAAACTGACGAAATTTATTCTGCTGATCTGACTAATAATGAGGAAGTTATCAAAGCTGTGCATGGTTCCGATGTGGTCTACCTTACAGTCGGGCTTCAATACAAACTTAGTATTTGGCAGGCGCAATGGCATCAGATAATGAGTAATGTTATAGAAGCGTGCAAAAAAAATAATTCGAAGCTCGTTTTTTTTGACAATGTTTATTCATACGGACTTGTTAAAGGAAAAATGACTGAAGCAACACAGTATAACCCATCAAGTAAAAAAGGTGAATTACGAGCAAAGATTGCCGAGCAATTGATGGCGGAAGTAAAAGCAGGCTCTTTGAATGCTATGATTGTGCGTTCGGCAGATTTTTATGGACCCGGCGCAGTAAATACATTCACGCATCCTATGGTTTTTGAAAAATTAAAAACACATAAAACAGCCAACTGGCTTGCAAATGATAGCGTGAAGCATTCTTTTACTTATGTTCCGGATGCTGGCAACGCAACCGCCGTACTCGGCAATACGCCAACAGCATATAACCAGATTTGGCACTTGCCCACTGACAAAGATGCACTGACAGGAAAAGAATTTATTGAAAAGGTGGCGGCTTGCTATAATGCAAATCCTAAGTACACAGTATTAAAATCATGGATGATGAAGGCGGCTGGATTGTTTAATCCTCTTGCAAAAGAATCAGTTGAGATGCTTTACCAATATGAGTATGAATACCTTTTTGACAGTACAAAATTTGAAAAAGCTTTCTTCCAGCCGACATCTTATCAAACGGGAATAGAAGCGGAAGCTAAATGGTAAAATAAATTTAACGAAATTTGTTTGACGATAATTAAAAAAACATTTGGCGAAATTCTGTTTTACCTCCTAAATTATTAAATTCAAGGGCAGTTCCTCCATGAGATAAGAATAGCGTCTCTATACGGTTTAGGGCATTTTAAGTAAGGGAACTTGATTAACCATTAGCCGATTGACACACCTTAACTTTACTCATTTTTAGGACAGAAAAAGTTGTCAAAAAAAGCTATATTAACGCCTCATTTTGGAAATAAACAATGATTGGCAAAGAATTATTAAAAAAATATAAAAACTCAAATAATTTCTTTAATAGAGATTTGAGTTGGGTTGAGTTCAACCGGCGGGTTTTGGAAGAAGCTCTTAATCCCGAACAGCCTTTGCTTGAAAAAGTTAAGTTTCTTTCTATCTTCCATTCCAACCTTGACGAATTTTACATGATTCGTATATCAGGACTGAAAGAACAGATAGCCGCCAATATTCTTGAACCTACGATTGACGGATTAACTCCCCGTGAACAATTGCAAAAAATTGAAAAAGCAGTGCAGCCAATGCTTCAACAGACGATGGACATTTGGATACAAGAAATTGTGCCTGCTTTGCGCGAGCATAATGTTTTTGTTTACAGATATAGTGAATTGACTGACGTCGACAAAGAAAAGCTAACTGACTATTTCAAAAAAGAAATATTTCCGGTTCTCACTCCGCTTGCTTTCGATCCGGGAAGACCATTTCCGTACATTTCAAATTTAAGCTTAAGCCTTGCAATACTTATCCGCAAACCGAATGGTGAAAATCATTTTGCACGCGTTAAAGTACCCAGCATCCTACCAAGGTTGATGAAAATTGATCATATAATTGACATAAATAAAAAAAACGGTAACAACGGCAAATTTTGTGCAAAATATATTTGGTTAGGTGATGTGATTAAAGCAAACCTTTCTCAGTTATTCCCCGGTTTAGAAGTTGTAGAGTCGCATCGTTTCAGGATAACGCGTGATACTGATATAGAACTTCAGGAAGATGAAGCCGATGATTTATTACGTGTAATTGAAGAGAATATTAGACAGCGTAGATTTGGGCGTGTAGTAAGACTTGAAGTTGCGCGTAAGATGCCGGATTTTATGCTTGATACCCTGATGGAAAATTTGTTGATTTCAAAAGAAGATGTTCATGTGCTTGATGGACCTCTTGGCTTAAGCGACATCATGATGCTTTATGATCTTCCACTACATCAATTAAAGATGAAACCTTACTACCCGGTCATGCCCCGCCCTTTTGAAGACGGTGAAGATATTTTCAGTATAATAAAGCAGAAGGATGTTCTTCTTCATCATCCTTATCATTCATTTACACCGGTAATTGATTTTATTAAACAAGCAACCGATGACCCGGACGTACTTGCCATAAAACAAACTCTATATCGTGTCGGTGCAAATTCACCAATTGTAAAATCATTAATTGAAGCTGCCGAACGGGGAAAGCAGGTTGCCGTCCTCGTAGAATTAAAAGCAAGGTTTGATGAAGAGAATAATATTTTTTGGGCTCGCGAACTTGAGAAAGTTGGAGTGCATGTTGTTTATGGATTAGTAGGTCTAAAAACTCACGCAAAAATGACGCTAGTGGTTAGACGCGAATCCGATGGCGTGAATCGCTACGTTCATCTTGCTACCGGCAATTATAATGCTTCAACGGCAAAGCTTTACACCGATCTTGGTTTGTTTACCTGCGATGAAGATATATGTGCAGACGTTTCTGATTTATTTAACTATCTAACAGGTTATTCAAAACAGACTTCTTTTCGCAAATTAATTGTTGCACCCATCAATATGCGCGAATCATTTTTAAATATGATTCTGCACGAAGTTGAAAATAAAAAAGCCGGCAAGGAAGCTCAGATAATAATAAAGATAAATTCGCTTGTCGATCCCGTATTAATCTCTGCTTTGTACGAGGCATCAAACAACGGCGTAAAGATTGACTTAGTAGTTAGAGGAATTTGCTGCCTTGTGCCAGGAGTAGAAGGACTCAGCGAAAACATACGCGTTATTAGCATCGTTGGAAGGTTTCTCGAACACAGCCGTGTTTTCTATTTTTATAATGACGGCAAAGAAAATATTTACTTGAGCAGCGCCGATTTTATGCAGCGTAACCTCGACCGAAGAGTTGAAATTGCTTTCCCGATTGAAGATAATAAATTAAAGGACACTCTTAAAAGAACATTACTTCGCGTTACTTTATTAGATAATATTAAAGCACGCATACTAAAACCTGATATGGCGTACGAGTTTGTACAGGTTTTGGAAGGACACAAAAGAATTAATACTCAGGAGTGGCTGATGAGCCACACCATTAAAGTTTCTGGCATAAATGATAAAAGCAAGATTCTTAAATCATAATTTTTCAATTGTTTTCTTTTAATATTGTTTCAAGAGTTTTGCCCGTACCGTAATACTAAATGATGATACGATCAGCCAACGTTTCAATCGACTTAATAAGTCCATCATCAAACAAAATTTTTTAAAATAAATAAGGATATATAATGGCAGAAATAACAAAAAGTGAAGTACTTAATGCTTTTAAGAAAATTGAAGATAAAAATTTAAACGTTAATCTCCTCACCCTCAATTCAATAAAAACTGTTGAAACGAAAGTTAATGATTTTGTAGTAAATGTTGTTCTACCGGTTCCTCCCGCTGCAGTTACGGATGAACTAAAAAATAAATTTGTTGATATTCTAAAATCAAACTTCGGAAGATTAGAAAAAGTAAAAGTAAATATTGAAACCAAAGTAACATCACATAAAGATGAAAAAAAAGAACGGCTCCTTCCGGGAGTTAAAAACACAATTGCTGTTGCAAGCGGCAAAGGCGGCGTTGGAAAAAGCACTGTCGCGGTTAATCTTGCTGTAGCTCTTGCAAGAGATGGGGCTAAAGTTGGTTTGATTGATGCGGACATTTACGGTCCGAGCATTCCACTTATGCTGGGGATAAATGAGAAACCAAAAGTATATCAGAATCCCAAATCGGCTAAGATGTTACCGCTCGAAAACTTTGGTATTAAATTAATGTCAATCGGTTTTCTTGTTGACGACGGCACTCCGGTAATCTGGCGCGGTCCAATGGCAAGCGGAGCGGTAAAACAATTTATGACCGATGTTGAATGGGAAGAATTAGATTATCTTGTTTTTGATATGCCTCCTGGAACCGGCGATATTCAATTAACTTTAGTGCAAACCATTCCTTTAACCGGCGCTATCATTGTAACAACTCCTCAGGAAGTTTCTCTAATTGATGCCCGAAAAGGTTTGAAAATGTTTAACCGCGTTAATGTGCCGGTGCTCGGTATAGTTGAAAATATGAGTTTCTTTATTGCGCCCGATACAGGGAAACAGTACGATATTTTCGGCACAGGCGGCGGGGAAAATCTTGCTAAAGAATTAGAAGTTCCTTTCCTCGGCGGCATTCCTATTAATTCAAAAATTAGAATCGGCGGTGATCAGGGAATACCTATGGCTTTCGATAATCCTGATTCAGATTACGCAAAGACGATGCAGGAAGTAGCCCGTAAAGTTGCAACAGAGATAAATCTTCGAAATTTAAATGATACAAATGTAGAAATTATTCTGGGTGACGAATAAAGTTCGGCGGGGCGAGGCAAAATACGCCCCACATTTTTTGCTAATAGGGGCAATGCCGGCAGCCGTTTCCGCAGCAGTAGCCCCTATCCTTTAAATATGCCGATGTAAAAACTCTGTACCCGGTTTTAGGATCAATGTAAAAAAACTCTCCTTTTAATAAAGCGTTTTTATGTCTGAGAATCACTTCGTCATAAAAAGGGTTGTCTTTTCTCAGGCTGCAAATAAGCTCTAAATTTACTTTGTCATTTTTATCTTCATTCATAAGCAAAATTATAAATTGATTATTATCTTAACTGTGCTTTATTCTACCATTTATTAATGTCCTTCAAACAAATATATGATTAAACCGATTGCCCGCAATAACAAATTTTTTATCAAATCAGTT
>Ga0210046_1003607_pt1 | contig 10279 bp, 9 predicted proteins | sample CryGeyCG2114_250_FD_185461 | JGI IMG/M metagenome (GOLD analysis project Ga0210046, IMG submission 185461) | Groundwater microbial communities from aquifer - Crystal Geyser CG18_big_fil_WC_8/21/14_2.50 (SPAdes) (version 2) | ecosystem: Environmental > Aquatic > Deep subsurface > Groundwater ... | reverse complement strand
CGGACGCGAATTCGGCGTCCGCCCGGTCGGCTCCGGACCGTTCCGTCTGAGTTCCTTCAACAACACGCTGGCGCGGCTGGAGCGCAACCCGTATTTCCAGCGCCCGCCACTGGATCTGGCCGAGGAAGGCTACGATCCGGCGCTGCACGATGAATACGGCCTGGCGGCGCTCGACGGCGCCGAATACCCGATGCTCGATCGGCTCGAGATCCACTTCATTCAGGAAAATGCCGCGCGCTGGAGCAGCTTCGCCAGCGGCGCGGTCGACAACGTGATGGTGCCCAACGAGCAGGTCGAGCAGCTGTTGAGCGAGCGCAATCCGATTCGCTTCCGGCCCGAGATCGCGCAGCGCTATCACGGCACCTCCGGAGTCGAGGCCGGCTTCGTCTACGCCGGCTTCAACATGGCCGACCCACGCTACGGCCATCATCCGGAGCCAGCACGCAATGCCGCCAACCGTGCGCTGCGCTGCGCGGTTCGGGACGCGTTCGACTGGAATGCCCGCAACGACACGTTCTACTACGGCATCGGCCAGATCTTCCCCGGCGTGATCCCACCGGTGGTGCCCGAGTTCGATCCGGATCGTGTGCGCGACTCGGTCGAGGGCCGGGTCGAGCAGGGCCGTCAGCGCCTGGCTGAAGCGGGCTGGAATGCCGATAACCTGCCGGAGCTGCGCTATGGCCTGGTCTCCGGGGTGCAGCAGCGCCAGATGTACGACCAATTCCGCGGTCAGCTGATCGAACTGGGCTTTCCGCCCGACCGGATCGGTGCCGAGACCTTCGCCACCTTCGGCGATTTCGCGCGCGCCATGAAGAACCGCAAACTCGATCTTTTCTTCCTCGGCTGGACCCTGGACTACCCCGACGCACAGAACACGCTGCAGCTGTTCTACGGGCCCTACGAGACCCCGGGTTCGAACAATTTCAACTACCGCAACCCGGACTTCGACGCGCTCTACGAGCAGGCCGCAACGCTTCGATCGGGCCCCGAGCGCAGCGCGCTCTACCAGCGCATGAACCAGATGGTCATCGATGACTGCGTCGCCATCACGGGCCTGTCCCGCACCCGGATCTATCTCTGGGACAAGGCCGTGACCATGTACCCCGACAACGAAATTCTCGGCGGCTTCTTCATGCGGTTTGTCATGTCCGCGCCCTGACGGCGCCGGAGAGCGACCAAGCGACCAAGCGACCAAGCAACGAACCAACCCGTGGACCTCCTCACCTACACCCTGCGCAGGCTGATCGGCGGCATTCCGTTGATTCTGGGCGTGACGCTGATCAGCTTCGTGCTGATGGTGCATTTCGGTCCCGACAAGACCTACGAATTGCTGAGCAAGAATCCCACAGCGGAGGAAATTGCCCAGGTCCGTTCGCAACTGGGCTACGACCAGCCGTTCTGGGTCCGCTACGGCAACTACCTGGGCCAGCTGGCGAGCTTCGATTTCGGCTACTCCGACTCCACCGGCGAGCGCGTCGCGTCGATCCTGTCGCGCACGGTGCCGATCTCGCTGGCGCTGCTCGCACCGGGCTTCGTGCTCGGTAACCTGCTCGGCGTTGTGCTCGGCCTGGTCGCGGCCTGGCACCGCGGCCGATGGATCGACAAGGCGATCATGGGCTTTGCCGTGGTCGGCATGTCGATCAGTTTCCTGGTCGTGATCATCGCTTTCCAGATCGTGTTTGGCGTCTGGCTGGGCTGGTTCCCGGTCCGCGGCTGGAACGTGCACGATTTCAGCAGCTACCTGCATTACGTCACCGTGCCGACGCTGGCCTCGGTGTTCGTCGCACTCGGCTACAACACCCGCTTTTTCCGCGCCGTGCTGGTCGAGGAGATGGGGCGCGATCATGTCCGCACTGCGCGCGCCTACGGCGCCGGGCCGGTGACTATCCTGTATCGCAACGTGCTGCGCAATGCGCTGATCCCGATCATCACCCGCATCATGTTCTCGATTCCGCTGGTGGTGATCTCGGGCAGCTTGTTGATCGAGAGTTACTTCGGCATTCCCGGTGTCGGCAAGGCAACCTTCGATGCGATTACTTCCGGCGACCAGCCCATTCTGAAAAGCGTGGTCGGCCTGACCGCGGTGCTGTTCGTGCTGATCCTGATCGTCAACGACATTCTGTACCGCGCCGTCGACCCCAGGGTGAGCCTGAAATGAGTGCGCTGCCGACCGATCTGATCGGTCTCGAGCCGGCCATCGGTCGCTCGCCGGTCCGACGCGCCGCGGGAAGGCTGCTGGCCGACCGCTGGGCCATGCTCGGACTTGCCATCGTGCTGCTGTTTTTCGTGATCGCGCTTGGCGTGTGGGCCGGCCTTTGGGGTGGGAACTGGATGGCAAGCGCAGGCCAGCGCTGGGAAGGACCCTCCACCCGGCACTGGCTGGGCACCACCATTCTCGGTCAGGACATTCTCGAGCGTGTGCTGTTCTCGACCCGCACCGCGTTCGAGATCGGACTGATCGTAGCGCTGGCCTCGAGCATGCTCGGCGCACTGTTCGGAGCCCTGTCCGGCTATTTCGCCGGTACGCTGATCGACTCGGCCGTGCTGTGGCTGACCGGCGTGCTCGATGCGATCCCGTTCTACCTGTTCGTCGCCGCACTGGCATTCGCGCTCAAGGGCAATCCCTGGGCAATGCATATCGCGATGGTCGCGACCTTCTGGACCACGACTGCGCGCCTGGTGCGGGGCGAGGTGATCAAACTCAAGGAACTCGAGTTCGTCGAGGCCGCGCGCGCAATCGGCTTGCATCCCTTGACCATCATTCATCGCCACATCCTGCCCAACACCTTCCATATCCTGCTGGTCCAGGCGACCATCGTGTTCGTCGCCGCGATCAAGTCCGAGGTAATCCTGAGCTTCCTCGGACTGGGGGTTCAGGATGGCGTCAGCTGGGGTCTGATGATCGCCGAGTCGACCACCGAGGTCACCGCCGGGCACTACATGAACTTCGTCGCCGCATCGAGCTTTCTGTTCGTGCTGGTGATGGGCTTCAACCTGTTCGCCGATGGCCTGCAGGACGCGCTCGACCCGAAGCGATCGGGCCGATGACCAGCAGGCCGCGGCAAGGACTTGATTCGTGGCCTGATCCGGACCGGCGCGCGGAGAATCGCCGGTGACCAGCGCGCTGCTCGAAGTAGAGGACCTGAGCATCGAATTCGCCACCGAGGCCGGACCACTGCGCGCGGTCGAACAGGTCTCGTTCCGGCTCGAGGCCGGACGTACGCTGGGCCTGGTCGGCGAATCCGGCTGCGGCAAGTCGGTCACCAGCCTGGCCTTGATGGGCCTGCTGCCGGGCAACGGCCGGATCGTCACTGGCCGGATCCTGTTCGAAGGCACCGATCTGGCCACGCTGGACCAAGCGGCCTTGCGGCGGCTGCGTGGCAGGCGCCTTTCAATGATCTTCCAGGAGCCGATGACCGCGCTCAACCCGGTCTACCGCGCAGGTGACCAGATCGTCGAAGTGCTGCGGCGCCACGAGGGCCTGTCGAGGCGGGCCGCGCTCGACCGTGCGATCGAGATGCTGGCCCGGGTCGGCATCGCGGCACCGGAGCAGCGCATGGTCGACTTTCCGCACCAGATGTCAGGCGGCATGCGCCAGCGAATCATGATTGCCATGGCGCTGGTCTGCCGGCCGCGCTTGCTGATCGCTGACGAGCCGACTACCGCGCTCGATGTCACCACTCAGGCCCAGGTGCTGGCCGAGATCTCGCAACTGGCCGCCGAACTCGACACCGCAGTGCTGTTGATCACCCACGATCTCGGTGTGGTTGCCGAGACCTGCGACGAGGTCATGGTGATGTACGCCGGTCAGGTCGTGGAGCAGGCGCCGGTGGGCGCGCTGTTCGCGCAGCCCCGGCATCGCTACAGCGAGGGGCTGTTGGCCTCGATTCCGCGCATCCGCAAGCAGCCCCTGGAGCGCCTGCCGGTGATCCCGGGCACCGTACCAGAACTCTCGGCAATGCCGACCGGCTGCCGGTTTGCTGCGCGCTGCCCGCAGGCTCAGGCGGATTGTCGCGCGCGTACGCCGGAGCTGCGCATGCTGGGCCGATCGCGAGCAGCCTGCTTTCACCCGGCGGGCGAAGAGTGAGCGCGCCGCTGCTCCGGGTCGAGGGCCTGACCCGCCATTTCCGGGTCGGCGGCGGGCTGTTCCATCGGGGCCGTCTGCTACGTGCGGTCGAGCAGGTCAGCTTCGAGCTCGAGGCCGGTCAGGCCTTCGGTCTGGTCGGTGAATCCGGCTGTGGCAAGTCGACCCTGGGCCGGACGCTGTTGCGCCTGATCGAGCCCACCGCCGGCCGGGTGCAACTCGACGGCGTCGACATCACCGCGCTGGATGCAGCCGGACTGAAACGGGCACGCAAGCACATGCAGATGATCTTCCAGGACCCGTACGCCTCGCTGTCGCCACGTCGCACAGTCGAGCAGATCCTGCGCGAGCCACTGGACCTGCACCGTATCGGTGCCACCGACACGCGCTCGCGCCGGGTTTCGGAACTGCTCGATATCGTCGGTCTCCGGGCTTCGGACCGACGGCGCTACCCGCACGAGTTCTCCGGCGGCCAGCGCCAGCGCATCGGCATCGCCCGGGCGCTGGCGGTGGAGCCGAAACTGATCGTCGCCGACGAGGCGGTCTCGGCGCTCGATGTCTCGGTCCAATCGCAGGTGCTCAATCTGCTGGCCGACCTCAAGCGTGAATTCGGCATCGCCCTGGTGTTCATCTCACACGACCTGGCCGTGGTGCAGCATGTCTGCGACCAGGTCGGCGTGATGTACCTCGGGCAGTTGGTCGAGACCGCGCCGGTCGATCGGCTGTTTTGCCACCCGGCCCACCCCTATACGCGGGCGCTGATGGCCTCGATTCCAGAGCCCGACCCCGCACGCGCCCGGCCGGAAGCCGCGCTGAGTGGCGAGCTGCCGTCGCCGCTGGCACCGCCGCCGGGCTGCCCATTTCACCCGCGCTGCAGGGTCGCCGTTCCGAAATGCGCCGAGCGCGTTCCACGTACAATCGAGCTTGGGCCCACTGGTCCGACCCCGCATCGCGTTCGCTGTCATCTGCACGACGTGGAGCGCAGCAACCACGAACAGGCCCTGAGCGAAACATGAACAGAATTGCGCGCCGCGTCATGATCCTCGCGTTTCTCGGGCTGCTGGCCGCCTGCCAGACCGGCAGCAACCAGCTCAAGGGCGCTTCGATGCGAATCGAGTTCGATGCCCTCGAACGAGGCGGCGAACGCCTGACAATCAGCCTGCTGGTGTTCAATCCGAACGATCACCCGGTGCAAATCGAACGCGCAAGCTTCGACTTCGAACTCGACGGCCAGCGACCGATGACCCGGGCGCTGGCGCTGGACCTCGACATCGCGCCGCGCAATCGAGAGCGCGTTCAAATCCGTCTGGAAAGTGCGCCGGAAACGATCCACCTGCTCGAATCGCTCGATGCCGGTGAGCGCACTCGCCTGGCCTATCGACTGGAAGGCGAACTGCAACTCCGGGAACGACGCCCGACGCGCACGCGGATCGAGGCGTTCCTGCACCCCGTTCCAGGACAGCCCGGCCGTTACCGCTGACCAGCCTGTGGCCGCCGAGATAGTGCGATCAAGAATGTGACCAGCTGCACATGCATCGCCGCGGGTTCCTGTATATTCTCGAAAATCGAATCGCAATGGCGCGATCCCTTATTCACCCCGCCGGGAGCCCGAGTCCATGAGCATGCGCATCGTCCTTGAACTGTCCGACAACGACCTGAAACACTTCCGCCAGCTGGCACGTCAGGCGATGAACTCTTCGCAGCAGGCCAGCGAAGAACAGATCATCGCCGGAGCGCAGAAGCTGATCGGAGAAATCGACTCGAGCAGTCCATCGGAGTTCATCAAGGAAAAGCTCGACATCGTGCGCGTCATGATCGAGATGCTCGGCGACCATGGCTGGGGCATGCAGGACATCGGCCGCAAGCGCATCCGCGCCGCACTGGCCTACTTCAACCAGCCGGAAGACCTGATCCCCGATCACCTTCCGGGCATCGGCTTTCTCGACGATGCGATCATGATCGAACTGCTGGCGCGCGAGCTCAAGCCAGAGATCGATGCCTACCGCGATTTCATCAAATACCGTGCCGCCGAAGCCCGGCGGCTGAACAAGGACCCGGACGAACTCAACCGCAGTGATTACCTGAAGGCGCGCGAAAAGGAACTGCTGTCGCGGATGCGGCGGCGGCGGCGCGGCGGCAGAAGCCGCAGCGGCGGCAAGTCGCCGTTTTCGCTGTTCTAGTTTCTGCATCAGATCCCTTCGGGACGTGATGCTCGCTCCTTTGCGGCACAGGTCCGCAAAGGGCTCCGCTGCGCGGCTTTCTGCATCAGATCCCTTCGGGACGTGATGCTCGCTCCTTTGCGGCACAGGTCCGCAAAGGGCTCCGCTGCGCGGCTTTCTGCATCAGATCCCTTCGGGACGTGATGCTCGCTCCTTTGCGGCACAGGTCCGCAAAGGGCTCCGCTGCGCGGCTTTCTGCATCAGATCCCTTCGGGACGTGATGCTCGCTCCTTTGCGGCACAGGTCCGCAAAGGGCTCCGCTGCGCGGCTTTCTGCATCAGATCCCTTCGGGACGTGATGCTCGCTCCTTTGCGGCACAGGTCCGCAAAGGGCTCCGCTGCGCGGCTTTCTGCATCAGATCCCTTCGGGACGTGATGCTCGCTCCTTTGCGGCACAGGTCCGCAAAGGGCTCCGCTGCGCGGCTTTCTGCATCAGATCCCTTCGGGACGTGATGCTCGCTCCTTTGCGGCACAGGTCCGCGATTGATTCATTTGCATTCAGATCCCTTCGGGACGGAATGCCCATGGTTTGCGGCACAGGTCCGCAAACCATTCCGCTCCGCTGCGCGGCTTTCTGCATCAGATCCCTTCGGGACGTGATGCTCGCTCCTTTGCGGCACAGGTCCGCGATTGATCCATTTGCATTCAGATCCCTTCGGGACGGAATGCCCATGGTTTGCGGCACAGGTCCGCGGTCGGGTCTCTTACTCGAACCCGTCATCGAAGATGACATCGACACCCAGCAGGGTCGGGAAGGCAATCTGGATCGAGTCCTCGCCGAAGTCGTCGTTGATTGCAATTGCCAGGTTCGTGGTGGTGCCGGCCGCCTCGCTGAACGAAGGTCCGATATACAGTCTCCACTGATCATCAACCGTTGCAGCAAACACTCCGGGTGACCGTCCGGTAAAGCCATTGGCGTCAAACACCGGCGTATTGATCACAACGAGTTGCGGACTGCCGTCCAGATTGCTCGAGCGCATGTACAGTTGGGGTCGGAAGCGATAGGCCGTCGGCGTCAAAGCCACCTGCACGGGTTCGTGATCGAAGCCCGCTGAACCTGCTCCGAGCAGCACGCGGACATCGACTGCATTCCCTGCCGGACTCTCCGGATATACGGCACCGGCAGTGAGGGTTACGGTTTCGATATCCAGACTGGCACCGTTGATGGCAAATGCACGCCAATCATCGGGGATATCGCCGGCAACGCTTCCCTGGACAAAACCGTCGCTGCCGATAAAACCCGGATTGGGCAGGCGGTTGGCCAGCACCGGGCCGCGCACCTGCGGCAGCGCAATCAGTACCGCGTTGTCACCGCCATCGTCGGTCAGGCGAAACGCCATCAGGCTGCTGAAACCATCGGTACCTGCGAATTGCGGTCCGCTGAAGCGGGTCCAGCTGCTGCCGGCAGTGGCAAGGAATGAGCCGGGCTGCAGGCCAGTAAAGGCACCGGTCTGATCGAACACGGGCAGGGTCACACTGAGCTGCTGCGGACTGTTGTCGGCATTTGCCGAACGCAGCTAAACCTCACCGGAATAGCCCCGGTTACCGAACAGCGAGAAATCCCAGCCGGTATGATCGAATCCGCTATCACTGCCGACGGCTCCGAAATCGGTGATTTCAAGTCCGACCGCAGTCGTCGCCGGGCTTCCCGCGAACAAGGCGCCAGGGGGCAGTTCGATTGAGTTCAAACTGGCTTCAGCGCCGGCGACCGCAAAACCACGCCAACCCGACGCTATGCTGCCTGTCACATTGCCCGCTACTGCCCCTGATTGCCGCGGAATTCCGGATTCGGAACCTGATTGATCGTATGTGCGTGCGTCGGTGGCAATGCCAGCGCGCCGAGAATGATTACAGCAATCAATGGCAGTGGTGCAGTAGCCGCTCTGTACAGGACTTGGAACGCTTTCATGACGCGGTCTGCGCCGGTGGCCCGCAGGTGGGCTGATAACCGCTAAGCGAAAACCGGCGCCGGATCGTATCAATCGACATGGCTCGGACCGGGAGTGATCCATCGGGTTTCTCTGGCGCTGGGCTGGTGCGGACGCCGATTTCGCCGATCGACCCGCATCGATCACGCTTTCCGCGCTGCGCGCCGCATATCAATATGCTGGATTCCATCCTCATCGTAGGGCTCGGAAGTCGTGACAAACCCAAGCGAGCCATAGAAGCCCTCAAGATGCTGCTGGGCCGAAAGCCGGATCGGCAGCTCCGGCCAGTGCTGGCGGCAGACTTCGATCGCGCGCTGCATCAGGATCCGGCCAAGACCCGTTCCGCGCATTGGTGGAAGCGTCAACACCCGGCCGATCGAGGGCTCACCGAAGCGCGTGCCGGGCGGCAGGATTCGGGCCAGGGCAACCAGGTCGCCGTTTGCCAGTCGGCCGGTCAAGTGCAATGCGGCTGAATCGAGACCATCCAGTTCCTGGTAGGCGCAATGCTGTTCAACCACGAACACCGCGACCCGCGCCATGAGCAGCGCATACAATGAGTTTGCATCCAGTTGATCGAAGGCAGAAACACTCCAGAGAACATCTACTTCGTCTGCTGAAGATGTCAGATCGTTTCGATTCGAAGAATCAAGCCCTTCATTCCAGTGTTTCAAGAGCGTTCCAGCCGATGAACCAGGCCTCCAATCTTATCCGGCTCGTGGTCGGAATCGAAGTCCGTCCGCGCCAGGCCAAGGTGCGATTCGTGCTCGACCGCGAGCAGGCCACTCGTATCGGCGGCCACTTGGCCGACGACCTGGCGGGCTGTGTCGAAGCTGTCACCGGCGGCCATCTCGCGATCGGCCCGGCGCTGCTGGAACCCGGACAGGTGCTGGCGCCGGAATCGCGCTCGCCATGGCAGGCGCTGGCCAGGGCGGCACGCCTGGATCGGCCGCAGGCACCCGGCATTACCAGCATCGGCACGCATGACGGCCAGCTGCCTGACCGGATGCTCGGTGCCGACCCGACGCCGCCGGCCGGCCAGTTCCTTTGCCTGCCGCTGTTGCTGCAGGTCGGACCGGATCGCGATGAAATCCTCGCAGCGCTCGAGCGGAAGCTGTTCGACGGCGGCGCGCTGAAGCCGCCGGCGATGGGCGAGCTGGCTGCGGCGACCGGGCTCGACCCGATCCACGGCCAGCTGATGACGCTGACCGACCTGATGGCACTGCTCAAGATGCAACTGGCAGGCGCCGGGCTGGATCCATTCTGGCCACCGATCGAGCATGTCCTGCTGCTGCCTGAACAAGCCACCAAGATCGAGCTGCCAGGCGATATCCAGGCGCGCTGGAATCCTGAGCGTCAGATGCTGACGATTTCATTGGCGATCGATGATAACGGCGACGTTGCGGTCGATGTGCCGCGACTTTGGTGGCGGGCGTTCCGGCAGCAGACCGCGTTGCTGGATCAGCATCGCATCGACTGGCAGGTCGAAGCCACAACGCCCGGGCTGCATATCGATCCGACGATGCGCTGGGCCAGAGTCGATCGCGGCGTATCCGATGACGCCGACGAAGTTGTGCCGGAACGGGATCCAGAGCTCGGTCTGCTGAGCTTTCACAGCAACCGTGGCCGGCGACGTTACCGCTATTACCCGTTGCGTTCGGAAGGCATCGCCGAGCTGCAGTCGATGTTGGCCGAGCCCGATTCAGGAACGCGCGGGTGACTGCTGCGCCAGACTGGTCACAGGATTCGAGACTGGAGGGCCTGGAGGTCTATCGGGTCGGCGGCGCGATCCGTGACGAACTGCTGGGCCTGACACCGTCCGAGCATGATTTCGTCGTCGTCGGCAGCACACCCGAGGCATTGGCGCGACGCGGCTTTCGCGCCGTCGGCCGAGATTTCCCGGTCTTCCTCCATCCAGACACCGGTGCCGAGTTCGCGCTGGCACGTACCGAGCGCAAGACCGCACCGGGCTATTCCGGCTTCAGCTTTCACACCGGGCCCGAAGTTCGTCTCGAGGACGATCTGGCGCGTCGCGACCTGACGGTCAATGCG
>Ga0210046_1003606_pt1 | contig 10280 bp, 9 predicted proteins | sample CryGeyCG2114_250_FD_185461 | JGI IMG/M metagenome (GOLD analysis project Ga0210046, IMG submission 185461) | Groundwater microbial communities from aquifer - Crystal Geyser CG18_big_fil_WC_8/21/14_2.50 (SPAdes) (version 2) | ecosystem: Environmental > Aquatic > Deep subsurface > Groundwater ... | reverse complement strand
ATCTTATTTTTAATTTCTTGCTAATTTAATGAATTTTATCTACTCTAACTATATGTATAATAACCACTTACAATGTATCATCCCTAATGACCGTCATTAGAAATTTATTCCTATCGACGGATTTGGGTTAAAATTTTCAGTAGTCATTCTTTGTGTTTTTATTAATAAAATATCGTCAATAGTTGGTAGTTCACCAGATAAAGTTAATATTGTTGAATTTTCATCGGTTCCACCTGTTATAACACCACTACTTCCTTTAATACCTATAATAGTAAAAGCAGGTTTAGTTAAAACGCCACCATAAATTACATTTGTACCAGGATAAGTGGAAACGCCAGATATAATTGTATTACTTTTAAGCATAACTGGTGAATCTAAAAAATAATTTTTATTAGATAATAGTAACACTTTTGATTCATTTTCAGGTATGGCATCAGAATTAAGAGCATTTATTGCGTCATTAAGTGTTAAATAATCATCAGCTTTAAAAACATGCTGAATTCCTTGAGTATTTCTTTCATCAGTATATGTTGAGGGTTTACAATTCTCAGTTCCAGCTTTTCCCCAATTTGCTCTCCTATCCTGTGGGACAATATCGGGATATGATGGATAACACTTGTATGCTGGTTCATAAGTATATTGACCAAAAAGACTTCCCGCAACAAATAACATTACTAATATATTCTTCATAATCTTTATTCCATTTTTACTTAATTATTGACCCATACCTATTGAGATAAATTCATTAGGTTTAACTACATAATCTTTTTCTACAAACCTTTCACCTTCAGTTTTTTGAAAATTGACATATACATTGCTTGAATCTGAATAATTATATACATGCATATTACCTGGTGAATCAGAAACAGTTTGTAACTTTAAGATAAATGGTGTATCACCAGAGGTTAAAATACCATCGCTATCAGGTATGTAACTCTCATACCGACAAGAATCTGCTTCAACAATAAACGTAAATTTGTAATATTTTGTAGTTAGTTCTGGTCCGTTTGGCCATAAACCACAACTAAATAAGAGTGGAGAAATGCTTACTAAAGCAAATATTATTATTGCTTGTTTGTGTTTTTTCATTTTAATACCCTAGTTGATAGTCTGTGAAAACTGATTTATTAAGAATGTCTTGTTGTATTTTAAAGAGATTGGATACCATACAAAAAATGTGGTTGTAAATAGACAAAAACCAACTCCACAAAATGTTGTGGAGTAAAAGTAACAAAGCATTTTCCGTATAAGAAAAGTTTGTAAAAGTAAATACGTGCCACTTTGTAAAAACCACCAAAACCTCCAAAGTTGTTTGCAAATTAAAAAACTAAAAGTTTAATGGCAAAAGTTATTTTAAAATAGCTATACAAGTTTGTGTGGTGAAATGGGTTTTAAGTTAAAAGTGGCTTTTAAGCGATTATATAAAATTTACCACACAATTTACTAAAGGATATTCTATCTTAGCTATAAATTAGATTCCGCGTAAGGGCATCGCGGAATGACAAAATTATTAATTTAATTCTTTTGCATTAGTCATAGTGAATACCCACGCAGAAATTCATCAGCAGCCATTCTCTTTCTTCCTTCCAATTGAATTTCAAGAATTTGCAGAGTTTTATCCAAACAACCAACAAATATTTCTGATTTTGTTTGACTAATTTCGCCAGGTGCTAATTTTCTTGAGTCAATAATTTTGGATTTAAATACTTTATAAATCTTGTTATTATATGAAAAATATGCTGCGGGAAAAGGCGAAAGTCCGCGAACGAGATTATGAATCGTTTCGGCATTTTTATTCCAATCAATTTCACCAAGTTCTTTAGTTATTTTCGGTGCTGGAGTCGCTTTTGAATTATCCTGGAATTGTAAGGAAATATTTTCATTTTCGATTGCATCAACAGTTTTTAGAACCAAATTTGCACCAAGAATGCTCATTTTATCGTGAATTGTTCCAAGATTATCTTCATCCTCAATTGGCATTTCAGCTTGAAAAATCATATTTCCGGTATCAACTTTATCATCAAGAAAAAAAGTAGTTACTCCAGTTTTCTTTTCGCCATTAATAATTGCCCAATGAATTGGAGCCGCACCACGATATTTTGGCAATAATGAACCGTGCAAATTAAACGAACCAAATTTTGGAAGTGTAAAAACTGAACGCGGCAAAATCTTAAAAGCAACAATTACAAATAAATCTGCATTTAATTGAACTAAAGAATTTAAAAATTCTTCATCTTTCATACTTTCTGGCTGCAAACATTTAAGATTATTTTCAACAGCATATTCTTTAATTGGAGTTGAAGAAACTTTTCTTCCACGCCCCCGCTCTTTATCAGCGGCGGTTACAACAGCAATTAATTCGTGATTACTTTTATTTAATATATCAAGACTTGGTACGGCAAAATCTGGTGTTCCAAAAAAAACTATTTTCATTTATATTATACTCTTTTCGTGATTTCGTAGTCGGTGTTTACTTCACGTTTCATTATTCTAATTAAATCGCCTTTCAATTTTTCTTTTAGTCTTGGGTCAACTCTATCTGGAATCATTTTGCCAATTAAATGGTCATATTCGTGAAGAATAACACGAGCAAGCCAGTCATCTGCTTCTAAAATTTGTTCGTTTTCATCGGTATCAAGATATTTTATTTTAATAATTTCAGAACGCTCAACATCTGCTCGGAGTTCAGGTAAACTTAAACATCCTTCTTCGAAAATAACTAGTTCATCAGAATATTCAACTATTTCTGGATTTATAAACACCATTGGCTTAAAATCGTCATAACCTTCAATTCCTTTTAAATCAATGACAAACATTTTTTTATTTAATGAAACTTGATTTGCAGCAAGACCAATTCCACGAGCATAGCGCATTGTTTCAAACATATCTTGTATATTTTTTATTAATTCATCATCCACAGATAAAATTGGACTAACGGTTTTTCGTAAAATTGAATCACCATAAACAGTTACAGGCAAAAGGGACATATATTTCTCACTATATATTTTATAAATTATTCAGTAATTACTTCCGCATCGTAATCTTTAAAAAGATAAACTTCGGTTGCGTACAATAACATTGTAATTGAAAGTCTAAAAATAATTAACATTTGTTGAAGAATAAAGGTAAGAATTAAGAAATAAAATGGTGAACGAGGAATGTAAATTGCAACAATATTATAAACAATTGCTCCAAGTGCGCCAATTATAGAAACTATTAAGTAAGTCGAAAAAACAATCCAAAATCGTTTTCGCATTAATTGAAAAATATTTTTAAATGCCAACCCAATTTTTTGCGAATCTTTTAACGCTAAAAATATTTGAGTGTATTCAGAAATTATTGAAATAGCGCCAATTAAGAACAATAATATTAAATATCTAATTGATCTAAAAATTAAATCCAACAATACTGAATTAAACGTTTTGTTTAAGTACTCAATTCCCTTATCCAAATTGGAATCTATAAAAAGAAAAACTGCAAGTATCACTATTGCAATTAAAGTTACTTTTACAAAACGATACCAAAACTTTACTCCACTATAAAAGAAATCGGAAATGTGGTTCTTTTTTGGATTATTCAAAACAGCAATTAATCCACCTTGATATAGTTTTTGGATTAAAAGGTTTATGCCAACAATACTAAAAAATAAAATTGGCAACTTGGTAAACATATTTTCGTTAATGTTCAAAAATTGCATTATCCAAAAATAATCGACTTCCAAAGCCAATTTGCTGCTCCACAATGAATGGGATAAATTATCCTGCAACATTGCCAAAATTGGAATTGTTAGAACAAGCGAAAGAACTATGTTTGTTCCCCACAAAAGAAAAACATAAAACCAGTTTTTACGAACTAAATGCAAACCTTCCTTTAAAATTTCGCTAATCATCCTTTACCGCCAATTAACATAAGTGCATTTTGGAACCAAAAGAAAACTCGCGTTGCGTACGAAATTGAGCCCCAATATTGGTCTTCAACAATGTACGAATTATTGGCAAAGTTTAAGTCCAACAAATTATTCATTTCCGAATCAATTTCGGCAGAGATAATTTCTTGCGATGAATCTATTGTAAATATTTTAAATTTTTCCTTGCCATTCCAATGTATTTGCAAAGTATCAAATTCTCTATAAATAGAAAGCTTTAGTGGAGAGATACCACTTTCAATTCTTTCAACCATAATATCATATTTATTATCCTCTCTTTTTTCGATATAATTTATTGCGTAATCAACTACCTTTCCACTGTTAAAAAGTTGTTGAAAAAACTCCTTATTTTCTAATGAACAATCCTTGCTCAAAAACTCAATAAATTCTTTCCCATTTGTGTTTTTATGTAAATTGCTTTTTAGATATTCTATTAAAATATTATTGAATATTTCTTTGCCAATTATTTTCTCCATTGTTAGTAATGAAATCTGTGGTTTTACAATAGATGAAACTTTATATGCAATTGAATTTGGCAATTTATATGTTGGAATTGACAAATCAGAATATTTTAGATTTGTATAATACGATTTTAAAAATCGCGCTCCTTCTGGAATTCTTTGACTACTAATTGTATAAATCAATGGAATTCCAGCATAGGACATAAAATTTAACCCATCAACTGGGTAATTATCTGCAACATTAAAGTACGCATAGGGTTCTCCAAAATTTTTCCTAACTAATTTTTCGGCTAAAAATGCTGAAATACCATTTGTAAGCCATACCTCCTCAAGATAATTTGTAATTAAATTATTTTCTAAATATTGTTTGGTTATTAAAAATGCTAATTCATATTCAAGTTTTTGTGTGTTTATAGGTGAAATTAAATCGGTATGTAAGGCAATTAAATTTGGATAAGCTTTGTTTTCAATTTCATCAACATTTGGGATATCTATAAGTGTAAAATTATAAAAAGGATAATCGGCATATTCCAAAAGTGTTGTCAAGTATTTTTCAATTGCATTAAAATATCTTTCAACATAAGCATCCTTGCTCTCTTGTATAAATAAAGTCATGCCAATTTCTTTATCATTTAACAAAATTTTTCTTTTAAATTTTAATAAATCGTTAAAAGCAAACCAATTAAACCTTTTTACTCCATTTGCATCGCCACTAAACTCCAATTTATCCCCAACCTTTTTTCTATCTACATTTCCGGAAGTTGCAATTTCCAAACCCTCTGGAATTGTAATTTTCAAATTAAAATCGGAGTATTCAAGATATGGTTCAATAAATTTATGCGTATGGTAGCTATAAAATTTCCCATTAAAATAAGGCGATATTGATGCATACCAATTTTCAAAATTGACAAAATAGCTGTTGCTAAAACTATTACCAACTGGCAAAAATATATCATAGTCAATTTCTATAAAAACCGAGTCGTTAAACGATATTCCATTTGGTACAAACATTTTAACAAGTGTACTGTCAATAAAATTTTTATCCAAATTATTTAAATATTTGATTTGTGCAAAATTTCCATTCAATTTTATAAAGTTGATTTTATATGATAAACTTAAATTTTCTGTCTTATTCTTTTTTATCCTTGATGGAAGATTTAAATATATTGCATCAATTTTTGAGCTATCTATATTTACCCAAACAATATTTTCACTAATGCTAAGTGAATTATTCATGTCATTGTAATTTATATCAAAATTATAATTCGTTCTATTACTAACATTTACATCATTGCTAATAGAGTTAGTTAGATTTATAGCTTTATTATTCCCTTGATTTTTAAACATCTCGCCAATCAAAGTAACTCCAGCTAGGAGTAGAAGTAATATAATTGAATTGAATATTTTCATTTTATAAATAGCTCTAAATTCAAGAATTAAATTAAATAAATAATTTGCATTTACAAACTTTACAAAGTTGAAATAATTTTATTCATAAATTAGAAAGTTAATACAAAATTAATTTTATTTTATTGATGATATCAAATTTTTATTTGCAATTTTGAAAATAATGTCAAATATTGGAATGATTTTTTTTAGTAACTCTTACGGATAAAAAGGATGCAACAAAAACGAGAACAATGGAATTCAAAAATTGGTTTTATTTTAGCCGCTGCTGGTTCTGCAATTGGATTGGGTAACATTTGGAAGTTTCCATACATTGCTGGCGAAAATGGTGGCGCTTCGTTTATTCTTATTTACCTCATTTGCATTGCAATAATAGGACTGCCAGTTTTAATTGCCGAAATTTTACTTGGACGAACAACTCACAGAAATCCAGTTGGCGCTTTTAGAGCTTTAAGCAAATCCAAATTTTGGATTAGTGTTGGTGGAATGGGGGTTGTAAGTGGATTCCTTATTCTTTCTTTTTATGCAGTAATAGCTGGTTGGGCAATTGGTTACATTTCTGAAGCCATTATTGGGAATTTTTCGCAATTCAATACTGGTACATTAGCAGCCGAACATTTCGAAAATCTTGTTGCCGATGTACCATGGATTGTTGGATATTTTACGCTATTTATGCTGCTAACAATGTTTTTTGTTTATCTCGGTATTCAAAAAGGTATTGAACGTGGAAGCAAAATAATGATGCCTATTCTTTTTGTACTTCTAATAATACTAATGGTACGTGGAATTACTCTCGAAGGCTCAGAAGCTGGTATTACATTTCTTCTAAATCCAGATTGGAGCAAAATAAACGCGCAATCCGTTTTGGTCGCTTTGGGACACGCATTCTTCACTTTAAGTCTTGGAATGGGAGCTATGCTAACATACGGAAGCTACATGTCAAAAGACGACAACGTACCAGTTGCAGCGTTTCAAATTATTATTTTAGATACAGTAATTGCGCTAATTGCCGGCGTTGCAATTTTCACTTCTGTTTTTGCTGTTGGTCTTGATCCATCTGCCGGGCCTGGTTTAATTTTCCATACAATTCCAGCAACTTTTGCGAAAATGCCGGGTGGATATTTCTTCTCAATTTTATTTTTCATTCTTTTAAGCATTGCAGCTCTCACATCCGCAATTTCGTTGCTCGAAGTTGTAGTTGCATATTTTGTTGACGAACTAGACTGGAATAGAAAAAAAGCTGTTTTTATTTTAGGATTTGTTACATTCCTTATTGGTTTACCAAGCGCATTATCGTTTAATATTCTTGCAAATTATAAAGTTTTTGGTATGAACTTTTTTGATTTAGTGGATTTCTTTGCCTCCAATATTCTTCTACCAACTGGTGGATTATTAATTGCAATTTTTGTCGGATATGTTTGGGGATTTGATAAAGTATTATTAAACCTTAAATCTGGAGCAGAAGATTTATTCAATAAGCATCCTTTTGTTATTTCAACTTGGAAATTCTTCTTAAAATATTTATCACCAATTTTAATTTTTATTGTTTTGTTACAATCACTCGGAATTTTAGAACTAATTTTTTAGCAATTAAACAATATGGTAATATGAAAAAATCAACATTAGGTATAATCTCGTTATCAATAATTTTTTCTATTTTAATAATAGGAGGAGTTCCGTTTTTCGATACTGTTTGGTCATTTCCCGGTAATTTCGATTTCTTTAAAACTTTTCCAACTGAGGATATTCCTCTTGGAATAATTCCATTAATGATAATTGCATTAATTGGAACCGGAATATATGCTAGTTTCAAATTAAATTTCCCTCAAGTAACACATTTTTGGCACGGCGTTAAAGTTACAATGGGTATTTATGATGATCCAAATGACGAAGGTGATTTAAATCATTTTAGAGCATTATCCACAGCACTTTCTGCAACTGTTGGAATTGGAAACATTGCCGGAGTTGCTACAGCACTTTATTATGGCGGACCTGGAGCATTATTTTGGATGTGGGTTACAGCATTTTTTGGAACAACTTTAAAATTTGCTGAAAGCACTCTTGGTCATAAATATCGCGAAATTCTTCCAGATGGTTCAACAGCTGGCGGACCAATGTACACAATTGAAAAAGGTTTAGGTCCAAAATGGAGATGGATGGCAGTTGCCTTTGCAAGTTTTGCTATTATATGTTCATTTGCTACAGGTAATGCTATTCAGTCATTTACAGTTTCCGATCAAATTTATTCTGAAGTAACCCAACTTTTTGGCTCAACAGGATTTTTTACTTTGAAACATGAAATTTTTTCTGGATTTGAAGTTTCACTTCAACAAGTTATAAATGGTTTGCTTCTTGCTGCAATTGTTGGCTCAGTAATTATCGGTGGAATTAAACGTATTGGAAATGTAACTGGAATTTTAGCACCATTTATGGCGGCATTTTATGTTGTTGCTGGTCTTATAATTCTTTTGGCATATACCAGCGAGTTGCTTTCAAGTTTTGGATTAATTTTTGACATGGCTTTTAATCCACCAGCTGAAATTGCTGGAGTAACAAGTGGAACATTTCTTGTCTTTATGAATACAATGCTTTGGGGAATTAAGCGTGGGCTTTACTCAAACGAAGCCGGACAAGGAAGCGCGGCTATTGCACACTCAACTGCTAAAACAAAACACTCAATACGCGAAGGTTCTGTGGCTATGTTGGGACCTTTTATTGATACAATTACAATTTGTTCTTTAACAGGCTTGGTAATTATTGTTACTGGTGCATGGCATCACACACAATTTTATGTTGAACGTATTGACCCTAATTTTGCTGGAGAACTTTACAATTCCTCTATTTTAACTTCTTATGCTTTTAAGGTTGGTTTAAGTTGGCTTTTCAGTTATGGAGATAAAATTATTACAATTGGCGTTTTGCTTTTCGCAATTTCAACCATGATTAGCTGGTCGTTTTACGGTGATAGAGCAACATATTATCTTTTTGGAAAGAAAATGATTCTCCCTTACAAATGGATGTTTATCCTTTTTGTTTTTATTGGTGCAATTGCTGAGCTTGAAGCAGTTTGGGCTTTTGGTGATGCCGCTCTTGGATTTATGACATTCCCAAACTTGATTTCAATTATTTTGCTTTCGCCTGTTTTGCTTAAGGATATGAATAAATATTTTTCTGAAAAACATATTCCGTATAAAAAGAAATAGATAGTTTTCCTAAAGTCTTATCCGTAACTATGCGGATAAGATTTACAAGTAATCATTTTAAATTTTTTAAAGGCAATAATTGATAACTCTGTATATTGATGGAGATGCTTTCCCGAACATTTTAAAACCAATCGTATATCGTGCCATAGAAAAGTTGGAATTGCAAACATTTGTTATATCAAATAAGCGAATTAACATTGGATTATCAAATTATATCAATTACGTTATAGTCAGTGATGGCGCGGATGAAGCAGACAACCGCATAGTTGAAATGATTGAAGAGGGTGATTTGGTTATCACATCCGATATTCCCCTTGCCGACCGAGTAATTACAAAAAGTGCTTTTGCCCTCGATCATAGAGGTAAGTTTTTTGATGCTGATAATATTAAACAGTCTCTTGCAATTCGAGATTTTATGCAATCCATTCGTGATTCCGGCGAATCGACAAAAGGACCCAAACCAATAAACATAAAAGATGCTCATGAATTTGCCAATAAATTAAATCAATTTTTGCGAAGACAAATAACCCAATAATTCCTACTCAAGAATTAATATTTTAGTCAATATTAAGAGTAATAAAAAAGATGATTTACTGATTTATAAAATCACAAATTTTCATTTGATAAACAAAAAGCTGAATGATGAAAAACTTTTGTCAAATATGTGGAAATGACAGCTCTAAGTTACATATTGTTTCTGCAATAATATTTCGGCCACAAATCTCCGAAATAATTAAAAAGTCATTCCTCAATTGGAATTCAAAAGTGTTTATTTGAAGTTTTTTACAGTTGTTGCTACAAAGTAAAATTGCTCATCGGTTAATTTATTTCTATTTCTTAGCCCCCAAAATTCAATTTAATAAGAATCATAAAATGTGTCCTCGACAGCAGATAAATATTAAAAAATCCCTCTCTTTTCTTTTTTAGAGAGGGATTCTGGAAAGGGTGTGTTACTTTTTAGAAAAACTATATTTTTACAAACCTATTTACTATTACGACATTTGTCGCCTGGTAATTTTTACTTGTTCTTTTTTGTCTCAGTTGATACTGGATTTAAGTCATTGTATAATTTAATATATTCTCCGACTACTTTCATCGACCTTCCAGTTATTTCTTTTATTGATTTTTCATCTATGTTTTTTCTAAGCAACTTTTTTGAGACTGTACCATATTTTGTGTAAATGGCAGAATTCTTATTTGATAAACGGCTTTAGCCGTTTGTCAAATATAATGGAAAATTGTGAAAAAATGAAGGCCCAATCTCTAATAGGCATAGTCCATTTT
>Ga0210046_1003583_pt1 | contig 10343 bp, 12 predicted proteins | sample CryGeyCG2114_250_FD_185461 | JGI IMG/M metagenome (GOLD analysis project Ga0210046, IMG submission 185461) | Groundwater microbial communities from aquifer - Crystal Geyser CG18_big_fil_WC_8/21/14_2.50 (SPAdes) (version 2) | ecosystem: Environmental > Aquatic > Deep subsurface > Groundwater ... | reverse complement strand
GTCGAGTCACTGCGACATGATGGCGTCTACCCGTCAGCACCCATCGCCCCCCGGCGGGATCAGGGGCTAGGGCCCCTACCTCTAGCCATGTGACCCGGTCCCCCGGGGGGCGAGCAGTCCAGGAGGAATCCGTGGAGGACGCTCGTGGTCCGCTGGTGATCGTGCGCGGCGTCGAGAGCGCCCGCGCCATCCGCGACGCGACAGGGTGGCAGACGCTCTGCACGCGCGCGACATCGGCGGCGATGGCGTCGCTGACCCCTCCCACGTGGGCGCGCGACGTCCTGATCGCCGCCGACCGCGACGGGACCCACGCCAGCGAGTGGGCGGCCGAGAGGCTCGCCGAGCGGCTCTCGGGGCAGGGGGTGCGTGTGAGGATCGCCATGCCCGAAGGGCCGATCCCAGAGGGGATCTCGCGGATCACGTTCGGCGCACTCGCCGCCGACGCCGTGCGTGAGTCGATGCAGGGGGCCAGGGAGTGGATACCCGCCCCCGTTGAGTCACGGACCACACGCCTAGCCCATCAGCTCAGCAGCGGCGCCGCGTCAGTGAGCCGATATTTCGCGGCGGCGCCGAAACCCATGCCATGGATTTTCGACGGCCTCGTGCCGCGTGGTGTGGTCGGGCTAGTTGTTGCGGCTGGCGGGACCGGCAAGGGCTTCATGACGCTCCACATGGCCATCCGTGCAGCTCTAGGCCATGCGTTCTGTGGGCATGCGTCACCCGGGCCACAGGACGTGCTCATGCTCGGCTGGGAGGATGCTGATCATACCCTGCACCAGCGATTCCTGGACTCCGTCGCGCAGTCCTACCCTGCGATTACCGCAGAGGAACGGCAGACATTATCCGATCATCTGGACATATGGCCCGTCGGCGGCGAGGGATATTATCTCGACCATCTAGTCGAGGTCCTCTCTGCATCACGACATCGCGACATGATCGTTCTAGATCCGTTGAAATTATTCCTCGATCCGGGCATGGATATCATGGATGAATCGGATGCTACGACACTCCACCGCCAGCTCGGTGCCGTCCTCGCAGCGCACCGTTATTCGACTACGATTCTGATCTGTCACCACGTGCCAAAAAACGTCCAGATATCGGGCCAGCAGCTCTCCCAGTCTGCGGTCGGCGGCGCGGTCGCGGTGGTGGATCTCGCCAGGCTATCGATCCATTGCAGGACCATCCCCACAACAGAAATCACCAAACGCGGGCTGGATCCATCGGAGTCATATGTCGAGATCGCCGCCGCGAAAACAAACTATTCCGCGAGAATTCCGTCGCGCATTCTGTTCCGCCGCGGTCGCGGTGGCGCCCTCGTCGAGGTGCAGTCGCCGACCCCCGTGGACGTGGACCGATCTCCGTAGGGCAGTCGAGGTCGTGCATCTCAGCGGACAGGGCGCGCCGTCCGAGATTAGACGAGCGACTCGATACTGTTAAACTTTCCGACAGTTTCAGTCATGTGTCCGATGTCGGAGATAAGTCGTTGATTTCAAATGGGAATATTTCCGACCGTGGCGATTATCGACAGACTCCCGTTTCCAGAAATTCAAACTCTGAAAAATCAAAGACTTAGATTTCCTTGATTCCGGGCCGAATAATGGGGGGGAGACCCCCCCCCATAAGGGGGGGGGATCCCCCGCCCCATTATTCGGGGTCCCGAGGCTGACGCCTCGGGACCTAGGTCCTAGCGCGTCACGTCTCCCACCTCCAGACGCTACCGATCCGTCCCCGTCGTTCGCGTCTGGATGTGGCAGACGAGACGCTAGGCTGGGGAGGATCCACCCATGCCAGAGACAGCGTCCTACTAGCTGGGGCAGTGATGGTCTCACAGAATGCCCTAGGATCGATCCGAGCCGTCGAGGCTAGCCCATGACATGGCTCGCACCCCTCGGATCGATCCTAGGCCCATTCCGCTGCCAAAATGGGGCATCTGCGACGTACGGGAGACTGGCTCATGGCGACAAGAGCCGATTTAGGGCGTCTCTGGCGGTCCGCGCGGGATCAATTCGGTGACCTCACCGATATGATGCGGCGACTGCCGGGGGACGTGTCCCGTTAGGTCACGGGACACGAGTCACCTCTAAGCAAATAGATTACGGGTTGACACCACGTCGTGCTCGCCCTGGGGGTCGACCCCGACAGGCATAGCACCAGCGACTAGACGCATGACGAGAAACGTGTAGAGTATCGGACTATGGGAAGACCGCTCATTAAAGTCGATCCAGAGGTAGTCAAATCTCTCGCACAAATCCAATGCACCGATGAAGAGATATCCTCTGTCGTGGGGTGTGATGACACCACGCTACGACGACGTTTTGCGCGTATATTAAAAGAGGGGCGCGCCATCGGTAAATGTAGCCTCAGACGGCAGCAATGGAAGATCGCATTCAGCGAGGGATCCGGCCGGGCTGCGGCGGCGATATGGCTTGGAAAGGTCATCCTACATCAGCGCGAGATGGTGCCGATTGACGACACTCCAGCGTCTCAGCGCGCGGCGGATATCATCACTGCACTGCGCGCGATCCAGGCGTTGGAGGATGGCAAATCACAGTGACATGTGGCGTGGATCAACGATGCCTGAGTCCATGATCCTCACGCCTCGATGGTATCCTCTCAGGCCTCACGCTGAGCAGTTGCGGCTCCTCACCGCTACGTCACGGTTCCGGGTCGTCGCGTGCGGCAGGCGATCCGGGAAAACAGAGCTAGCGAAACGCTACGGAGTGAAACTCGCACTCAGCGAATCCATATGGACTGATGCACGATTCGGCTTTGGTGCGCCGACTAGGCAGCAAGCCAAAGAATTATTTTGGCTCGACTTGAAGCGCCTAATGCCCCCGCGATTCATGTCGCGTCGACCATCCGAGAGTGAGCTCAGGATCGACCTGATTAATGGTGCGAGTCTGCAGGTGTGTGGGCTGGATCGGCCGCAGCGTATTGAGGGCCGGCCGTGGAACTGGTTCGCCATCGACGAGATCGATGATTGCCGGCCGGAGACATGGGAAGAGGCCATCCGCCCCGCACTGTCCGATCGCGCAGGAGGTGCATGGTTTACTGGGGTCCCCAATGGTCGCGGATTCCTCTATCGGCTCAAATGCCGCGCGGAGAATCGCGAGGGATGGTCCTATCACTGGTGGCCATCTGCGGATATTCTCTCGGCGTCCGAGATTGAGGACGCGAAACGCGACCTCGATCCGCGAACATTCAGGCAAGAATACGAGGCAAGCTTCGAGCTGTCCTCGGGTCGTGTGTGCTATGCATTCGATCGCGCGGAAAATGTGCGTGAGTTTACCGTGCCGGAGTCTGTTCGGTGGCATGCGTGCATGGATTTTAATGTCCACCCTATGACCGCAGCGTGCGGGTGGGTCGATGGTGAAACGATCTACGTTTGGCAGGATTGGCATGTACCTACAGCATCCACCTATGAGGTCGGATCACGCATCCTTGGTGTGACCGGAAAACGCGCGATCATGTTCCCCGATCCGTCGGGTATGCACCGCGATACGCGCAGCGGGACCAATGACCATGAGATCCTGCGAGAGCTTGGATTCAAAATCCGCGCGCGGCCCGCGTGCCCGTCACCGCGATCGCGAAACAATGCGCTCAACTCACGGCTATGCTCAGCCGCAGGCGTACGACGAATGATTATTCATCCGCGATGTCAGCACCTGATTGATGCGCTCGAAGGGCTGCTCTATAAAAATGGCGAGGAAGAAAAAAACGATTATCAGCACATCGTATCCGCACTAGGATTCTGGGCAGAGAATCTATTCCCGATTCGGCCACGCAAAACATTTCAGGGGGTGAAGTTCTGATGGCCAATAATTTCATGGCAGAGCATCCGTGGTATGCGAAACGGAAGTCGATCTGGCGGTATAACCTCGCGAGCCTCGCAGGCGGCCGAGCCATGGTCGATGGCGGATATCTCGACCCGTCGGCAATCGAGGGTGAGGCGTCATTCGATCGCAGAAAGAGGCGATCAATGCGCCTCTATAAGAATCTTTTGCGATCTGGTCTACGCATCTATGAGGGGCAGATATTCCGCATCGAGCCGGTGCGCGTGATCCCTGAGCGCATCTCGGGCATGGTGGATGATGTCGATCTACAGGGCACGGATGCGCAGCCGTTTTTCGCGTCGGTCACCTCGGATGCGCAGGTCACAGGCCAGTCTTACGTCCTCGTCGACTCGCCCGCCCTACCCCCAGGGACCACACAGATGCAGGCGCAGCAAGGGCGGCTGCGGCCCTATTTCGAGCACGTCCCCACGCTCGCGCTGATTGACTGGGAGGTCGAGACCCTTTCGCCGGCGCGCCGCGGGCAGCTCAACTATGCCGTGATCGCTGATGAGATCTATGCACCCACCGCATCGCCGTTCGCATTGCATGATCCAATCAGCAGGATCCGGGTCTGGACAACGGACGAATGGTTTGTGTTTACGCGTGGTGCGGCGGATGCCACCCACACACTCGATAGCCAGGGATCGCATTCCCTCGGGCGTGTGCCACTGGTGCCATTCTATGATCAGCGCATCGCGCCCATGCAGGGGCAGACGATCTCCGACGACATCGCACTCCAGGCCGATGCTCTGTGGCAGTACCGCAGCGTGCGCGATGAGTCGCTGTATACCCATGGGATTCAACAGCTCGTTTTGTCGTCCGATTCGGGTGATATTAAAGAGTTGGATTTTTCCGCATCGCGCGCAATCCCGATTGGCGCGAATGATACGCTCGACTATCTGCGACCCTCGGAGGTGGTCTACTCGGCCTATAGCGATGTGGCAACCGAGATCATCGAGGATGTTGCCGACTTAATCTTCGCCCGGTCGTCTCGCCAACTACCTACTGGGCAGGTGGAAAGCGCAGACAAACGGCGCAGTGACCGTGAGGAATTCGTCGCGATTCTCGAAGAGAAAGCCTCGAATTTCGAAGAGTCTGAGGCCGAGTGTTGGCGTCTCGCTAATCTGTGGGCAGGGGGTACCGATGGCGATGAGATCTCGGTCGCCTATAATCGCGACTACGAGTCAGTCGATACCCTGGCGGACGAATGGGTGCAGCGCATCGCCGAGGGTGTGGCTAGCCGGGTCGAGTGGTACCAGGAGATCCACCCGGGAGTGAGCACAGAGGATGCCGCGATCGCCGTAGCCGCGAATGCCGCACAGCGTGGGTCGCCGGTGCGCGACGTGCTCAATGGGTTGGTCTAACGATGGCTGAAAACTTTTCCGGCATTATCTCATTCACCGCATCCTCGGCAGATGAATTATCTGCCGAGTTGGTGCGCGTGAGTAAACGACTATCGCGGATACTCGACATTCAATTCGCATCCTACGATATCCGCAACGGGAGATTCTTAAGGTCGGCAGAAAATATCGGTCGACTCGTCGATGCGCGTGAGCAGGTGCAGGATGCGATTGTCGAATCGGGCTACCCTAAGGCAATCAAAAAATACGTCGCAAAGGTTCCCGGTTTACAGGCCAAAGTACTCTACGCATGGCGCAACCTTGGATTGCAGCCTGCATTCCGCACGGTGGACATTGAGGCAATCAAAATCATTCGCGGCGCCGTTCTCGACACATTCGCCAACATCTCCGATCAGGGCGCCGATATCATCCGCAGCAATCTCATCCAGGCCGTGACGAGTGGGAGAAGTTACCGCGAGTTCAGCAGTGAGCTCACCGACTTCCTGCGCGGGTCTGGCGACCTGCGGGACCAGGCGGGCGCCGGGATGTTCCGACACGCGAATACTCTGGCGCAGACGGCTATGGACCAACTCTCGGCCACCATGGACGCGCAGCTCGCCGAGGTTGCGGGAGTCGAGAAATTCCGATATGTCGGTGGGATCATCAAAACGACACGTGAATTTTGCCGACACCTCAATGGCAAGATTCTTACGCGCGATCAAATTGACGCCCTCGACAATGGCCAGACCGGCACGGGTAGCGTGCTCGTCTCACGTGGCGGGTGGAACTGTAGACATCGGTGGCTGCCGGTAGTAGAGACATAAGCGATGCCCCATAAACTCAACGCGAAATCGGTGCCCATTGCGTCGGCTCTGGCGGCTGCGGCGGCGTCCATCATGGAATGGTTCGTGCCCCGCGCATTCCCCGATGCGGGCGGTGTGGCGCGATCGCGGACCGGCACTCCGGCAAAATCATTGACCGAGCAGTACCGACGCTATAAATCCGGGACCGTAGTCTACAGCTCACCGCGCGCGGCGAAATCGGCGAAATCCAGACGGTCCGCGCATCCCGGGGCAGGTCCACTGGTCGAGGGTCGTCGACTCACGCCGCGGTCCTCGACGCCGGATGCGCGACTCACCGATAAAACAGCCAAAGAATTCGGTGTCGTGCGCACCGGAAAAAACTACGTAACGATGGGCTGGCGCAGCTCACGAGGGAAAACGGTGGCCGCATCACTACAGCAGCGTAATAAGATGCTACCGATCTCGGCTTCCGAGAAAGAGCATGTCCGTGTTGCGGTATCCCATATACTCACCCCGTGGATTCGTAGTGTGAAAATTACCGGTAGCGTTGACATTAGTCTCTAACGGTCATTGACAGATTACCCATTCACTTCTAGCCTACAGATCACATGGCCGACGAACAGCAAAAGAATGAGAGCACCGATGAGAGCACGGTGAAGCTGCGCCCTGGGCAGGCCATTGTGGATGCCGAGGAATTCCAGCGCGCCAAGCGGCAGGCTATCGGCCGCAAAGAAATGCTTCGAAAGGTGCTCGGCGCCGATGCCGACGTCGACGCGGCCAATGTAGATGAGGTGGTGTCGCGTCTCGCGAAGCTCGCGGCTCTGGAGGTCGCGCAAAAAGAGGAAGAGGGTAAATATCAGGAGCTGATCCTCGCAGAGCGGACGCGGCGCGAGGCCGCAGAATCGAAGGTGGCGGAAACGCAAGCGGCGTGGGAACACGAGAGACTATCGTCTGCCGTGGTCGCCGCTGCAGTACAGGCCGGGGCGATCAACCCCGAGCAGGTGGTCGCGATTTATGGTGGGTCAGCCAAGATCGTCGACGGGAAATTGGTAGAGGCGAAATCGGGTGTCGATTTCGCGGCGCACCTTGCCGATCAGGCAGCGGGCGCAGGGGCCAATCTATTCCGAGCCAAGGGCCGATCCGGGGCGGGTACGCCTCCGGGTGGCACGCAGGGCTCGACGGTTGGCACCGAGTTTTCCAATCTCTCGCCGGCAATGCAATCCCAGATCGCGAGTCTGAGGAGTGCCGGCGCCCTTTAAGGGGACGCAATGGCTGTCACCACTAGCACCACCGTTACTGAATCCATTCCGATCATTCTGTCGCAGGCGATGATCTCGGCGGTACAGACCGAGGTCATGTTGCCCCTGGTCTTTCTCGAGACGGGTCTAGTCGGCGGCGCGGGTCTCGTCGTCCAGGTTCCTGGATTCGCCACGTCCACGGTCGCCGATGACTATACCGAGGCGGCCGATTACACGACCACGTTCACGCTCGATACGGGGTCCGGCGCGAGCAACATCACCGCCGGGACGATCATCAAGCGCGTCGATATCAAAGATCTCGCGCAGATGGGCTCGCGCGAGAATCTCACCACGGTCGCCGGGACGATCCTCGGCCAGGGCCTCGGACTCAAGCGGGACGCGGATCTCACCGCGTATTTTTCCGGATTCTCGCAGACGGCCGCGGGCGCGGGTACGACCCTCGGCGAGGATGATCTGATCGCGGCTCGCAATTTCTTGGAAAAGGCGTTTGCACCCAAGCCTTACAATTGCGTGCTGCATCCCGATCAGTACTGGAGCGCCAAGGGGATTTGGGCGCTCGTCAAGGGCGCTGCGACCGGTGGCGGATTCATGACGTCCGGCAGCGGTACCGTAGGCGAAGAGATGAACCTTAACGGGTTCGTTTCGACGGCGCTTGGCCTCACGTTTTATGTCGACTCGACGATCAATAATAACGTCGGGGGTCTCGGTGATGCTGCGGGTGGGGTGTTCTCGCGAGAGGCGATTGAGTACGTCGCCAAAGCGGGCATCAACATCGAGCAGCAGCGCGACGCTTCGGCGCAGTTGACCGAGCTCATTGGGACGATCACCAAAGGCGATGGCGAGAGGCGCGATACGTTTGGCGTTTATGTGCTGTCTGATGTTGCGTAATAAGTTTACTCAAGGCCGCACCGGGGATGCCCGGTGCGGCCTAAATACAGGATCGAATTATGGCGCTCGACTATGGCCCAGGTTCAGACGTAATCGATAAAGATACCGGAAAGTCAACGCGGCCACGTGTCCAAATGGTGAGACATGATGCGCGCGGGAATCTGTCGCTGGCGGGTCCATTCCCTGCAGAGCAGATCCAGAGATATCTCGCTAGGGGATTCCGAGTGTGGAATGGCGAGCCGCTGCCGAATGTCCCGCGTAGCGAGTCCCCACGCGCCGCGACACAGCAGGCCGCCGAGGCCCTGGTGGCGATGCTCGCTGCAGCGCCACAGCGCAAGCCGGGGCGACCCACAAAGAAGAACCCACCGGAGGATGAGCATGCTGATCACGGGCTCGGTCCAGTGCCCGCTTAACGTGCGGGTCGGGCCGGATGGGTCGCGCGAATATATGCGACTTTCGCGTGCTGACGCGCGGCGATTTACGTTTAATCGAAACTCGCGCACGTGCGAGCGATGTGGCGCCTGTTTCGAGGGGACGGGAATCGTGAATCGATCGCGCGCGGATGGCCAACAGTTCTGGCCGGATCCGGGGCATGAGAAAATCTACGAGGGCGCACCGGGGGAATTCTGATGGGCCTAACTCATGCGGTCGATGATGCCTACCTGCGGCAGCTATTGCCGACGATAGACGACTATCTGTGGGCATCCCAGGTCGATTATTCCACGCAAATCAATGTCGCGTTCCGACTCATGCGTGATGAGCTGATCGAGTCCGGGATCGACGTCAACCGTATTCCCGGAGCGGCTAACGTCACCCCGCAAATTAACGGTATCGGCACCACTGGCTCTTTCGACATCACCGTAACGTCAACGGCTGGATATACCGCTGCGAGAATTTATCGGATCTCTCAGGGGAATCTTGTCGAGTATCTCTACTGCACTGCATTGACGCCCACGGTCATTACATTCTCCGAATCGCTGGCCAATACCTACACCGCGGCGACTGTAGAGGATGGATGGGTTGAGGATGCCTTCGATCTGCCGCTCGCGGAATTATCTCTGTCACTCATTGCCAGGGCAATGATCCGCGAGCCAGGTGATCGTAACGACATGCTAAGCGTACGATTCCACGAGTCCTATAAGGCGCACCTCGCGGCCGCGAGATTCGCCTACGACCTCAACGCCAATCATGTCATTTCAACCTCCGAGGTTGGGTCGCGGTCCACCGTGGGCAGCATCCCAATTTACCGATGACTTCGCAGCAGGCCATCGTGGCCATCGAGGATGTGCTCGACGCGCAGGGCTATACGCAGGCGCGAGACTTTTTCGATTTCCACCATTTCAGCGAATCGGTGGCACATGCGAGTTATCGAATCGGTCCTGGATCGGCGGTGTACGACCTCGCGTCATGCCCAGGACTGACGCGATATCGTCGCGATCTCGAGGTGTTCATCGCGTGGCGTCCTCTGGCATCGGATCATGCAGCCACGTTGCGGTCCACCATGATGCCCGCAGAGGATGCTCTCATTACGGCACTGCGATCACTCGATTTTATTGCAGGCGATCGACTATCGTCTGCCTATGTAGAGGATGCCGGATATATCATCTGGCAGCTAAACGTCGGTGTTACGTATAAGGGGAACTGATGTCTATCACGTATCGTAAAGCGCTGGTCCTCGTCGAGAATGGCGCAGGTGATACCGCGCCCACCGCTGCGGCGAATGCGATTCTCGTGAGCAATTTTACGCCGCCCACGCCGCAGGGACCGTTGATCGATAGGCGAGTGGTGAAGCAGACGCTTTCTCCGGGTCTGCCATCCATTGGTGCGAAAACTTATACGATGTCATTCGATTGCGAGTGGAAAGGCATCGAGCAGGCATCCGGTCTCGGCGTGCAGGTCCCGGAATTCCATCCATTGCTCATTGCCTCAGGCGCGAAAGTGACCGCAACCGGGACGCCGGTTGTCCTCCAGACCTACAGCCCCGACTCATCCGCCGGGGTGGATGCGACCCAGGCCGTGTGTGTTTATGCCTATCAGGATGGGCTGTTGTATAAAATCACCGATGCGCGCGTAGATTGGACGATCACGCTGACTGCCGGGGCGGCGGGCGTGATCTCATTCCAGGTGACGGGCAACTACGCGGCGCCGACGGATGCGGCCCTTCCGGCATCGCCGGGCTATGACGCGACGACGGTCCCGGGGAAATTCGCAGGGGCTGGG
>Ga0210046_1003580_pt1 | contig 10350 bp, 6 predicted proteins | sample CryGeyCG2114_250_FD_185461 | JGI IMG/M metagenome (GOLD analysis project Ga0210046, IMG submission 185461) | Groundwater microbial communities from aquifer - Crystal Geyser CG18_big_fil_WC_8/21/14_2.50 (SPAdes) (version 2) | ecosystem: Environmental > Aquatic > Deep subsurface > Groundwater ... | reverse complement strand
TGGTTGCAGCCGTCAGCGTGGCGGCCATTTATTTTCCGCTGGCGGCCATCGGTTTTGTGCTTCTGTTCCTGCCGCTGATCAGTATGCTGCGCGATATCCTGATCTGGACCAACCACGAATATCTGGTGACCAACCGCCGCGTGATCCAGATCTCGGGCATCTTCAATAAGAACGTGGTGGACTCCTCGCTGGAAAAGGTCAACGATGTCAAGATGACCCAATCCTTCTTTGGCAGGATGTTCGATTACGTTTTCGTTCAACGGCGGACCCGGCTCCGCCTCCGTGTGGCTGCACATGGGCGTGCTGGGACCGCGCCGCGTCGTGCTCGAATTCGACGGGGAACTGCCGCGTCCGCCCTTCCAATTGACCGACAACGAGTACTCGCTGCTCGACGAGACCGACCTGGTTTTCATTGACCCGGTCAGCACGGGCTACAGCCGCGCCGTCGAGGGACAGAAGCCGGTCGAGTATCACGGCTTCAAGAAGGACATCGAGTCGGTCGGCGACTTCATCCGCCTATATGCCACGCGCTACAACCGCTGGCTCTCCCCCAAATTTTTGGCGGGCGAAAGTTACGGCACCACCCGCGCCGCCGGGCTTTCGGGTTACCTCTTCGACCGTCACGGCATGATGCTGAACGGGATCATGCTCATCTCGGCTGTGCTGGATTTTGCCACGATTGACTTTGCCTTTGGCAACGACCTGCCCTATATTCTCTACCTGCCCGGCTACACAGCCACCGCCTGGTATCACAATGTTTTGAAGCCTCACAGGCCGTTGCAAGACTGGGTCGAGGAGGCAAAACGCTTCGCGCAAGGCGAGTACGCCGCCGCCCTGTTCAAAGGCGACGCGTTGACCGTCGCGGAACGCGCGGCCATCGTCAAGAAACTGGCGCGCTACACGGGTCTCTCCGCGGACTTCATCGAGCGGACCAATCTCCGCATCAAGGACCAGCACTTCTACAAGGAACTCCTGCGCGGGCGCGGACAAACCGTCGGCCGCCTCGACAGCCGCCTCGTCGGGCTGGACCGTTCGGGTGTCACCGAACAGCCCGAGTATGATCCCCTGCTGACGAACGTCATGGGTCCCTACGCCGCGGGCTTCTACGATTACGTTCGCTCCGAACTTAAATTCGAGTCGGACCTGCCGTATGAGATCATCAGCGAAAAAGTCCACCCGTGGTCGTTCAAGGAATTCGAGGGGCAGGCCATCTACGTAGCCGAGACGCTCCGCAAGGCGATGACCGTCAACCCGCACCTCAAGGTCTTCGTCGCCAACGGCTACTACGATCTCGGCACGCCGTTTTTCGCCGCCGAGTACACCTTCAACCATCTCGGCTTGCACGAATCCTTGCGCGGCAACGTCAGCATGGAATACTACGAGGCGGGTCACATGATGTACATCCACAAGCCCTCGCTCGAAGCGTTGAAAAGCGACCTGGCGAAGTTTATCCACAGCGCGATGCTGTAACATTCAGAACCCTGGTTTCTCCGCCTTTGGCGGAAACCAGGGTTCTCACCGAATCAATTTTCAACGCGAATGACGCGATATTCATGTTAAGGTTTAAGCGCCAAAGGCAAAGCGATGTTTTTTAACCAAGCCCCACAAATCTGATGAGAGCCAGAAGATCAAACAGGCCTGCGGCACGGGCGGGACGGTGAAGGATGGCGTGATCGAGGTTCAGGGCGGGAACCGCGAAAAGGTCACGGAGGTTTTGCTCAAACTGGGATACAAGGTCAAGATGGCGGGTGGGTGAGCGTGGAGAGAGACGGCGCGGACAACACCCCAATTTTTGTTTGACATGTCCCCGTCCCTGTGATATAAAGCCGCCACAGTTCAATAACCTGTACTCATCCAGAGAGGCTGAGGGACCGACCCTTTGACGCCTCGGCAACCAATCAGTGATCAGTAATCAGTAATCAGTTTTCAGTGATCAGTGAAGACGGTGCCAATTTCGGCAGACCATGTGTCTGAGAGATGAGAGATGACCTGTGTGTTTTCATGTCGCCTCTCATGTTCGAGAGGCGATTTCGTTATGAGGCAATCGAGCAACCTGATCCAAAACCATCTTGAAACCATCAAAAGCGTCTTTCCGCAGGAGATCGCCAGCACCACCATTCACGATGGCGGAGACGATTTTCTGGTCATCGAGGTCAATGGTAAGTAGATGTTCCGCCGCTTTCTTATGGCCTGGAGTCTTGAAAATGCATTACCTTCAAATTGGCATAACCATAGTTCTTGTTCTTGGCATAATAGCGGCGCTCTTTTATTCTCTCACTATCACCATATGGTTGGTAAGCCATCAAATAGATAAAAGAGAGGCAATGCGGAAAACATTCATCTCGTTCTTCCTTGCTTTTATGTCTATCTTCCTAACCGTAATAATCTGGCAAGATAAAACAAATTGGAATTTTTCGATTTGGGTTAGTTTTCTTGTGCTCGCAATTGGCGTTTCTTTTTTTATCGCTTTATTTTTTGCCCTGATGTATTGGAATTGGAAGAAATAAGATTTCCGCCGTTCAGCAAATAAAAATTCGCGCTAATTCGTGAAATTCGTGGCAAAAATTTTCACCCGGGTTTAACTGTTCAACATCAAGGAGCATTATGAATAGAAAATACACCAACCGCCGCTACCTCGACGCCCTCGAAAAGAAAGTCCTCGTTTTCGACGGCGCGATGGGCACCAGCCTGCAAAACCAGCGCCTCACCGCCGAACATTTCGGCGGCGAGCAATACAACGGATGCAACGACTACCTCGTCATCTCGTATCCGCAAGCCGTGGAGAAAGTCCATCGCTCCTTCCTCGAAGTCGGCGTGGACGTGCTCGAAACGGACACCTTCCGTTCCAACCGCATCACCATGAAGGAATACGGTCTCCAAGACCGCGTCATTGAAATTAATCAGACTGCCGCGTCTTTAGCGCGCCGCCTCGCCGACGAATACGCAACACGCAACACGCAACACGCAACAACCGACCTTCAACCTTCAACCTTCGACCTTCAACCCAGGTTTGTCGCTGGTTCCATCGGCCCCTCCGGCAAACTTCCCTCCGCCAACGACCCCGAACTCTCCAACGTCAGCTTCGATGAACTCGCCGACGCATTCCGCGAGCAGGCTGTCGGTCTGATCCGCGGCGGCGTGGATTTGCTCCTCATCGAAACCTCGCAGGACATCCTCGAAGTCAAAGCCGCCATCACGGGCTGTCACAAAGCCTTCGACGAGACTCAAGTCTATTTGCCGATCCAGGCGCAGGTCACGCTCGACACGACCGGCCGCATGTTGCTCGGCACCGACGTGGCCGCCGCGCTCGCCATCCTCGAAGGCATGGGCATCGCCGTCATCGGCCTCAACTGTTCCACCGGCCCCGAACACATGCGCGAGCCCATCCGCATCCTCGGCGAAAATTCCACGCTCCCCGTTTCGTGCATCCCCAACGCGGGACTGCCGCTCAACGTTGACGGTCAGGCCGTCTACCCGCTCGAGCCCGAACCGTTCGCCAACGATATGTTCGAGTTCGTGACGAAGCACAACGTCTCCATCGTCGGCGGCTGTTGCGGGACGACTCCCGACCACCTGCGACTCCTCGTCGAAAAATTACGAATTACCAATTACCAATTACCCCAACGCCCGCTTCACGCGACGCCCCAGCTGGCTTCCGCCATGTCGGCCATTTCCATGCGACAGGATCCCCCGCCAACCCTTCTGGGCGAACGCTGCAACGCGCAAGGCTCGCGCAAATTCAAGCGACTCCTGCTCGAAGAAGATTACGACTCCATTTTGGAGATCGCGCGTGAACAAGTGGAATACGGCGCGCACGCCCTCGATATTTCCTGCGCTGTCACCGAACGTCCCGACGAAGTGGAACTCATGCGCAAGGTTGTCAAGAAACTCGAGATGGGTGTGGATGTTCCGTTAGTAATTGATACGACAGAACTCGATGTGCTCGAAGTCGCGCTCAAGACCGCGCCTGGTCGCTGTCTCATCAACTCGACGCATCTCGAATCAGGCCGCGACAAAGCCGATAAAATTTTCACTCTCGCTAAAACTCATAATGCCGCCGTCATCGTGCTGACGATTGACGAAAACGGCATGGCGAAAACGCGCGAGAAAAAACTGGAAGTTGCCAAGCGCATCTACGACATCGCCGTGGACGATCACGGACTTCGCCCCGACGACCTCGTCTACGACACCCTGACCTTCACCCTCGCCACTGGCGACGAAGAATTTGCCAACTCTGCCATCGAAACCATCGAAGGCATCCGCCTCATCAAACAGGCTTTGCCTGGCGTGATGTCCTCGCTGGGCGTGAGCAATTTGTCGTTCGGCCTTGCCCAACATGCGCGGCCTGTGCTCAACTCCATCATGCTCCATCACTGTGTTCAGGCTGGCCTCGACATGGCGATCATCAATCCCGCGCATGTCACTGCCTACGCGGATATTCCCGCCGATGAAAAAGAACTGGCTGAAGACTTGATCTTCAATCGCCGCGCGGACGCCTTGCAGCGTTACATCGAATTCTACGAAAAGGTCACACCAACGACTGAATCAACTCTCGCTGATCCCACTGAGGGCATGACCCCCGAACAGCGCCTGCACTGGAAGATCGTCCACCGCCACAAGGAAGGCGTCGAGGCGGATATTGACGAGATCATCGGTAGACAGGTAGACACGGATACAGGTACACAGGTAGACACGTACACAGGTAAACACGTACACGCGGATGGCGCGTCATCGTCAACGGAACACGCAACACGCAACACGCAACACGAGATTGCAGTTAATACATTGAACACCGTCCTGCTCCCCGCCATGAAAGAAGTCGGCGACAAATTCGGCGCGGGCGAATTGATTTTGCCCTTCGTGTTGCAATCCGCAGAGGTAATGAAGAAGACCGTCAGTCACCTCGAGAATTATCTTGAGAAAGTTGAAGGTGTCACCAAAGGTACGGTCGTCATCGCCACCGTCTACGGCGACGTGCACGACATCGGCAAGAATCTCGTCAAAACGATTCTCGCCAACAACGGCTACACTGTAGTTGACCTCGGCAAACAAGTCCCTGCGGAGACGATCATCACCAAAGCCGTCGAAGTCAACGCCACCGCGATTGGGCTGTCCGCGCTGCTCGTGTCCACGTCCAAGCAGATGCCGCTCATCGTCAACGAACTGCATCGGCGCGGACACCAGATCCCTGTGCTGATCGGTGGCGCGGCGATCAACCGTCGCTTCGGACGACGCATCCTGTTCACAGAAGATGGCTCCGCCCACGAACCTGGCGTCTTCTATTGCAAGGACGCTTTCGAAGGCCTCGAGACGATGGACAGACTTATTGACTCTGAGCGCAAACCCGCGTTGCTCGAACAAGTCCGCAAGGAAGCGGACATGGAGATGGGACGCGTCGCCCAGGCGGCCGACCAACCCAAAACAACGGCGACCCGCTCCTCGGTCCAGCCTGAGCCGATCAATCATCCGCTCAAGTGGGGACCGCGTCTCGTCAAAGATATGCCGCTGGAGATCGTCTTCCAACATCTTTCGATCAACGAACTTTACCGCCTGTCGTGGGGCGCGAAGAATACGCATGGCGAGGATTGGGAAAAGTTGAAGGCCGAGTTCGATAAACGCCTGGCGCGCATGAAAAAGGCCGCGCTGAAAGACGGCTGGCTCAAACCACAAGCCGTATATGGACTCTTCCCCTGCCAGTCGGATGGCGACGCGTTGGTTATTTACGATCCTGAGACGATCAACTCCGCCTCGCCCGATGAGTTGACGCGCTTCGCGTTCCCGCGCCAATCGTTCGACGACCATCTCTGTCTCGCCGATTATTTCGCCCCCGTCGCTTCGGGCAAGCTGGACGTGGTCGCCTTCCAGGTGGTGACGGTCGGACGCGAGGCCACCGAACGCATTGATCGCCTGCACGCAAAAGGCGATTACACCGACAGCTACTTCATGCACGGGCTGGGCGTCCAAACCGCCGAAGCGACTGCCGACTATCTGCATAATCACATCCGCCGCGAACTTGGTCTCGCCGACGAGCAGGGCAAACGCTACTCGTGGGGCTATCCCGCGATTCCTGAACTGGAGGATCATCGCAAGGTCTTTGACCTGTTGCCCGTTGAAAAGGAACTCGGCATGACGCTTTCCTCCGCGTACCAATTGATCCCCGAACAGTCCACCGCCGCGATCATTGTCCACCACAAGGACGCGAAGTATTACACGGTTGGCGAGTCCCGCGTTGAGCAGTTGATGAAGTAAGACGAAATAGTATTTCGCCCAACAGTAGAGCGAGATACTATCTCGCTTTACCCGAACTCTGAGTCAGGACTGTGAACCATGAATAATCTCGATTACCGCGAATACTACCGTCGCAACCTCCCGCACATCCAGCCGCGAGGCGCAACATTCCTTGTCAATTATCGTTTGGCAGGGTCTCTGCCTCAAGAAGTGATGGATCAATTACGCGAGGAAGCAGAGCAACTTGAGAAGAGGCTACTGCTCATAAAAGATCCAGATGAAAGATTGACTGTACGCGACATGGAACAGCGCAGGCTTTTCGGTAAATGGGACGACGCTCTCCACAAAACCCAAACCGGCCCCTTTTGGCTGAAAGAAGATAGGATTGCAGAAATTGTCGCTGCTTCAATTCGCTATCACGATGGCGATTGGTTTGATTTGCTCGCTTATTGCATAATGCCCAATCATGGACATGTTGTATTGACACCGCACAAAAAATCCAACGATGCCGACTATGGACTCAACCAGATCAATCACAACATCAAACGCAATTCCGCAAAACAAGCCAATGACATTTTGGGGCGCACAGGAGCGTTTTGGCAACATGAAAGTTGGGATCACTTCGCTCGTGATGAATCGGAACTTCAAAGAATAATCAAGTATGTTCTGCTCAACCCCGTCAAAGCAGGATTGGTGGAACATTGGCAGGATTGGAAATGGACATACTGCAAATTCGATCTGTAAAGCGAGATAGTATCTCGCTCTACGCTCAAGTTGTAGGGCGAGGTACTATCTCGCCCTACGCTCAAGTTGTAGGGCGAGGTACTATCTCGCCCTACGCTCAAGTTGTAGGGCGAGGTACTATCTCGCCCTACGCTCAAGTTGTAGGGCGAGGTACTATCTCGCCCTACGGAGGCAACAATGAATTTCTTAGAATTACTATCTACTCAAACCATCCTCGCCGACGGTGCGATGGGAACCATGCTCCACGGACGCGGCATCGGCTTCGACAAGTGCTTCGACGAACTCAATCTCACCAATCCCGCGTCTGTCGCTGATATTCACCGCGAGTACATCGAGGCGGGCGCGCAACTTGTTATCACCAATACGTTCGGCGCGAACCGTTTCAAGTTGACCAAGCATGGACTTGAAGATCAGGTCGCAGACATCAACCGCGCAGGCGTGGAATTGGCGAAGCGCGCGGTGTCCGCTTCATTCAAGGAGGTGCTGGTGGCGGGGGATGTCGGTCCGCTGGGGGTGCGGATCGCGCCGTATGGACGCGTCCAGCCTGAGGCGGCGCGGGCGGCGTTCGCGGAGCAGATCAATGCGCTGTGCTCGGCGGGCGCGGACTTGATCGTGATCGAGACGATGAGCGATCTATATGAAATTAAGGAAGCCATTCGCGCCGCGCGTGACGTTGGGGCGGGGCTTGCCCCCGCCCAGGGGCAAGGGCGACCGCAAGGGTCGCCCCTACCTGTGGTTGCGTCGGTGACGTTCACGCGCGATGACCGAACGATTCTCGGCGACGATCCCGCCAAGGTGGCGCGGATTTTGGCCGAGGCAGGCGCGGACGTGATCGGCGTCAACTGTTCGGGAGGTCCTGCGCAGTTGTTGCGGATTCTCAAGGCCATGCGCGCCGCCGCACCCGCGGGACGGTTCTGGGTGAAACCGAACGCGGGATGGCCGGAACAGGTCGGCGGGCGGATCATGTATCCCGCGGACGCGAAATATTTCGGCGAGTACGCGCTGTCGTTTCGCGAGGCGGGGGCGAGCGTGGTCGGCGGGTGCTGTGGGACGACGCCCGCGCACATCGCGTCGATGCGGCGCGCGTTGGCGTCGGCGGGCGCGCCCGCTCCGTTGACGGTCACCCCGCTCCCCGTCGAGGAAGAAGCGTTGGAGGGCGCACAGCCTCCGTCCGAATTGGCGCAAAAATTGTCGGCGGGAAAATTTGTCATCTCCATCGAAATGGATCCGCCGCGCGGACTGTCGACTCACAAACTGATCGCGGGCGCGTCGCTCTTGTCCGAGGCGGGCGCGGATGTCATCAACGTGGCGGACAGCCCGATGGCGCGCATGCGGATGTCGGCCTGGGCGGTGTGCCAGGTGGTGCAGAGGCAGGTGGGCGCGGAGACGACGCTGCACTTCCCGACGCGCGGACGAAGCCTTCTGCGTGTGCAGGGCGACCTGCTGGCCGCGCACGCGCTGGGAATCCGCAACGTGTTCGTGGTGATGGGCGACCCGACCGCGATCGGCGATTACCCCGAAGCGATGGACAATTACGACCTGGTGCCGTCGGGACTGATCAAGTTGATCAAGCAGGGATTCAACGTGGGCGTGGATCATTCGGGCGCGTCCATCGGACAGCCGACGAATTTTTTTGTGGGCGCGGCGTTGAATTTGGTTCCGCCCGATCCCGATACCGAGATCAAGAATCTGCAACGCAAGTTGAAAGCGGGCGCGGACTTTTTCCTGACGCAACCGATCTACCGCGCCGAGGATGGCGAGGGATTTCTGGCGAAGAACGAACTGAAACACGGCGCGCTGAACCGACCTGTGCTTGTGGGTATCCTGCCGCTGGTGAGCGCGAAGCACGCCAACTTTTTGAATCACGAGGTGCCTGGCATTTCGATCCCCGAAGAAGCGATTGCGCGCATGGAAGCCGCGGGGGAAGATGCCGCGAAGGTCGGCGTGGAGTTGGCGGTGGAGTTGATCGAGAAGGTCAAGCCGTGGGCGCAGGGGATTTACATTATGCCGCAGTTCCATCGGTTTGATTTGGTGGCGGAGATTGTGGAGAGGGTGAAGGCGTAGACAGGTAGACACGTACACAGGTAGACAGGGTGTGTTACGTGTGGGTTTGGTATAACCTTATCCCTGTGCTTTCCGCAACGTGACAAGTGGGGATGTTAATGAAAGTCTATAATGTATGATAGAGGAAATGTGTGTGTTACAATCAAAACATCAACTAGTAACATTGGAGAAAAAGTTATGGACGCAATATTAGCAGCATTAACAGCATTAGCAACAATACCGCTAAATACAATATTGGCCATTGCGGGAATCGTTTTTTGTTTCTTTGCTCTTGTTCCAGTTACCATTAAAAACAAAAGATCTAAAATTGGAAAGCCATCTACGAAACCGAGATGGGTATTGGGAATTATTGGATTTTTATTGCTTTTGGGAAGTGTATCACCTTGGGCGGCTACTAAACCAACATCGCCAACTGAAACTCCTCAATCACCACCATCAACTTTCGAATCACCGACGCCAATAAAAGAGACTCTAACTCCCCAACCTGCAGCAGGGAATGACATAGCCATTACTGAGGTAATGGCAGTTCCTTGTGGAAACACAACAGGGCCAAGCGCTAATGAGTATATAGAGATTTCCAATTATGGCACTGTGCCCGCAGATGTAAATGGATGGTGGATCGCAACCAACGATTTAGGGAATGGTTCTTGGCCCGATAAGATAGTTAGTTGGGAAACAAGAAATTCAGGCCTATCTTTCGGTAGCTTGGTGGCAATTAATACCACTATTATTCCTCCATTAGGTTATGCGGTTATCTTGCCGCCCAAATATTCCCCTGCCGACGCACTATATAGATTTCCTGAAGGGACAATCATCCTTACAATTGACAATGGTGAATATCTGGGAGACGAAATTTATGGTTTAACTGGTACCAACAACCCCCTTTCTGTAATTGTTCTTTATATTGGCACAAGCAACATTATTGATAAAGTCATTTCAACATATGGTTCGCCAAAATATGGCACCTCCCCTGAAAACATTCGCGATAATGGTTTGGATAAGATTCCATTTTCAGTGGAGGTTTGTTATTCTGTAGAGCGATTATCCGCTTCTGGACCAGATTCGGAAAACAATTGGAAAAAATTAAAGGACGGCTCACCTGGGTTACCGCCGAAATAAGTGAGGAAGTTGCGGCGAGATTTACGTCGCGCGCCTGCTTCGATGACATGAGTCAACTCGATGAGATTCGCACGGGGATGGAATCGCCCGTGCTCACATACGAAGTCCATGCGGACTCGCGCCGTCCGTGTTTACCTGTGTACGTGTGTACCTGTCTACTTGGTTTCCCGCCGCGCGCCTGACAGGTCTCCCTGT
>Ga0210046_1003571_pt1 | contig 10365 bp, 7 predicted proteins | sample CryGeyCG2114_250_FD_185461 | JGI IMG/M metagenome (GOLD analysis project Ga0210046, IMG submission 185461) | Groundwater microbial communities from aquifer - Crystal Geyser CG18_big_fil_WC_8/21/14_2.50 (SPAdes) (version 2) | ecosystem: Environmental > Aquatic > Deep subsurface > Groundwater ... | reverse complement strand
CGCCTCGCGCCAGTTTTCCCGCAGCTTGCTCTCCCGCAGCGTGATGCCCCGCGAATGACAGTTTTGACTCTTCCTTAAAAACGGCATTTGAAGCAGATGTGGTGCGGTGCGGCAACTGCCGTTATTAGGTTCATCAGTGACGTTCCAGCAGACATCGGATTTCCGGTACGCAAGAGCCGCAATTAGTACCCGCTTTCAGGCACTGTCCTACTGCCTCGACGCTTTTCAAGCCTTGCTCCCGGATCGCATTCAGTATGGTTTTTTCACCGATACTAAAACACGCGCACACGGTACGTCCAGTATCGGCTCCCACCCCCTTGGGGGGGCGCGCGGCCAGCAATCCGGCCAAGTTTGCCGGTTCCAGCACGGACTGGACAAACAGGCTGGCGAGCCATTCGCGTTCCGGCAGGCGCGGGTCCGGTGCGATGAAAAATACCGCTTCCAGCCGACCTTCTTGCAGACAGGCGGCGCGGTAACGCCCCATTGCCGCATCGCGATATTCAAGCCACTGACAAGGGTTATCTACCCCACGTTCTCCTCCACTGAAAGGGGGAAGAAGGCGTGGAGGCAACGCAGTTTGCACCCACTCGCGCCAGTCATCCGGCGTAGTATCACCCGCGATTTCATGTCGCCAGTAACCCGCACCACGGGTGCAGGCGCAATAGCGGGTATCGGCCATGTCCAGCCGGGTACGGCTCAGCACGAAGCCTTGCCAGGCTGGCTGATACGCCTCGATACGCACCGGCGTGTGCTTGGATTCAGGCTGACCGGAAATCGGATCGGTAATCGGTGCGACCAGCGCATCCACCCGCGACGCGCTGGCAAACGTTTCGCTCCAGTGCATGGGTACGAACACCGAGCCCGGACGCTGGTCTTCGCTGACTTGCACCCGCGCCAACATGCTGCCATGACGGCTGGTCAGGCGCGCCAGTCCGCCATTTTGAAGTTGTTGCGCATCGGAACAATACACTTGCATGTAAGGTTCACAGGAGTGCGCGTTCAGGCGCGGCACGAGGCCGGTGCGGGTCATGGTGTGCCACTGGTCGCGTATCCGACCCGTGTTCAACACCAGCGGAAAATCATCGTCTATCGGCACGGCAGGCAAGCGCGGCGCGACCGCCACCATACGGGCACGGCCGGTGGGCGTATAAAACTTCCCGTCGGTAAAAAGGCGCGCCGTGCCGTTAAATCCCCCCTGCCCCCCTTTTACTAAGGGGGGAGCTCGGTACATCGGCCACTGCGTCGGCGTCAGCGCGTCGTATTCTTCGTCGCTCAGTTCCGACCAAGCGCTGATGTCGAAGGCGCGACGGCTCTCATTCTCAAATCCCGACAGGCGCGCATGTTCGCGGAATATCTGGGCGGGTTTGGTGTAGGCGAATGCCTCGGCATAGCCCATGCGCTGAGCCAGTTGCGCAACGATCCACCAGTCCGGCATGGCTTCCCCGGCGGCTGGCATGAATGACCGCTGACGCGAGATGCACCGCTCGGAATTGGTCACCGTGCCATCTTTTTCCCCCCAGCCTGCGGCAGGCAACAGGATGTCGGCGCAGGCCGTGGTGTCGGTATATTCGACACAATCGGATACCACCACTAGATCGCAAGCTAACAGCGCGGCACGCACTTTATCCGCATCCGGCAGACTGACCACCGGATTGGTACCCATAATCCACACCGCTTTAATTTTGCCATCGGCGATGGCCTGAAACATTTCCACGGCTTTCAGACCCGGCTTCACCGCGATGTTCGGCGCATTCCAGAAACGCGCAACCCGGTCAACACCGGCAGGATCGGCAAAATCCAGGTGCGCCGCCAGTTGATTGGCAAGCCCGCCCACCTCGCGTCCGCCCATCGCATTCGGCTGGCCGGTGACCGAAAACGGCCCCATGCCGGGCTTTCCGATGCGCCCGGTCGCAAGATGTACATTGATGATCGCATTGGCTTTATCCACGCCGCTGGACGACTGGTTGATGCCTTGCGAAAAGATCGTCACGGTGCGTTCAGTGCGCGCGAACAGACGAAAAAATTCGGCAATTTGCGTCTCAGTCACACCGCAAACCTGCGCCACTTTCGGTATCGAACCGACTGCGCGTGCCGCCTCGAAGGCTGCCGAATACCCGTCAACATGCGCCTCGATAAAGCTCAGATCGAGCGTGTCCTCACGGCGCAGATGATGCAGCAGGCCATTGAACAGATAAGCATCCGAGCCGGGTGCAATCGCCAGATGCAGGTCGGCGATGTCGCAGGTCGCGGTGCGACGCGGATCAACCACCACCACCCGCATTTCGGGGCGCGCTTTCCTGGCGGCCAGCAAACGCTGATACAGTACCGGATGCGCCCAGGCGTAATTGGAACCGACGATGACGACCAGATCGGCCAGCTCGATGTCTTCATAGCTCACCGGCACGGCATCCGCACCGAAGGCACGCTTGTGCGCCGCGACCGCCGTGGACATGCACAGCCGCGAGTTGGTATCAATATTGGCGCTGCCGATAAACCCCTTCATCAACTTGTTGGCGACGTAATAATCCTCGGTCAGCAACTGCCCGGAGACATAGAAAGCCACGGCATCCGTCCCATGCTCGGCGATGATATTTTTAAAACCGCTGGCGACACGATCCAGCGCCTCGTCCCACGAGGTGCGCTGACCGTTTATGATCGGGTAAAGTAACCTCCCTTCGTGATCCAGCGTGTCGGCCAGCGCGCTACCCTTGGAACACAGTCGCCCAAAATTCGCCGGATGGAACTTGTCACCCTTCAAAGTAACAGCTCCAGCACCGACACTGACCTCCACCCCGCAGCCCACCCCGCAATAAGGGCAGGTTGTCAGAACCGAGGAGCGAGGACTGAGGTCTGAGATCGCAAGACTGCGTGGATCAGGGTTGGAGGTTTTCACTGGCACTTCATACCCTGTAGCTCGTTACTGATTTCGAGAAACACCACGCCATGAGCAACCCGCACTTCATGCCGCTGCGCGCAGCCCTGATCGGGCGCGATGGCTTCACCCGATTCCAGATCAATCACCCAATTGTGCAGCGGGCAGGTGACTTGCATACCGTGTACGATGCCTTCCGAGAGAGGTCCGCCCTTGTGCGGGCAACGGTTATTCAGCGCGAACAACCGATCGTCCACGTTGCGAAACAGTGCGATTTCACCCGTTGCCGTGGTGATGACCCGCGAACCCTGACGGGGAATGTCTTCCAAATGACCTACTTGTATCCAGTTCATTATGTTTACCTTTATTCGTGAATAACTTGTCGGATTAAAATCCAGGAAACATCTGGCCGGGCATCCGTCCGACCTACACAATGGTGGCAAGCCCGACATACTCGTGCGCATCTTTACCCAGCGCACGTTCTTTCCACGGGTCATCTTGCGAATAGCGTTGCGATTCCAGGAAACGCGCATACAGTCCAATGCGACCTTGAGCATCTTCGACCACACGTTGCTTGATGTAGGCCAGACCGACACGCTCGATCCAGGGTGCCGTGCGTTCCACGTAATGCGCTTCTTCACGGTAAACCTGCATGAATGCCCCACAGTATTCCAGCACTTCGGCTTCCGTCTCGACCTTGCACAGAAAATCTGTCACACGAACTTTCATCCCCCCGTTGCCGCCCACATGCAGCTCGTAGCCGGAATCCACGCACACCACGCCGAAATCCTTGATGGTCACCTCGGCACAGTTACGCGGACAACCGGACACCGCAATTTTAAACTTGTGCGGTGTCCAGGAACCCCAGGTCATTTGCTCGACCTTGATGCCCAAATCGGTAGAATCCTGCGTGCCGAACCGACACCAATCCGAACCGACGCAAGTCTTCACCGTGCGCAGCGACTTCCCGTAAGCGTGACCCGAGACAAAACCGGCTGCCACCAGATCGCCCCACATTTTCGGCAGGTTTTCCTTGGTCACCCCCAATAAATCAATACGTTGTCCCCCGGTAATATGCACTGTGGGGACTTTGTATTTTTCGGCAATATCGGCTATGGAACGCAACTCAGAAGGCGTGGTCACGCCGCCCCAGATGCGTGGCACGACCGAATAGGTGCCATCTTTCTGAATGTTGGCATGTACCCGTTCGTTGATGAAACGCGAACGGCTATCGTCCTGATAAACACCTGGCCATGCGGACAACAAGTAGTAATTAAGGGCAGGGCGGCAGACGTGACAACCATCCGGGTTTTTCCAACTTAATGTCTGCATCAAGTCCGGCAACGCTTTCAGACTCAATTTGGTAATGGCTGCACGAACCTCATCATGGGTCAACTCGGTACACGCGCATAACGCCTTTTTGCTCGGCTTGGTCGAGTAGTCACCCCCCAGGGTGTTCGCCAACAAGGCCTCCACCAGCCCGGTGCAGGAACCGCAGGAGCTGGAAGCCTTGGTGTGCGCCCGCACTTCTTCCAGCGTGAAGAGTTTTTTCTCGACAATGGCCTTGACGATCGTACCCTTGCATACCCCGTTGCAGCCGCAGATTTCTGCCGAGTCCGGCATATTCGCCACGCTGGCCGCGCCACCACGGCCAGAATCGCCAAGATGCCCCTGGCCAAACAGAATGTACTCGCGCAGATCACTAATGTCCGTCCCGTCGCGCATCATCTGGAAATACCACGAGCCATCCACCGTATCGCCATACATCACCGCACCGCGCAACTTGTTGTCGCGCAGCACCAGCTTCTTGTACACACCGCGCGCAGCATCTTGCAGTATCAATTCTTCATCTCCCTCGCCGGGATTGAAGTCGCCCGCCGAGAACAGATCAATGCCGGTGACTTTCAATTTGGTGGAGACGGATGAGCCTTCGTAGCGCATCCGGCCATATTCGGCCAGATGATTGGCGGCAACCTTGGCCTGCTCGAATAGCGGGGCGACCAGCCCGTAAACCTACCCGCGATGCTGCACGCATTCGCCCACCGCATAGATTTTCGGGTCATAAGTCTGCATGGTGTCGCTCACCACGATGCCGCGCTCGCAATGAATGCCAGCGGATTTAGCCAGCGCGATATTCGGACGGATGCCCGCCGCCATCACCAGCAGATCGGCCGCAATTTCCTCGCCATCCTTGAAGCGCAGGCCGGTCACTTTATCCTCGCCCAGCACCGCTTCGCTTTGCCGCGCCAAATAGAACTTCATCCCGCGTTTTTCCAGCGCTTCTTTCAACAGTCCGCCACCAACACGGTCCAACTGGCGCTCCATCGGCCATTCGCACAAGTGCACCACAGCCACTTCCATGCCCTGTATCGCCAGCCCATTCGCGGCCTCCAGACCCAGCAGCCCGCCGCCGATCACCACGGCACGTTTGCTAGTCTTTGCAGCGATCAGCATTTTTTCCACGTCGTCTATGCTGCGATAGGCCAGCACACCGGGCAGATTCATGCCCGGTATCGGCAGCATGATCGGGTTGGAACCGGTCGCAATCAGCAATCGGTCATAAGGCACGACCAGACCATCTGCGGTTTCCACTACGCAACGATGACGGTCAATCTTTGTCACCAGCTTGCCGACATGCAGCGTGATGTGATTATCTTCATACCACCCCCAGTCGTTCAGTATCGTTTCCTGAAACTTCATTTCACCCGACAACACCGGCGAGAGCAGGATGCGGTTGTAATTGGGCTGCGGCTCGGCACCAAATACCGTGATCTCATACTCATCCGCCCCCATCTTGAGCAATTCCTCGATGGTGCGTATCCCGGCCATGCCGTTGCCGATCACCACCAGCCGTGTTTTCTTGTTTACCATAATGCCTCCACAAAATTCTTTGTCGCATGATTGGACGCAGCCAATGGCTCAGCCCAATCCGTGTACCCGTTAAAACTTGAACTCACCCCATAGCCAGGTCTTCTTGGTGCCAACCTTGAGAGCCGCCGCATCACCAGGGGAATAGTCTGCATACTTCAGGCCAACCGCGTAGTTCTTGTCGAAGGCATAGGTCGCCACGAGATCGAGTTCTTTGCCCAGATCGTTAATAGTGGGAGTGGATTTATCTGCCTTGAAGTCGTGATAGATCGCTTCGAGGTTGGTGTCGGCCAGCCGGGTTCCAGCCGACACATAAGTATCCTTCAGCCCCTGGTTGGGCGTGATCAGGAACAGGTCGGCTCAGCCATTGAAGGCGTGTAGTGTGGCCAGCGGTGTCTTAAATGCTGTGTTGGCCGCACCCGTACCGAAACCCAGTACCTCATAACCCACTTTGAATGTCGCGACCCCGGTCACATCCACGCCCACCTCCAGCAGGGTGTAGTTGGCCGTATAGTTGGTCGCATTGCCGTGGGCATTGCTCTGTTGCGCAAGTTCCGCCGCGTACAGCAGCTTGTTACCGCCGATCGGCGCGCTGCCCTTCAACCTGATGCCATATGTATCGGTGGAGTTGGCGGTGAACCCGGTCATCGCGTCATAGTCCAGCAGGTAGGCATAGCCAACTATTTCGGCGAAACCCCAGCCCTTGTAGTTGGCATTAAGGATGGTGGAACCCATTTTGTGGTTGCCGGAAAACGACCCAGCATTCGGATTACCGGCACTGCCGAAGGCATTGTCGCTGAACACGCGGTTGACGTTGGTGATGTATCCCGCCGTGATGGTGGTATCGGGCAGCGATTTGTTGACCAGCGTGAAGGCATCGAAGGTCTGCTCGTTCTGACGCCAGCCGACGTTGCCGATGAAGCGGTCATTGCCCAGCTTGATACGCTGACGCCCCCACTTCGCGGTGATGTTGGGCAGACCACTGTAGCTCAGGTAGGCCTGGTTGATCTCGGTGGCTTCCGGGTCGGCCACGACAGAATAGCCATTGGCGGTTTGACCTGCGGCCTTGCTGTCATAGTTCTTGTTGCCCAGCGCGGTCAACGTTTCCGCCTCGACCATCGCGCCGAAGCCTTTGAAGGTGTCCGTCGTATAGCCCAGACGCAGGCGCGCCGTGAGGGCTTTCGCATTTTTGAGCGGGTTGTTTTCAGCCACGTTTTCGTAACGCAGTTGCAGGTTGGTCGAAACCTTGCCGCCCGTTAGCGCGTCGGTAATGTTTTCGGCGGCGCGAGTCGGCGTGCTGCCTGCAAGCAAGGCGATGGCCGCGATACTCGTCAGGGATGGCAGTGTAGTCAGTCTGTTTGCAGATTTCATTGTGATGGTTCCTATAAAAAATTAATAATCAGGCGGCTTCGGGATGAGCATGACGCTCATATAAAAAGCGCAACACTTCAGAGCGCAAGCGCATGTATTCAGGATCGCCCGCCAGTTCCAGACGATTGCGCGGACGCGGCAGGCCTACCCCCAGGATTTCGCCTATCGTTGCAGCAGGGCCATTGGTCATCATCACGATGCGGTCGGACAGCAGCACCGCCTCGTCCACATCGTGCGTCACCATGATGACGGTGCTGTTGGTTTGGGCGACGATTTTCAACAGTTCGTCCTGCAACTGGGCGCGCGTCAAGGCATCCAGCGCGCCGAACGGCTCGTCCATCAGCAATACCCTGGGTTGCATCGCCAGGGCACGGGCAATGCCGACGCGCTGTTTCATGCCGCCGGAAATCTCGTTCGGCAATTTCTGTTCGGCGTGGGTCAGATGCACCAGTGCCAGCGCCTCGTGGGTGCGCTGATTGAGCTGCGCCTTGTCCTCTGTTGCGCTGAACACGCGCTCGACTGCCAGATGGACGTTTTCAAAGCAGGTCAGCCATGGCAGCAGCGAATGATTCTGAAATACCACGCCGCGATCCGGCCCCGGGCCGCCGATCTCTCTATCCGCGCACAACAAAATCCCGTCGCTTGGCATCAGCAAGCCCGCCACCAGATTCAGCAAGGTGGACTTGCCGCAACCCGAATGGCCAATCAGGGTGATGAATTCGCCGCGCGCGATGTTCAGGTTGATGTCCTTGAGGGCGACAAATACCCCTTTGCGCGTCCCGAAAGACATCTGCACGTTTTCTACTTGTACATAATTTTTCATGTCTATCCGATCAGTAACTGAAGCGTTTTGCCAACTTGACCAGCAGCATTTCCAGCAACAGGCCGACAATACCGACCACGAAAATCGCGATGATGATGTGTTCGACGTTCAGGTTATTCCACTCGTCCCACACCCAGAAACCGATGCCCACGCCGCCTGTCAGCATCTCCGCCGCGACAATCACCAGCCACGCCGTACCGATGGCCAGACGGATACCGGTCAGCATGTAAGGCAGCGTTGCCGGAAACAGTATCTTGGTGAAAATCTTCCACTCCGACAGATTGAGTACCCGCGCCACGTTGAGGTAATCCTGCGGCAACTGGCGCACCCCCATCGCGGTGTTGATGATCATCGGCCAGATACTGGAGATGAAGATCACCCAGATTGCGGCAGGATTCGCCGCCTTGAACACCAGCAGACCGATCGGTAGCCAGGCCAGCGGAGACACCGGCCTTAACATGCTGATGATGGGCGAGGTCATTTTGTCTATGAACTCGACGCGCCCGACGATGAAGCCCAGCGGGATACCGATCAGCGCCGCCAGACCGAAGCCGACACCGACCCGCCCCAGCGAATTGAGGATGTTCCAGCCGATGCCCTGGTCGTTCGGCCCGTGGTTATAGAACGGGTCGCTGAACAGAGCTACGGCGGAATCCCAAGTCTTCAGGGGGCCGGGAAGTGCCTCGCTGCTCTGCGCCAGTATCATCCAGACCACGAGAAACAAGACGGCACCGATCAGGGGAGGGAACAGATGCTCGCCAAAAAAACACCGGTACTTCATCACGCTCTCACCTTAAAGCTGGCGGCATATTTTTTCGGATCTTTCCCGTCCCACACCGTTCCGTCTATCAATTTGCTGGTACGCATCACGTCCTTCGGCACGGGCACTTTCACCTGCGAGGCCGCCTGTTTGTACAGCTCAATCTGGTTGATCTTTTTGGCGACAGCCAGATAATCCGGGTCTTCCTTCAACAGACCCCAACGCTTGTGCTGCGTCAAAAACCACATACCATCAGACAGGTAGGGGAAATTCACCGCGCCGCCGTTGTAAAACTTCATGTAATTGGCATCGTTCCATTTCTTGCCCAGCCCGTCCTCGTACCTGCCTTCGAGACGCTGGTCTATCACTTCCAGCGGACAGTTGACGTAGGACTTGTCGGCGATAATTTCGGCGACCTTGTGGCGATGAGCCATGTCGTCAATGTATTTCGACGCTTCCAGCACCGCCATAATCAGCGCGCGGGCGGTATTGGGATATTTTTGGCTGAATTCGGCGGTACAACCCAGCACTTTTTCGGGATGATCTTTCCAGATGTCCTGAGTGGTCGCGGCGGTAAAGCCGATCTTGTCGTAAATGGCGCGGTTGTTCCACGGCTCGCCGACACAGAAACCATCCATGTTGCCGATACGCATGTTCGCCACCATCTGCGGGGGCGGCACGGTGATGGTCTTCACATCCTTGAGCGGATTGATGCCGTAACTGGCCAACCAGTAATACAGCCACATCGCGTGCGTGCCGGTCGGGAAAGTCTGCGCAAAGGTGTAATCGCGTTTTTCAGCATCCACCCGCTTTTTCAACGCAGCGCCGTTAGTCACGCCCTTGTCTTTCAACTGGTTGGACAGGGTGATCGCCTGACCGTTGTTGTTCAGCGTCATCAGCACCGACATATCTTTTTTCTGACCGCCGATACCCAGATGCACGCCATAGACCAGACCGTACAACACGTGCGCCGCATGCAGTTCACCGTTGGCGAGTTTGTCGCGCACCCCAGCCCAGGAGGCCTCCTTGGACAACACGATCTTGATACCGTATTTCTCGTCGAACTTCATTACCGAGGCGATCACCAGCGAGGCGCAATCGGTCAGCGGGATGAAACCGACCTTGACTTCTTTCAGTTCCGGCGCATCCGAACCCGCCGCCCAGGCCGCTGCTCGCGTACCCATCGGCACCATGGACATAATCCCGGCAGCCCCCAATATTGCCCCGGTCTGCTTCATGAAATCCCTCCGGCTGTTGTGTTCAGGTTCAGCTACTGTGATGATCTTTGACTCATTCATTTCCAGCTCCTTAATCGTTATCGTAAAAAGCAAAAAGCGTCCGACCGCGCATAAACGCAGTGGGACACCTTTGTCCGGTAGTGCAGTTCTCCGAATCGCCGTTGATTCGTTGATGCTATTTACTAAGCAATACTCGTGCCAGTAAGAATATTTACTATTTATTGATATAAATCAATAGGTTGCATATTTATACGTCCGTCTGATGATTGATGCTCATGCACCAATCAGTATCATTGGTGCAGCGGCCGCCTCAAATTCGTGCGTTTTCTGCGCCTTAACGTGAAACTCGCGCAGCGATTCGTTTGCCCTTTCTCCCGCTCTTGTACCCTTTAGGATGTGCGGGGGAAAGTTGGATAGGGGGAAACGGGCATGA
>Ga0210046_1003570_pt1 | contig 10366 bp, 9 predicted proteins | sample CryGeyCG2114_250_FD_185461 | JGI IMG/M metagenome (GOLD analysis project Ga0210046, IMG submission 185461) | Groundwater microbial communities from aquifer - Crystal Geyser CG18_big_fil_WC_8/21/14_2.50 (SPAdes) (version 2) | ecosystem: Environmental > Aquatic > Deep subsurface > Groundwater ... | reverse complement strand
GCCCGGGTCCACTCGCCTATCGGGATCGGCATCGGAGCCGAGACGCCGGAGGAGATCGCAGTCAGCATCATGGCAGAGGTGCTGATGGTGCGCGGCGGTGGGTCCGGGAAGCAGATGAAGGAGCCAAGATAAAACTTTTCGGGTATGGCAGCGTAGATTAATCTGTACAAAATACTTGTATCAAAATATCCAATAGACTATAATCAAGCTGTTGATTTGACCAAAAAGGAGAAACAACTATGGCACGCATTTTTGATATTATCGAATACCCCAACGAGATGGAAAACGAGATCGTCCATCGCTTCCCGGACAATTCGACAGATGGCGAATATCGCCTCGGCTCCAACGTGATCGTGCGCAACGGGCAGACAGCGGTCTTCTTCCGCGACGGCCTGGCGCTGGATACATTCGGCGCCGGACGGCACATCATCGCCACGGCCAACATTCCCTTGCTGACCCAGAAAGTCCAGGACCTCTTGACCAGCGGCAAGACAGCCTTCCCGGCCGAAGTCTACTTCGTCTCGATGAAGGAATTTGCCCAGCGCAAGTGGGGCACCGCCCAGCCGATCCTGGTGCGCAACCCGGGCATGGGCCTGGGGGTGGCGCTCCTGCAAGGTTATGGCATCTACGGTTTCGAGGTCAAGGATCCCCAGCAATTGATCCTTCAGATCGTCGGTAAGAAAGCCTCGTTCACCGTTGACGCCATCGAAGAACGCCTGCGCAGCGCCATGCTCTCCAAACTGCAGGATACGCTCAACGAATGGGGCGCAAAGATGGCCGTCCCCGAAATGCTCGCCATGACCATCGAGCTAGGCTCCTTCATCCAATCGCTGGCAGAGGAAGAATTCAACGCCATCGGCCTGACGCTCAAGCGTTTCACCATCACGAACCTGCGGCCGGCCGAGAAATCGGCCCAGGAGTTGCGCGACATGGGCATGCTCGACATGGCGACTTACACCCAACTTCAGGCTGCGGACGCCATGCGCGACGCCGCCTCGAATCCCGGCGGCGGGGCCGGACTGACGGCTGGAATCGGCGCCGGGATGGGCATCGGCAACCTGATGGGCCAGGCGCTGCAAGGCGGGATGCAATCCGGCCAACAGCAAAAACCGACTGGCGGCGCGCCCTCTGGCGGCGGCATGTCGGACGTAATGACACCTTCCGAGGCGGCGGCTGTGCTGCGCGTTTCTGAGGAAGATGTCCTCGCCGCAATCAAGGATGGCAGCCTGAAAGCCAAGAAACTAGGCAGCGCCTACCGCATCAGCAAGGAGTCGCTTGAGGAATTTCTCAAGAGTTAACGAGTGACGGGTGGCGAGTGTTAGCCGTCATGCCCTTACAACCCAACGTTGTGGTCAACCGCAGGTTAGATACTGCGGCAATGCCAACACGTAACTTTGTCAGATGATTCGTTCGTTTCTGCTTCTCTTGTTGTTCACGTCTCTGGGTATCTTTCTGCACGAATTAGCTCATCACTTGTTTGGGATTCCCAGTATGGTGAGTCTCTCACGAAACTGGCCTCTCGTCCCAGTCACACCAGATAACAGGAATGTAGAAATTGTTGGAACACTCGCAGGTCCTGCGACTAACCTTCTGCTCGGCTATCTTGGTCTAGGAGCATATGTTGCTATCGGGGATGAGTCTCTCAAGTCCATTGGCTATCATGGCGGCTTAGCCAACGCATTCGTTGTTTTCATTGGAGCGATTATCAATCTCTTCGTTGATTGGGTGTCTAATTCCTATGTGAACGATTTACAAGAGGTGTCCAAATTGGTGGGCATAAATATCCTAGTCCTGCCTGCCATTTTCATCGCCCTATCAGTGCTGCCACTGATGTACTTTTGGTCGAAGCGAGCAAATATCACTCAGAAGAAGGTAACATGGATTCTATTGCTCGTTGCAGCATGGCTCATAGGCGGAATTTCATTGATGTTGCTTGATACCACGTTTCACATACGATTCAGGATTGTATAACTTCGCATCCACAATGCACGAACGGCTAAGTTGCAGTCGGAAGGTAGACCATACATAGCGTATAGGAGGCAAACATGACAAAAGTACAGGAAATTCAAGCCACAATAGAATCTCTCCCTCGAGAAGAATATGTTCGCCTGCGACAGTGGTTCTCAGAGAGAGACTGGGAACAATGGAAAAGCAGATTGAGGCAGATTCAGAGGCGGGAAAGGTGGAGTTTCTAATCAAGGAAGCCTTTGATGAAAAAGCTAAGGGGCGCTTGAAGGAACTCTAAATGCATCGGACAACTTTTACTCTTCCAATTCGCTCATCACATCGTTGACGCAATCCAGCACGTCCCCGGCCAGCACCGAGGCGGTGGAGCCGACCTCTTCAGCGGTATACAGCCCCGCCTGGGCATGCACCCACGCCCCGGCCACCGCAGCCGGATACGCCTCCACGCCCTGGGCGCGCAGGCCGACGATCAGGCCCGCCAGCACATCGCCCGAACCAGCGCGCGCCAAAGCGGACGAGGCTACCGGGATGGTCGTCGTCCGTCCTTCCGGCGAGGCGATGACGGTGAAGGCGCCTTTCAATACGACCACGTGGCCCCACTCCTGCGCAAAACGCAGCGCAATCGCCAGGCGGTCTTTTTGGATCTCTTCTTTCGTCAGGCCGGTCAAGACCGACATTTCGCCCGGATGCGGGGTCAGCACTGCGGGCGCGGGCAGCAATTTCGGCCAATCCGGGATTTTCGCCAACAGCTTCAACCCGTCAGCGTCAATCACCAGCGGCGGCAAAACCAGCCTCCTGGCCTCCGCCTCTCCCGCCTGGGTCTGGACGAAGCCGATCCTTCCATGCGCAGCCTTTGGCAAAGAAGCGCTGCGCAGCAGCTTTTCCAGGAATTCCTTCGTGGTGTCTTCCAGCCCAAAGCCTGGCCCGATCAAGAGTGCGGTGGCGCGCGCCAGGTTCCCGGTCAGCACGCTTGCCGCATCGGCAGCGACGACGCCCATTTCGTGCGGCAGCAGCAGCCAGGTCGCTTCGGGGAAATGTCCAGCCAGGGCCGCGTGCAGCGGCGCGGGGACGGCCAGCGTCACCAGCCCGGCTCCGATCCGATAAGCGGCTTTACCGGCCAGCAAGGCCGCGCCAGTGTAATTGACCGAGCCAGCGACAATGAGTGCCGTGCCAAAAGTCCCTTTGTGCGCGTCCGAGGGGCGCGGCGGCAAAATGGAGGCTGCCAGCTTATCGTCCGCGACCTGGTTCCGTACCGCCTCCCAGGAAGGTAAACCGTCTGGCAGGCCGATATCCACCACGGCAAGCTCGCCGACCAGATCGTAAGCCGGCATTTTCAAAAGCCCCTGTTTGACAGCCGCCATCGTCAACGTGGCATCCGCGCGGATACAGGCCGCGGCTGCCTCCCCCGTGTCGCAATCCACGCCGGAGGGACAATCCACTGCCACGACATAAGCAGGCCATTCCGACTCGGCCAGCGCGTCTTTGGCAGCCGCCATCACTTGTGCGATCCCATCTTTCAAATGCAATTTAAAGCCAGTGCCCAAGATGCCATCCAGGAGCACATCGGAAGTGCCCATGAAGGCTTTGAGCTGTTCGAAATTATCATCTCTCTGGGAAATGACGATCTCGCCCCCGGCTTCGATCAGCCGCTCGACGAGCGGATCGCCCTCTTCTTTGCGCTGGATCAGATAAGCGCGCGCTTGCCAGCCTTTCTCCGCCAAAAAAGCCAGCGCAACCAGTGTATCGCCGCCATTATTACCAGGCCCGACCAGACCAAGCACCTGCATATCGTCGTCGCCCTGGTTATACGCCAGGCGCAAGATTTCCTTGGCCAGGCCGCGACCGGCGTTTTCCATCATCCGCGCGTAGGTCAGGCCGCTGGCATCGGCTTCCTGCTCAATGGCGCGCATTTCACTAACAGTAACGAGTTTCATGGTTTTCCTCTTTTAGATTAGGCGGCGTTCTCCCACGCCGCCGGTTGCGCAAGAGAGCGCAACCTAATCACTTTGCGGTTTATTGTTTTCACAATTTCCACAAATCATTCGCCACATCGTCCAGGCCAAGGTCAAGGAGTTTCTCTTTCGATGGCCGGCCCGTGACCGGGTCCCAGCCGCGGGCGGAATAATACGCGGCGAGCATTTCTTCCAACGGTGGCACGTAGCCGGCCGCCCCACCCTCGGCATAAGGTTCGAGCAGCGCCTTCGGCAATTTGTCATTGGCGCGAGTCAACCCCATCCGGTTGTTGATCGCCCGCTTCAAGTTCCAACCGCGTTCGCCGGCGCGCAGCATATCGCTCACGCTCCAGTCCAGCCCGCAGGCCGAGTTGATCAGCCCCACGACCGTCTCAGCCGGAACGTTGGCAAGCATACACATCACCAGAGAGTTGCACAGTGTACGCCAATCCTGATGGCGGGCAACGTTGGCCGCCTTTTCTGCGCCACCCTGCCTCTCGTAGAATTCCAGGCCCAGTTCGGCATCCGCCTGGCCCATGTCCACGAAAAAGTAATCTGACTGGTTGTGGCAGGCGCCGCGCGGTGAGGTGGCGTACACGAGCGCCATGCCGGAAACGCCGCGCGGATCGTGATAAGGCACCTCCAGGCCGTTGACCTGCACCGCTTCGTCTTCCGCGCCGAAACGCGCTCCAAAACAGCGCGAACCCTCTGCCAGGCAAGCGCCGATGCCCTCCCGCCGCGCGGTCAAATGAATCAACTGCTCCACAGTCCCGGTATCGCCCCAGCGCAGGGCGAGACCGCCGGTATCTTTGTCGCTGATGATACCCTGTTCGAAAAGATGGAAAGCCAGTCCAATCGTATTGCTGGCGCTGATCACATCCATGCCATAACGATCGCATAGCTCGCCCAAACGGGTGATGGCAGCCAAATCGTCGTTCAGCAGGTTTGGCCCAAAGCCGACCAGGGTCTCGTACTCCGGCCCTTTGCGGCGTTCTCCCAGACTTCCCAGACTTCCGAAGTCTTTAGAGACTTCGGAAGTCTCAGGAGTCCCCTCAGGAAGGCGCACCACACGCCCGCAGGCAATGACGCAGGCATGGCAGGCGCTCGTGCCGGCCAGGATCGTCTCGGCCATGGTCGCGCCAGAGACCTTGCCGGCATTCTCGAACACACCGGCGTGATAATACTTCTTCGGCATCGAACCAAGATATTCGAAGTAATCCGTCCCGCTCGCCGTGCCCAACTCGTGCAGCACCCGGCTCAGGTTATCGGTCTTCAGGGCATGGTTGGCCGCCGAGCGTAACATGTTATATTTCTCAGATTCGAACAACGGGATCTTGCCCCTCCCCTGCACGGCAACCGCCTTCAGGTTCTTGAAGCCCATCACCGCGCCCAGGCCGGTGCGCCCGGCAGCGCGCCCGTGATCGCACAGGATATTGGCGAACAGGACGCCATTCTCGCCAGCCGGGCCGATGCCCATGACATGGGCGCGAGGCTGACCGAGTTCGTCTTTGATTTTCGACTGGATCTCATAGGTATCCAATCCCCACAAGTGCGCTGCGTCACGCACCTCGAGCCTGTTTTCCGTTATCGAAAGGTAAACTGGCCCCTCGGCCCTTCCCGTTATCCACACCCCGTCGTAACCGCAAAAACGAAGCTCCGGCCCCCAGAATCCGCCGCAGTTGGATTCGGCCCACAGCCCGGTGGCGGGAGATTTGCCGCACACGACGAAACGGCCAACAGCCGGGCCTGCGCTGCCGGTCAGCGGACCGGTCAGGAAGAGGAGGGGGGATTGCGGAGAAAACGGATCCAGGTCACGGGTCAGGGACGTGTACAGCAGGCGGGCGGCCAGGGACGCGCCGCCCAGGTAGTCGCGTTCCCACTCCGCCGGGACGGTAAACGGGCTGGTCTCCCGCGTGGTCAGATTTACTTTCAAGATCGGCTGCACAGGTTTTCGCTAGGAAAGAATGTTCGTGGTCACATCACGACAGCAGCGCACGAAATCCAGCACCGTCGGCACGTTGCGCATCATGTAGGCCATGCTGCCCTGAACTTGCAGTTTGCGAGTCAGCATGGCCTGCATCGGGTCGAGTTCACCTTTCATGATGCGAGCGATGTTGTCGTAAGTCGCCTTCAATACGAACGCCGGCTTGACCTCGGAAAGATCTTTCAAGATCACCGTCTTGCGGCACTTGCCGTGCCACAAATCCAGATAATAGAGCAGTTGCTCCTTGAGAGGGCCGCCTGGTTCGATGACAACGAGCATATCGCCTTCCCAATTTTTAGCGATGCGGGCGTACTGTTCGTCGGCGTTCAACTTTTCGCCAAGCTTTTCCAGCCATTCGGGTGTAGGGAATATTGCAGTCATTTGCGTCTCCTTGATCTTAGAGTAGAAACATCTCAATTATAGTAGCCATTCGGCTACTATTATAAATCCCAATTCGTAAATTCAACGCTGAACCCTCTTGCAAAAAGAGAGAAAGTAGTCTATGCTTAACCTGCAAAGGCATTACGCCTGCCTGGTCAGAAGCGGCATCCTACCAACTCGAAAGGAGAGAAGTGATGAAAAAAGTAACTCTGATACTCAGCATTATGGTGTTAGCCAGTCTCGTACTGACAGCCTGCGCCCCCAAGACGACAGGGGGCGGTGGCGGTACTGCTGCGGCTGGTATGCCTGATCTTAAAGGGCGCACGATCACCGTCGCGGTGGAAAATGCCTATCTGCCCTTCAACAACATCGACTCGGCAACCGGCAAGGGCGTCGGCTGGGATTACGATGTCGTCGCCGAGCTTTGCAAGCGGCTCAATTGTGTGCCTGAATTCAAGCAAGCTGCCTGGGACGGCATCTTCCCAGCCATGCAGGCTGGTGAATACGACATGCTGGCGGATGGCGTGACCTTCACGATGGAGCGCTCCTACATCGTTGATTTCTCGATCCCATACGTGATGATCGGCCAGGTGCTGCTTGTGCGGGCGGATGAAACCCATACGCTGGACGATTTCCTGGCGACGGACAACTTGAAGGTGGGAACACAAATTGGCACGACCAATGAGATCGTAGCCAAGAAAACCTTCCCCACTAAGGAAATCCAGTCCTTCGAGGATTTCGGCGGCGCTGTTCTGGCTTTGATTTCCGGTGACATTGATGGAGTCGTGATTGACAACGTTTCGGCGTCGGGCTACATTGGACAAAATGAGGGCAAGATCAAGATTGGTTCTCAGATCACCTCCGATGAAATGCTGGCCTTCGTCTTCCCGCCCGGCAGCGATTTGGTCGCGCCAATCAACGCCGCAATGCGAGCCATGCACGACGACGGCACGCTCGAACAAATCAATAAGAAGTGGGGCCTAACCCAATAATTGTCAATATGGCCGTTTCTGACACCGACGGGATGGGGGCACAACCCCATCCCGTCTGTTTCATCTTTTTCCGGGGAGTAGGAAATGAAACCTGCGAGTGAACTTTCTCGTCCACAGATCATATCCTGGGACAAAAAAATCTCGACCTGGCCCTGGTGGGCGATTGCCTTGGTTGGCACGGGATTGCTATTGATCTATCTGATCCTGGCCTCGCCTAAATATAACGAAACCTTTTTCTACCTGACGCAAGGCATATATACCACCCTGCGCATCACCTTTTTCTCGTTCCTGTTTGCTACAATCCTCGGCTTATGCACCGGTCTGGGGCGCGTTTCGAAGAATGTAATTCTCTACAACGTTTCGACCCTTTATGTGGAACTGGTGCGCGGTATTCCACTGGTTGTCCTCTTGCTCTACATTGCCTTCGCCTTGTTCCCTGTCTTTGTCGAAGTCATCCAGGGACTTGGGGACTGGGGGCTTGCTCTCCTTCCCAATAGTGGATTCTTCCAATCACTGACCGAATTCACCATACGCGTCGTCCCCATGGAAGGACGGGCGATCATCGCCCTGGCCTTTGGCTACGGCGCCTACGAGGCGGAAGTCTTTCGCGCGGGCATCCAGTCCATCAGCAAGGGGCAGATGGAGGCAGCCAAATCATTGGGAATGAACTACATCCAGTCAATGCGTTTTATTATCCTGCCGCAGGCCGTCCGCCGCGTGCTGCCTCCATTGGGCAATGATTTTATTTCCTGTCTCAAAGACTCGTCTCTTGCCACCGTTCTGGCGGTCAACGAACTGACCCAATTGGGCCGCCTGCGCCGCGCCAGCACCTTCCGCGTGCTGGAGACGTTCAACGTGGTAGCGGTCCTTTATCTATCCATGACTCTTTTGCTCTCCAGCTTCGTCCGCTGGCTGGAGAAGAAGATGAAGATCGAGGAGTGATCCGTATGAACCACCTTTTTGACACGTTATACGGCCTGTCCATAAGCTATTAGGCTGGCAGCCTAACCGAGGGTTAGTGCTGTTAGTTTAGTCTCATTAGGGGTGGGTAAGAACGATATAACGATATAGTGGTGGTAAAACTTTTTGATGGATAGGTACTTGCCAGTAGATGATATACAAGCAAACCAAATTGCTGAAGAAGTAATTGCTAATCCCCCAAAAATAGGTTATTTGACAATATCAAATGCTCTTCAATGGCGACTGCAATATAGGCGCGCTATCGAACTTGCTGGTCAGGTTGATGGCATTAGAAAAATATCGTGAGTAACAAGAAAACGCGACGAAAAGCTGAGTTTGGCGATTTTCAAACGCCCCCTTTGTTGGCAAAAAAAGTGTGTTTGCTACTCAAGGGCCTTGGGTGTACTCCACACGCAGTTTTAGAACCAACTTGCGGGGAAGGTAATTTCTTGATTGCTGCTTTGGAGAACTTCGATTCGTTAACTGACGGTTTGGGATTTGACATAAATCCTGATTACATAAATATTCTTGTTGAAAAACTAAGGGAATATCATTTAGCTAAAATCTATCAATCTGATTTTTTTGATACTGATTGGAACCAGTTTTTAAATAAACTTCCTGACCCTCTTTTAGTAATTGGAAACCCCCCTTGGATAACAAACTCTGAATTGGCATCACTTGGTAGCAATAACCTGCCACAAAAAAATAATTTTCAGAATCATTCAGGGATTGAAGCTATAACTGGTGCGAGTAATTTTGATATTTCTGAGTGGATGTTAATAAAAGTTTTTGAATGGGTAAGAAATCGGAATGCCACGATAGCAATGTTGTGCAAGACAACCGTTGCAAGGAAAGTGCTTCTTCATGAATGGAAAAATAATTCTAATTCTGGCAAGGCAAGAATCTTTTTGATTGACGCATTGGCCGATTTTGGAGCATCTGTAGACGCTTGTTTGCTTGTATATGACTCCAGCGATAGAGGCGTAGCAAAAACGTGTGAGGTATTTAGCGAACTTTCAACCAGCTCTCAAATAACTTGTTTTGGATACGAGAAGAATCAATTGATTGCAAATGTAAATTTCTACAAGAAGTGGAAACATCTCCAGAATAGCAAAGATGTTAATAATTTCACATGGCGGTCAGGTATCAAACACGATTGTTCAAAAGTTATGGAATTGAAACGAGTTGGTGATGGATACAAGAATGACTTAGGTGAGTTGGTTGATGTAGAAGAAACATTTGTCTACCCAATGATGAAAAGCTCGAATGTGGCAAAAGCATTTGCATCTCCGCCAAGCCGCTTTATGTTAGTAACACAGAAATTTATAGGACAAGAAACAAACTTTATTAAAACCATTGCTCCCAAGACGTGGAAATATCTATCTGAACACCGTAAATGTTTTGACCGAAGAAAAAGCTCAATATACAATAACAGACCTCCATTCTCCATATTTGGAGTGGGGGATTACTCGTTTGCTCCTTGGAAAGTTGCTATCTCTGGTCTCTATAAAAAACTGCACTTTGTTGTCATTGGCCCCCATGAAGGCAAGCCGGTTGTGTTAGATGATACTTGTTACTTTCTTGCTTGCCAAAGTGAGGAAGAGGCTGAACTAATTGCCAGACTATTAAATTCTGAACCAGCAAATGAATTTTTCTCATCCTTCATTTTTTGGGATGCTAAAAGACCCATAACGGCAAAAATACTAAAGAAACTTAATATAATGGCTCTTGCAAAGGTATTTCTAGCCAGAGAGATAATTGCGGAAAAAAGTTATAGAGAGATTTTCTCAAAACCTGAGCAGCTCAGGTTACTTGAACAAAGAGCCGTTTATGGTCTGTAACAGCCTAACCCCGGCTGCCCCCGACCTCGCTTCGCTCGGAGGGTACGCGGGCTCCAAGCCAGCAATCGTTATGGTTCGCACGCGAGTCTTGCCAACACTGCTCGGCGGGTGAGTCATGCCGTTATTCCAAAAAAAGAAGACCCCCGGAGAACGGGGGTCTTGTGTGCGCTGGGAGGGACTTGAACCCTCACGCCTTGCGGCACATGGCCCTCAACCATGCCTGTCTGCCAATTCCAGCACCAGCGCGGAGCAAGCCGTATTATAATCACGTTCACTTGATTGTCAACCCAA
>Ga0210046_1003569_pt1 | contig 10366 bp, 10 predicted proteins | sample CryGeyCG2114_250_FD_185461 | JGI IMG/M metagenome (GOLD analysis project Ga0210046, IMG submission 185461) | Groundwater microbial communities from aquifer - Crystal Geyser CG18_big_fil_WC_8/21/14_2.50 (SPAdes) (version 2) | ecosystem: Environmental > Aquatic > Deep subsurface > Groundwater ... | reverse complement strand
CCAAATGATCCATATTAAACCGTTGACTGGTTTGTTCCACGGCTTTCAAAGCCAGTACTACTTCGGCTTCGGCTTCAAAACGCTCGCGCGGATGCACACAGTTATCGCAAAAACCGCAGTCTTTTTCGTACGTCTCGCCAAAATAATGCAGCAACTGCTTGCGCCGGCAAACGGCCGAATCGGCGTAAGAAGCCATTTCCTGCAATAATAATTTAGAATTATCGCGCTCCGTTACCGGTTTATCTTTACTGAATTTCTCTAGTTTTACGATATCGTCGTAAGAATAAAACATGAGGCAGTTACCTTCCAGCCCATCGCGCCCCCCGCGACCAGTTTCCTGGTAATAACCTTCAATCGATTTCGGCGTGTCGTAGTGAATAACAAAGCGCACATCCGGTTTATCAATTCCCATCCCGAAGGCAATAGTCGCCACAATTACATCAGCATCTTCGTTCAAAAAGGCATCCTGGTTGGCCATCCGCACACTGCCGTCTAAGCCGGCATGATACGGCAAAGCTTTTACATCGTTTACCCGCAGCAATTCGGCAATTTCTTCCACTTTTTTGCGGCTCAGGCAATAAATAATACCGCTTTTACCTTTGTGCTTTTTAATATACTGAATAAGCGACTTTTTAGTGTTATGCTTCGGCCGGACTTCGTAATATAAATTGGTGCGATTAAACGAAGATTTAAACACCGAAGCATCGTCCATCTGCAGGTTTTTCTGAATATCGAGCTGGACTTTAGGGGTGGCCGTAGCCGTTAAAGCAATAATGGGCAGGTTTCCAATATTATCGATAATACCGCGTATTTTACGGTATTCGGGCCGGAAATCGTGCCCCCACTCCGAAATACAATGTGCCTCGTCTATAGCAACAAAAGAAATATGGGCTTTCTGCAGAAAATCCAGGGTTTCTTCTTTGGTTAACGACTCCGGCGCCACGTATAAAAGTTTAACCTCGCCGCTGATGGTTTCCTTTTTTACTTTGTTCATTTCTGCTTTCGTGAGGGTCGAATTCAGAAACTGGGCATTTACGCCAAAAGCATTTAACTGATCTACCTGATTTTTCATCAGGGCAATAAGGGGAGAAATAACAATGGCCGTGCCGGGCAAAACCAAGGCAGGCAGTTGGTAACACAGCGATTTACCCGCGCCCGTAGGCATGATGACAAACGTGTTTTTCCCGTTAATGATATTATTTATAATTTGTTCCTGGTTTCCTCTGAATTGATTATAGCCAAAAACTTCTTTTAATTTGTCTTTTAAATTGACCTCTTGTTCCAATAACATACTGTGGGGGTTCTTATATTTTTAACGATGAACCGGTAATATTTTTATATTTACATCTATCCTTTTTCTTAACACAAATTTAACTTGAATATACCAAAGAATATTAAATTAATTGCAAAAAAAGTATTGCAACATGAAGCCCAGGCTATTGAACGGCTAATAGACTTTTTGGATGATGATTTTGAAGCTTGTATTCAATTTATTTTAAAGATAAAAGGACGCGTAGTAATAACGGGCATTGGCAAAAGTGCGCATATTGCTTCCAAAATAGTAGCCACTTTAAACTCTACCGGTACTCCTGCTATGTTTATGCACGCCGCCGATGCCATTCACGGCGATCTGGGCATGATTCAGGCCGATGATTTTGTGATCTGCATTTCCAAAAGCGGCAATACCCCGGAAATTAAAGTGTTGGTGCCGCTGCTCAAAAGAAAAGGATCTAAATTAGCCGCTTTGGTTTCTAACCCGGATTCTTACCTGGCGCAACAAGCCGATTTTATTTTAAACGCCAACGTAGAGCGGGAAGCCTGCCCCCACAACCTGGCCCCTACCACCAGCACCACGGCCGCATTGGCCTTGGGCGATGCCATAGCTATTTGTTTGCTCGAAAATCGTAATTTTAACAGCCAGGATTTTGCTAATTTGCATCCGGGCGGCGCTTTGGGCAAACAACTTTATTTAAAAGTAGGCGATATTTTTACCCAGAATGCTGTACCGGCTGTGCTGGACAACGCTTCTTTAAAAGAAATTATTATTGAAATATCTTCTAAAAGATTAGGAGCTACGGCTGTGCTGCAAGCCAACACTAAAAATTTAATTGGTATTATAACCGATGGCGACTTGCGTCGGATGCTGAATAAATACAATTCGGTAGCCCAAATACAGGCCCGCGATATCATGACCGCTTCTCCGCTCACCATCGAATCCGAAGAATATGCCGCTGCTGCGCTTACTTTAATGCAACAAAAAAATATAACGCAGTTAATTGTAACAAAATCTGGTAACTTTGTCGGGTTCATACATTTGCACGATTTATTGAAAGAAGGCCTTATTTGATAGTTGATGAAAAATCAAAATACCTTTGTAGTTATTATGGCTGGCGGAATTGGCAGCCGATTCTGGCCGTTTAGCCGGACCAACAACCCGAAGCAGTTTCACGATGTATTGGGCATTGGCTCTACCATGCTCCAAATGACGGTTAAACGCTTCGAACCGGTTTGTTCTATAGAAAACATCTATATTGTAACCAATGCCGATTACCGGCATTTGGTAAAAGAACAATTACCCGCCCTAAAAGAAAGCCAGATTCTTTGTGAGCCCATCGGCCGAAATACGGCTCCGGCTATAGCGTATGCATGCTTTAAAATAAAAGAAATCAATCCGGAAGCAAATATTGTGGTGGCGCCCGCCGACCACGTTATCCTGAAAGAAGATGTTTTTATTTCGGTGGTACAGGAAGCTTTAGCCGCAACGGCAAAAGAAGAGGTACTGCTTACCTTAGGCATAACCCCAAGCCGCCCGGATACCGGCTATGGTTATATCCAGTTTCTGGATGAAGGCAAATCGCTGAAAAAAGTAAAAACCTTTACCGAAAAGCCCAACCTGGAAATAGCCCAGATGTTCTTAAACAGTGGCGATTTTGTCTGGAATTCCGGCATTTTTATCTGGAACGTAAATAGCATTATTCGGGCTTTTAAAACTTATTTACCCGAGATAGCCGAGTTGTTTGAAGAAGGCACTCCTTCTTTTAACAGCGACCAGGAAAATGACTTTATTAGCCGGGCCTATACCCAATGCCGCAATATTTCCATTGACTATGGCATCCTGGAAAAAGCCGACAATGTATATGTGCTGCTCAGCGATTTTGGCTGGTCGGATCTGGGCACCTGGAATTCGCTTTACAGCATTGGCCAGAAAGACAATGCAGGCAATGTAATAGACGGCAATGTACTGCTTTACGATACGCAAAATTGCATTATCAAAACGCCCGATGAAAGATTGGTTGTTATTCAGGGCTTAAACGAATTTATTGTGGCCGAATACGATAACGTGCTCATGATTTGCCGCAAAGACCAGGAACAACGGGTAAAAGACTTTGTGGCCGATGTAAAAAGTAAAAAAGGAGCCGGATATAATTAGCAGTTATTAGTTATTAGTTATTAGTTATTAGTTATTAGTTATTAGTTATTAGTTATTAGTTATTAGTAACTGTTTACTAATAACACCTCATTCTCATAACCTAAAAAAAAAGCAGCCGGTAGAAAGGAGACTATCTACCGGCTGCTTTTTTAAAGAAAAATATTTTCGCCGCGTTCTTTCGTAGCAAAATTATCCCATTCTATTTATCTGTTACCTGTAATACAGGAGATGCCACTTAATAATTATCCATTATGCCCTGCTCTCCGATAATTATTAACTAATAACTGTTTACTGGAAACTGTTAACGGCCAACCTTTGGCGGAGTACTTCAAACAAAACAATACCGCTGGCTACCGATACATTAAGGGAACTGATTTGGCCGGCCATGGGAATCTTTACCCGCACATCGGCTTTCTTTAAGTACTCCGGCGAAATGCCGTCTTCTTCGCTGCCCATTAAAATAGCCGTAGGTCCGGTCAGGTCTAATTCGGGAGCAGTAATCGTCAGATCGCTTTTTTCGGTACAGGCTACTACTTGTATACCCGACTGCTGCAGAAAATTCAGGGTATCTTTCAGGTTATTTTCGCGGCAAACCGGAATTATATTTAAAGCTCCGGCAGATGTTTTAAGCGCATCGCCGTTTATTTGGGCCGCACCCCGGCTGGGAATTATAATTGCATCTACGCCTAAACACTCGGCGTTGCGGGCAATAGAGCCAAAGTTACGCACATCGGTTATCCGGTCCAGAATCAGCAATAAAGGCGTTTTACCTTTTTCGTAAATACCGGCCACAATATTATCCAAGGGCGCATAAGAAATGGCCGCAATAAAAGCCACCGCCCCCTGGTGATTTTTGCGGGTTAAAGTATCCAGCTTTTCGGGAGGCACCAAGGCTACCGGTATATTGGCATGATGTGCGAGCTCGGTAATTTCCTGGGTAATGCTGTTTTTCTGGCCTTTTTGCAGGTATATCCGTTCCAAGCCTTTTCCGGCGCCTAAAGCTTCCAGAATAGGCCGAAGCCCAAATATCATTTCTATTTTATTGTCTTTTTCGCGGCTGGGTGCCCGAAAATTTACTCCTCTTGAATAATTCCTTTTCTCCATTTGTCGACGGTGCTGTACCATACAAACTCGTAATCCGGACGGCGGATAAGTTCGTAATGATTTTGTGTAAAGGTATTGGGTTTTTTGCTGAAAATAAATTTTAATACCGAACCACGGGTTCTCACGCCCGCATAAGTCCATTCTTCTACTTGTTGCTTCCGGTTTACGCTGGCCGGTTTCCCGAAAATAATATAAATCATGCCCCGGTCGGTGAGCCAGCCGGCTTTATGGGAATTAAAAAACTGGTTGGCTTCTTTTACCCGGCCGTAATACGTTTTTATTAGTTGCCGGGCCAAATTTTTATCCTGATTGGCTACTTTCAGCCAGAACTGATCTAAGGCTAATTTAGGTTCGGCAGCAGCATATAATTCGTTTCTTTCTTTCAGACTGGTTATGTACACCAAAGGCTCAATGAGTTCCTTAGCCGTGGTAAGTTCGGGATATAAATTTCCTTCGGCCACCACGCTCCGGCTCGCATTGCCTACGGTTAAGAGGTATAAACCTTCTTCCGGTAGTTTTACCGGTTCATGGGGCAGTATCCTAAATTCGCGACTCATCACCAGTTCGGCCGGTACATTTTTGGGCAACCGCGAAAAAGGCGGAGCTGCCGCCGGAAAACTGCCGTCGTATTTCTTTACCTGTACTTCCGTACCATTGTTATCGGCGCTTACCTTAAAAGTTTCCGATAAATTTACGTGGTTCCGGAAAAGCGGAATACCTGCCGAATCGGTTAAAATAAATTTTTGGTTCAGGTTTTCTTTCGTTAAAGGAATATCAACCCAAACCACATCCTCATCGTCTTGCCGGGACAATATTTTTAATTGTAAAACAGTGGGTGAGGGATTTTCCGGTATTTTCAGCTTAAAATCAGCAAGGGCAAAATCAGGATAAGTTTTTATCTTGTGCCGGAAATCCGGAATAGAATCCCGCTTGGTAATTTCGCTTTTTTCGTAATTCAGGTTAAACAAATACTGCAACTGGGGCGATGAATCATTATTAAATAAATTTTCATCAGCCAATTTCAAAATTACGTGCAAGCTGTCTTCTTCGGCCCGTAATTCATAATTAATGGTAGTTTCGGGCGCATAAATAAAATTAAGGTTCTGCCGGTACATGGCTTCTTTCGGTGCACAGGCAACTACCAGAAAAGCTAATAATAAAAAATATTTAAACTGATGATACATAATAAAAAGCGGTTAGCTTTTAGCTAAAAATGATTGTTGGTTACTAAACGGCTGTACGCAAATCAAAAGTATTTAAGCCTGATTACCACATTATAATGAAAAAAACTGCTTTCTGCGCCTGTTGCTTACGGCTTTAAAAAAGTTTATTGCGGCTCTAAATCACCCAAAATTAGCAAAAAAGAAGATTTTTTGACAGTAATAGCTAATCCGGCTTTGGTTTATTGGCATTTTGGGCAAACAAAAAGTAATTTAATTGAAAGCAATATCGTTATTAAGCCGGAAGGTTTCCCTAAAAATAAGGGGATTGCAAAGAAAACGGAACTTATATAACCCGATTTACCTTTCAACTGAGATTTTGAACTTGAAATAAAGAATATGCAGATCGTTTATCATCCTTTGTTTCTTCTGGCTTTAGGCACGCTGGGTGTTGTTTGTTCCGGATTACTTTTGAAAGAAATGTTTAAAATAAGAAAGCAATTGCACGCTGAAATGGGCCGTGCCAAATCGCTGAAACGTTCCAGAAAACGCATTTATTTCTAATATCTTTTCTTTTTCCGGCTTTATCTATCTTTCCGGTTTAGGGTTACAATCCTCGCAAGCCGCAATAGCTCTCCGGTTAGACCGTACCTAATGTCCGTAGTACAAGCCTTCTTCAAACTTGCAGCAGATATATTAGCCGTTACAAAACTTACCTGGTTACACCAAACCGACTGGTATTTTCCAGTAACAAGTTATTTACCGCCATTTCTGCCTCTGGCTTCCTAAGCTGTACCATTCTTTAAAATATCACCAGCAAACTTGTATTAACACAAACAACACAACTCTAAATAATTAAATTTCAGGTATATTACCAGGCAAAAATAACAGGGAGTAGTATAATGTTATAATACTATATAAACTTTCAAATAAGCCTTTGAAATATAATTTATAAGCTTTTTATTTACGTAGAAAGTAATTACAAACCAATATGCTATGGTATTAACATCATTATTATAGGCAAAAGCATTCCGGATTAAATTATATTCCTAAAATATATAATATCAGTAAAATAATATTTTAATTAAATGTACCAGCCCCAGTATAATATAGTAGAAGACTATAATTATTACCTTCAGAATAAGGCTTACTTTTATAATAAGTATCCTGATAAATATATTTTAATCAGATATGAGAAAGTAATTGGTGTATTTGATAACTACATGGATGCCCATTTGTACGGCGTTAACCATTTCCGAATTTACGAATATTATATTCAGCATTGCTTTTTACCTAAAAACTTAAGTACTGGTACATCGGCCCAGTAATAAAAGACCAAACCAGATTTTTAGCATTTAATAACAATGGCCGGTTTAATAGAAACAGTTATTCAGAATATCAACATTAATGCTTTAAGCAGTAAAGAACTGAAGGCTTCTCTTTTATATCTTGACTTTTTGATTGCGGAAGAAACCGAAACAAACAAGGTTATAACTTATTACCGTACCAAACTGGCCGTCATGCAAAGGTTAGTTGATCTTAACCGAAATAAATATTCTAACTTTTCTTAAACCATCCGGCTTTTTTATACCCCTAAGCTTTTGCGTTGTTCCTGGTTTATTTAACCTTACTTTAAACCAGCCATTCGCTAAACTTTGCTTTTTCTTACCCCAATTAAAACCCGGAAGTTTTTCTGCACTTATTTCTATTGCCGGATTAAGAACTTAAACCTTAGTAATTTTAGTATACCCTAAATAAACTGCTGCCCTGCTAAGCGTTATAAGTATTTTTATGTTTCTCCTCACAGTTTTACCCTGGCGAACAGGTTACTGCAAAAAATAACAACCTATTACCACCACAAAAGGTTAACAGTATAAAATCATAATCCGTAGTTCCGGCATGGCAGATGTAGAAAATACTTTAATCATAGAAAACATAAAAGAGGAGGTACCGGGAGTTAAGATATTCACGTTTGCGACCGATCCTGCCCACCCGGTTGTCTATAAAGCCGGCCAGTATTTAACTTTAATTTACCCGTTCGATAAAGATACCAGAAGGTCGTATTCTATTACGTCGGCGCCGGCTTTACACGAACCCTTAGCCGTTGGGGTAAAAAGAATTGATAATGGTTTATTTTCCCGGTTTCTGATTGATAATGCTAAACCCGGCGATGTTCTTGAAACTACCGGGGCCGCGGGCTTCTTTACCTTACCCGATAACATTGCACTTTATAAACAGGTATTCTTGCTGGCCGCCGGCAGTGGCATTACGCCTCTTTACAGCCTTGTAAAAGAATTACTGGCCAGTTACCAACATCTATCCGTAGTTTTAATTTACAGTAACCGGTCGGCCGCCGAAACAATTTTTCTGGCGGAATTAAAAGAACTGGCAAACCGGTATATTGGTCGGTTTGAGATTGAGTTCTTATTTAGCGATAACCCCAACTTGTTCAAGGCCCGTTTATACCGCGATTTATTGGTGCAATTGGTGCTAAAATACCAAAACTGCTCTCCCGAACAAATACTGGCTTATATTTGCGGCCCCCAGGAATATATGCGCATGTGCACGTACGGCCTGCACGCGGCAAAGCTGCCGGATAAAAATATAAAGAAAGAAATTTTTAATACCAACCTGGCCGTACCGCGGGTACTGCCGCCCAATACCGAAGCGCACCGGGTAAAATTAAAATGGCGGCAGGAAGAAATTAGTTTACAGGTACAATATCCCACCACAATTTTGCAAGCAGCAAAAAAAGCAGGCTTGCGGCTACCTTTCAGCTGCGAAGCCGGTTACTGTGGCAATTGCGTAGCCCAATGTACCGTCGGCAACGTCTGGATGGCCAGAAATGAAGTGCTAACCGAAAAAGATATAGCCCGCGGACTGGTACTAACCTGTGTTGGCTATCCGGTAAACGAAGTTTCCCTAAATATCTAAGATCATCTGTTACATGCTTAGGCTTTTACGGCCTGCCGGGCTAACAACCGCCACCGACCATTTTGCTTTTGCCACACCAGCAGAACAGCTAATTTAATGGTGCCGGGTACGCCTTTATCGTTGGTTTCGGCTGTTAATAGGTGGCGCACCAGCGCTGTTTTGCCTATTACCTGTAAAGTTTGTCCGGTTAAATTAATCAATTTAAAATCGGAATTGTCACTGGTTAAAGCTTGTATAAATTCAGCTTTATTCTCTACTTTTCCGCTGGAGTGACCATAATTCAACTCGGCCATGGTTATTTGGTCCAGGGCTCCTTTATCGGCCTCCATCATAGCCAAGCGCAGCTTTTCTACCGCCGCGGCTACCTGCTTTTCGGCTTTACTTTGCGCATTGGCGATTATATTTAAATAGCAGATACCGAGCAGTAAGAATAAAACTTTTTTCATGGTGTTATCGACTTATTTCTTCATTACCCGGCTCCGGATTGTTGTTAATACAACGGAACCGAAACCTGTTTTTAGAAAAAGAGAATATTCGCCCGGTAAAAGGAAAAGCATCCTTATCTTCCAGAAAGAGAAACTGTTGTAATTATATCATAATTGGGCTATATCAAATTCCGACCTGTTTCATGCGCGGTGCTAACAGGTGCATAACGAGCCAGGTTAGTAGATAGGCTCCGCCGCAGATCAGGAATATAATAAAATAAGCTGTTTCGAGCTGATTGATACTTTTGTAATATCAAGACATACGCTTTTGCCCCAAATCCGTTAACAAAATATCGCCTAAGCTGCCGGCCAGGTTGCTAGTAGTGGTAAACAAAGCTACTGCATTTTTGAAATAAAGAAATAACTGCCCGTTTCAGGTAGCTGATAGTAGTGGCAAGAAATACCAGGTAACAAATAATCTAACAATCACAGCTAATGCAGCCGCTAGCTGCTGGTAGAAGCAGATTAGATTAGGGAGCTTGTAGTTCTTCTACTTTTGCTTTTTTGGTATAAGTATAGATTAACATTATAAATGCCCCTATTATAATGGAAACATCAGCCATATTAAAAATCCCGGTTTGAAATATCACAAAGTTTATATGCAGGAAATCGGTTACTGAACCATAAACTATTCGGTCATAGAGATTGCCAAAACCGCCGCCTATAATAAAGCATATACCTATAACTAAAGGCGTCTTCATATCGGTTTTAGTTAAAACAATGTAAATTCCAACAACAAGTGCCATTAACGGCAGCAAACTCAATAAAATAAACTTAATCGGGCCGGGAAGCGAATCGCCCAAGCTTAAAAAAGCGCCGGCATTTTCTATTTTAGTAAGGGTGAAATGGTTTTCTATTAAATCTATCTTGTCATTATAATCAAGTTTTTCACGAACAATATTCTTTGAAATTTGGTCGCAACCAATATTACACCAGACTATCAGCAGGAGTATTGTGTTTCTTAAAATCTGTTTCATACCCATTTATTTATTCCTGGTTAGTTTTAGGTCTTTTAGTATGCGTTATAGTATGATTGGCAGTTTGTCAATCTTTTACATTTACAACTACTTGCTGTCTGGTGTTATATTATTTAGAATTTTTAACTAATTCAAGCGCCTGTTGGGTGCGTTTATACAGTACATCGTATTGCTGCTCTTCTAATATATTTTTACTGATAAGCTTGCTGCCCATACCTACCGCGCAAACACCAGCTTTAAACCAGGAAGAAAGGTTTTCCTGCTCTATCTCTACGC
>Ga0210046_1003565_pt1 | contig 10373 bp, 4 predicted proteins | sample CryGeyCG2114_250_FD_185461 | JGI IMG/M metagenome (GOLD analysis project Ga0210046, IMG submission 185461) | Groundwater microbial communities from aquifer - Crystal Geyser CG18_big_fil_WC_8/21/14_2.50 (SPAdes) (version 2) | ecosystem: Environmental > Aquatic > Deep subsurface > Groundwater ... | reverse complement strand
ACGCGCAAAGAATAGATGCAAATGGCGCACCTCAATGGACAACAGCAGCAGAAGGTGGAGTTGCCATTAGCATACTTTCAAGCTGGGCACCCTCAATAATAAGTGATGGCAGCGGCGGGGCTATTATTACCTGGTATTACTGGAGTGGCACCAGTAATGACATTTACGCGCAGAGAATAAATGCAAGTGGAGAAGTTCAATGGACAGCAAATGGACTTCCTGTTTGCACACAAGCAAGTCACCAATATTACCCCACAATAACAAGTGATGGAAGTGGCGGGGCTATTATTACCTGGTATGAAGACCGGATCGGTAACCAGGACATTTACGCACAGAGAATAAATTCAAGTGGCGCAACTCAATGGACAACTGCTGCTGACGGTGGACTTCCTGTTTGCACAAACACAAGCAGACAAGATAACCCCACAATAACGTTTGATGGCAGCGGCGGGGCTCTTATTACCTGGTATGATGCACGTGCTGGTAATAATGACATTTACGCGCAGAGAATAAATTCAAGTGGCACAGCTCTATGGACAGCAAATGGACTTCCTGTTTGTACACTTACAAGCACTCAATATACCCCAGATATATCAAGTGATGGTAGTGGTGGAGCTATTATTACCTGGAGTGACGCACGTAATAGCACTTTTTATGACATTTACGCGCAGAGAATAAATTCAAGTGGCGCAGCTCAATGGGCAGCAGATGGAATTGCTATTTCCACCGTAGGAGGAAAAGCTACTTATCCCGTAATTACAGGTGATGCTAGTGGTGGAATTATTGCCTGGCAAGATAGTCGTAACGCCAGTAGTGACATTTATGCATCAGGTGTTTCAGCAGACGGCAACATTGGTGTCTTACCCGTTGAACTAACAACATTTACTGCAAATAGTACTGATAGTAAAGTTACACTCAACTGGCAAACAGCCACTGAAGTAAATAATTATGGGTTTGAAATTGAGCGTTCAGTAGTCAGCGATCAGCGGTCAGTTATCAGCGGTCAGCTTTCAGAATGGGAAAAAATTGGTTTTGTGAATGGACATGGCAACAGCAATTCACCAAAAGAATATAGTTTTATTGATCATTCAGTATTGTCAGGAAGTTATTCATACAGACTTAAACAACTTGACAATGACGGCACCTTTAAATACAGCAGTGATGTTGAAGTTACTGTCGGTCAGTTTCCGAATGATTATTCTCTTAATCAAAATTATCCCAACCCGTTTAATCCGGAAACGAAAATTCGTTATAGCATCCCGATTGTAGAGACGCACGGCGGTGCTTCTGTACAAAACGTTTTATTGAAAGTTTATGATATGCTTGGAAGAGAAGTTGCAACATTGGTAAACGAAGTTCAAGAAGCCGGCACGTATGAGGTTTCCTTCAATGGAAAATCATTTACAAGCGGCGCATACTTTTACAGATTCCAGTCAGGGAATTATGTTAAAATTAATAAGATGACTTTGATGAAGTAGCGGCAAATTGAAAACCATAAAAAGGCTGAAGGGTCTTTTTACGAAAAAGCTTTCAATGTCTGCACCTTTTTTAATTATAAAGAAAGATGCAGACATGTCCCGCACGAGGGAAGATGCAAATGTAAAAGAATACGGATCAATTGAAGCAGCCATTGCAGATTTGGAAAATGATTCGAATGTTTCTAAGGATAAAATAGAAAAGTTAAGATCATCTATTAAAATTTTGAAGAATAAAACTAACATTAAGATTAGGAACGGTGAGATAATATAATGCTGCAAATACTAATTCCCGGGGCAAATGTCTACCGTGCGGAAAATTCAATTTTTATTGAATAAAAATTATAACAACATTTAAATTAAAAGATAATACATGATGCGAAAATTAATTCTGCTCATAAATATAATATTCTTTATTAGTACCGGTTTTTCTCAGGTTATTGTTACGCTTCAACAGCCGCCGCAATACCAATTTAAAATTGAAAATATGTGGAAAGTTATTTTAACCAATCCAACAGGCACAGCCTATCGTGTTTATCTTGAAGGCTATGCAACAGAATCAACTTCCGGGCTGATAGTTGATGCAACGACAGCTACTTTTACTCTTCCGCCGGGAACCCGTATTATTACTTCAGGCGATATTATGCCAATAAGCGTACGTTCTTCAAATGGGAAGTACGATCGGGTAGTTAAAAATATCGGCGGTGTGCCAACCGGCGATTATGAAATTTGCGTTTCTGTAATTAATGCTGACGACGGCTCGGTTATCGGCAGTCAGTGCATTCAACAGCAAGTTATGAATCTTACACAGGTTGAACTGCTCCAGCCGGAGGACGGCGCCATTTTTAGTTCATTAGAAGCTTTGAGTAAAAACTCGAATGAAGAAGAAACATTCGAGAAACGGTTTGTATCAGGAAAGAACAGCTTCGGTCAAACATCAAAAGAAAACCAAAAAAAGTTTGATCCTCAACCCACAGATAGTATCTCTTTAAGAAAAATCTCTCCTGGAACAAGAGAGTCAGATACAGTAGAGATCACATCAAACAGAATCTCAATTGATATAAAAGATTATGATGAAAAAATAGAAATTGTAAACGGTTCATTTATAGTTTTTAACTGGCTTCCTCCAACACCGGTGGATGCGTCGCAGCTAATCACTTATTCAATCAAAATAACAGAGATGCTCGGACAGCAGTCTTCCTACGACGCTCTGCAATCCAATCCGGCATTTTATAGACAAAGCAATATTTACTCTACAATATTTCAATTTCCTGTTGCTGCACGAGAGTTCACTGCAGGTAAAAGTTATGCCTGGCAGGTAAACGCTTACATAAATGGTACGCTGGTTTCCACAAGTGAAGTAAGAGATTTTACATTTGGGAAAAACGAAACAAATTTTACTCGTAAGAAGCCTCAGAAACTTAGCGGCTTGCCTGCAGGTTTATCGGGATTAACGAACGCCGGATATGCTAATAATTTTAGACCTTTCGGCACTAATTCCGCCCCTTCCTTCGGAATGAATTCCCAGAGCGATATTATTAATTTTTCTGGTTCAGCCAAATTGGAAACACAAGCAGCGCGCAGGGAAGGTTTCAATTCTGAAGTACCTGAACGATTTACAAATCTTGAGTTGTACCCTGTCCTTACAATTTACGGATTACCTTTTTCTTCTAATATTCTTCTTTCTTCCCAGCAGCAGCCTTCAAAGCAAAGCATGAATAGTTTTGGATTAAACTTTGATCTCAAAACTTTTCAGAGCAAGCTTTTGGAAAGAGTTTCTGCTAAAGCTGATGAACTTGCGAAATCTGAAGAATTGGGTCTTGCCGAACTGAATGAAAATTTGGAAAAATTGGATGCATTGAAAATTCAATTAAAAGCATTGGAAGAAAATCCCGTGAACAGTGAAGAAATAGACTCATTGAAAAGTAATCTCGCAGCGCTCGAAGAAGCTAACAAAATGATGGGAAGCGCCGAAGAGATGAAATCAAAAATTGAAAGCATGAGAGACCCGGAAAACTTGAAGGAAAGCCTTGATGAGTTTGATCTTCTTTCGGGAACAGAAAAGATTTTTATGTCTGTTCAGACGATTGGCTTCGGTATAAATTATCCCGATTACACGCCGCATACACTCAGCGGTGTTCCGGTTAATGGAATTAATATTGAGATAAACCCTGCTTTCTTTTATCTCGCTTTTGCCGGTACAGCAAATCAAAAAGGAATTGAAAACACGACTTACAGAAGAAACTTATTTGCGGGGCGTTTTGGCGTGGGCGCCAAAGATGAAAGCCATTTTCACTTTACAGGTTTATATGCAAAGGATGATGAACATTCAATTGTAGTCGGCGCAGACAATCTTTCGCTTACTCCAAAAGCAAATTATCTATTCGGAATTGAAGGGAAACTCGCTCTGTTTGACGATGATTTAACACTTGAAGGCGAGGCAGTCGGATCAATGTTAACACGCGATGTACGCTCTGCCGATTTAGAGAATGATGCTATTCCGAAATTCATAAAAAATTTAGTGCATCCAAAAATCAGCAGTTCTGTAGATTTTATGTATGCTGCAAAAGCTTCTTATTCACTTGATGAGACGAGCACAAAAATATCAATGGGAATGAAAATGATCGGTCCCGGTTTCACTTCTCTTGGCGTACCAAATCTTAGAACGGATTACTTTGGCTACGAAGGTAAACTCGATCAGAAATTTATGAAAAGAAGAATATCACTTAGCACTTCCTTTAAGGGCCAAAGGGATAATCTTATTGATTGGAAATCCTACACAACAACTACAACATCCGTGAATGTTAATCTCGGACTCAGGTTTCCTAATTTGCCTTCATTAAACTTTATATACTCTCCTTATTTTCAGAAGAATAATACATCCGAACCTGCTAAGATTGTTGATAATAAAACAAGTTTATTGTCTGTGATGACTTCGTACAGCTACCCTATTATGGAATTTCAAAGCTCAACAAATTTATCATTTTCGCTTCAGCAAACAAAAACATTTTCTGGCATCGCCGACTTCAGTACAGACAACTTTATGGTAACTCAGACGGCTACATTTATAACACCGCTTACATTTGCAGGCACTTTTGGCATTATACATTTAAAGCCCGCCGGAAACTACAGCCGAATTACTACTTTCGATCTCAACGCTTCATTTCCGATTTTTGAAATAGTACAAAGCACACTCGGCTTCCGGATAGCATTAGAGAAAGACAAAAACAAAAAGTTCGGACTATACGGCGGCGCATCTGTCTCTCTGTTAGATAATTATATTCTTGATGTCAGCGTTGAACAATCAACATACAGCGAATGGAATTTTTTAACCGAATATTCTGATCTTGTTTTACGAGCAACAATACAGGCTGCTTGGTAAAGAACAACAGAAATTTATTTTATTAAACGAAGGAAAAAAGTATGAAACGACTCGGTTCATTATTATTGTTAATTTGTTTCGTCTTATTGCCCGTGCTGCAAGAAACAGAAGCACAGGTTGTAGTAAAGCTGACACAGCCTCCTCCAAATCAGTTACGTTCAACTGATATTTGGAATCTTACACTCACTAATACAACCAGGAATACTCTTCAAGTAAGTTTATTTGGAACGCTTGAAGAAGCCGGGGCAGGAATAATAGTAGACGGAACTTCAAAAGAATTTAGCCTTCCCCCTGGAACAAAAAGAATCACTTATGATGATGTAAAAACCGGTAATGTAAATTTCAAATCAGGCAAATGGCGTGAAGCATTTACTCGCACCGGTAACGCTCCATCGGGTGATTATACAATTTGTATTTATGTTAAAAACGAAGCGGGCGAAGAAATCGGAACAGACTGCATCAATCAGACAGTTGAAATTTCCGGACCGCCGGAATTGATCTCTCCCGCAGACGGAGAAGAAATTGCTGCCGGATCGTTTCCAAATTTTACATGGTTGTCTCCAATGCCCACGCCGCAAGGTACAAATTATAAAATAAAAATTGTGGAGATAATCGGAAACCAATCTCCTGAAGAAGCAATGCAAAGGAATAAAGCCTTTTTTGAAAAAGATGATATTAGAATGACAACATTCTCATACTCATTAAAGGAAAAGAAGTTTGTAGGTGGAAAGACTTATGCGTGGATGATAAGTTTAGGCAAATTAAAAAGCGATATTTGGGTGTTTAAAATTATTATTGATGAATCAAATCCCGGTTCATGCACTGCAATAGATACTACTAAATATAAAATCACATGCCTTGGCAAATTAGCAGATGGTAATTACCATTATCAGGTTTCTGATCTCGTTTTGAATAAAGTTATTAGTAACACGGACCCGTGGATAGAGTCAGGAGAGTCGGACGGATCTCCATCTCCAACAAACTATATTGTGCCTTTCGGAGGAAATACAATAACAAATATTTCTCCGGCATCTATAATTGCTTCTACCGCTCAATCATTTACGATATCGTTTGAATTAATAGCTCAATCGCCCGTTACAAATTTTACTGTTACTTTATATGCCTATTCATACCATCTTAACGCAGCGACAAACCAAAAAGTTTATTGCGATAAGAATTTCGTTTTAACATTCGATAATGTTCCCGACTGCGAATGCAAAGAGTGTGAATCCGTTAGAGTTAGATTTAATGATTTTACGACAACTCAATCGGGAGGCAGTGGAAACTTATTTAATATAGCTGGAAATATAACTTCAAGTGTACCGCTTTATGGAATTGAGATCGAGATGCAATCATATTCTTTTAGCGCCGCTCCTTCTGCTTGTTCAAACGGGGTTACAAGCCTCGAAGAATCCGGAATGTTCATAATCCCGGGAACCACAATCAATGGATCACCCGTGCAATTATTTAATGAAGTCGCTTCAGGAAGTTCAAATTCAAATTTAAATGCAAGCAAGATCATAAAACTGAACAGCACATCGGCTCTTAACGGTAACATCCCGATTAATCTTTTGATAGGATTGCCGGGTCCAATTCCGGGGCTTGATAAAGATTGCTGTAAGATAAACTACAAAGTGTGTATTAAAGTTAAAGTTTTTTACGATCAAAAATCCTGCAAGTCATGCACATTTACTCACTGTTTTGAATTTAATAACCAATAAGGAATAAGATTATGAAAAATATAAAATATAAATTCAAAATTTCTCTTTTATTTATCTCCCTATTGGTAAATAATAATATGTTTGCCCAGGGTAATAGCTGCATAGATAACAATTTCAAAAATGGTGATTTTGAAACTGGTACTCCCTGTTATGGTAACAGTTCTTGTATTCATCTTGTTAGTCAGGGTCATCATCAAAACATAGGTGACGCAGATGGATGGGTTAAAATTTGGAATTCAAACTCGAGCTTTGCTGATTTTTACTCTTCTGGATATAATGCAGGAGGATTTCCCAAACCATGCCCGCCAACCGGAAATTATGGAGGTTGCTGGATATCGAATCTGAATGAAGCCAGTGCTACATATAGAGAAGGTATGTTTGGAACCTTAATAAATCCAATTGTCTCAAATACCGGGTCTTATACATTCAGTTTTGATATGGCTAAAATAGGCGGTCATGGAATATCCGAAATTGGGGTTTATGGTATTTACAATCCATCAAATTTACCTACTAATCAACCAATTTCAAGTTCACATGTTACTTCAAATATGGATTTGTTTGGAGTTAGCAATACGGTTTTATTAGGCACTATATCTGTCCCGGCTGATACAAGTTGTAATAAACAAAATTACAGCATAACATTTTCTTCATCCGGTACGGGTTTCCCTGTTAATGGGGTTACTCATATATTGGTTACCAGAAGTGATAATGTAATGTCCGGAAGATCATATTGTGCATTTGATAATTTTTGTATGCAAATAAGCGAACCCGAAGAACCTGAACTATGCTGCGATATATCAGGCTTAAATGTTTATTTATTGGAGAAAAATGGAAAGTATGAGCTTAATATAAGCGGCACTACTGCAATTCAAGAGATTGAAGTCTCTATGATGGATTACCACCTTGAATATTCCGAGGCTGATTGCAAGCCGGCAGATATCGGAATGTTCGGGATAATATCTTCAACTACTCCAAATCTAAGTACGCTTGTATTAGATCCTGCATCAAATAATTCTCAAAGCTTAAGCTGGCTGCCCGGTTCGCCTTCAGTATTAAATAGCGATGTAATTAATTTAGAAGTTACAAAGCCTGCAGTACTCAACATAAAATGTTGTGATGTTAAATTTACTTTTTGCTTAAAGGTTACATTTAAAGATATTAATTGTAATGTATGCGAAATAATAGTTTGTCCTATTAAAGATTGGAATGTACTGAACCAGCAAAAAATTCTTTCAGGCGATGATGACCCTGTCAATGTCGCATTAAATGAAGGAAGAAAAAAGCTTAATAAGGAACGTTTCGGTAAGGATGTTGAAGAATGGTACGCACAACTGAACAAGAAGCCATGGATTACTGAAATGCTTAAGAAATATCCTGATGATATAAAGTCCCTCCTTAAAGTCGGAAGAAGGCTAATCCAGGAAAACGGTAAGCTCGAAAGGCATGATCTGGAAATAATTGAAAAATCAATGAGGCTGCTGGATAGTGAAGTTGTAAAAGCGCCGGAAGGATTTATAGAAGAAGCGTTAAATCGTTTAAGGTCTTCAGTTGGAAAAAATTGGCAACAGTTAATGGATGAACTAAAGAAATAACTGTTAGAAATGCTGCACTTATAACTTCAGGCAGCATTATAAATTTTAATAAAAAAGAGGACCAGCTATGATAAAAAAAGCTTTCTATCTATCGGCTATTATTTTCATAATGGCATTTCAAATTGCAGAAGCGCAGGTAATAGTAAAACTCCGGCAGCCTCCTCCTAATCAGCTTAGGTCAACGGACATCTGGAATGTTTCTTTAACAAACACAACCCGCAGCAGTATTGTTGTAATTCTATCCGGCACTCTTGAAGAAAGCGGCGCCGGAATTATTGTGGATGGAACATCAAAGCCTTTTACACTTCAGCCTGGAACTAAGACAATTACTTATGATGACGTTAAAAGCGGAAGTGTAAATTTTAAATCCGGTAAATGGCGTGAAGCTTTTACACGAACCGGCAATGCTCCATCGGGTGATTATACAATTTGCATTTATGTAAAGGATGAGTCCGGTGAAGAATTAGGAACGGATTGCGTTTATCAAACAGTTGAAATTTCCGGGCCGCCGGAATTAATCTCTCCAGCAGACGGAGAAGAAATAACTTCCAATGCATTACCAACTTTCACATGGCTCCCTCCGATGCCCACACCTTCGGGTACAAATTATAAACTAAAAATTGTAGAGATAATCGGGAACCAGTCTCCCGAAGAAGCAATGCTAAGGAATAAAGCCTTTTTTGAAAAAGAAGATATTAGAATGGCGATGTTTCAATATCCTTTAAATGCACCTAAACTAAGAGATGGCAAGAAGTATGCATGGGTTGTAATGGTCGGGGAATTAAAAAGTGAAGTATTCATTTTTAATAGATTTGATGATACAGATATTGTTCACGATTACAAACTTATTTTAACATTCCCGGTTAATGGTGAAGTAATAGGTTCAGATTCGATTACATTTAAATGGGAAACCGGTTCTACCGGACCATACAAAATAAAAATTGTAGAAATAAAGGGCGACCAGTCGCCGGATGCGGCCTTGCAGAATAATCCAACTCATTTCGAGCAAAATAAAATTGAAGGAACTAAATTTAAATACCCTGAATCTGCTCCGAAATTTGAAAAGGGAAAGAAATATGCCTGGAGAGTTGAAGCCCCCGAATATGGCCCCGGTGTTGACAGGAATAGCGGAAAGGCTCTTTCTTCAGGCAACACAGGGAGTTTTACCCTGGCAGCCTGCGGGACTATCCTCTTTACTCCGGTTTTGCTTTGTGCCGGTAATAACATGTATACCTTTTCGCTGGCCTGCCAGAACGCCGCGGATCCGGGAACCGATCCAAACTGCAGTGTGGTTTTGACTGCAATATCGCTACTGGCATCCAGTATCCCGGTGACGGTAACATCGTCGCTCCCGCTTACTATTCAGCCGGGGCAGACTTCTACCATAACCGGACAATTAGGACCCATTCTGCCTTCTACGATTCTGATGTTCTCCGTCGCATTTAACAGTCCAAATGGTAGTGGGAGTTACGCACCTGCCTTCACATTGCCACTTCCACCCTCAACCCCAGGCGCCATAACCGGCCTGAGCAGCATTTGCCAGGGACAAACAGGCATTGTATATTCTGTGGACGCCGTGAGTGATGCTGCCTCATACAACTGGAGCGTGCCTGCCGGTGCCAACATCACTTCAGGTCAGGGAACCAATTCCATCACCCTCACAGCCGGTACTGTCTCAGGTACCGTTTGCGTATCTGCTATTAATGCCTGCGCTACCAGCCTGCCTGTTTGCAAGCCCATAACAGTTAATCTGTTACCCGCTCAACCGGGTACAATAACCGGAAGTGCCACTCCGTGTGTGGGATCATCACAAAATTACAGTGTGCCCAATGTTAATGGGGTCACATATACCTGGAACTTTCCTCCGGGATGGACACCTGCAGGCGGCACAACCCATTCGGTAACTATAACAACGGGAACAGGGGCCGGCACTATTACCGTAACCCCATCGAATGCTTGCGGTACCGGACCGATACAAACACTGGCAGTCACACCGGCAAGCATAATCGCACCAACAGCACCAACAGCCGGAACAGGATCAGGAATTCAGTTTACACAATTTACAGCAACATGGACTCCGGTTGCCGGTGCAACCAGCTACCACCTTGATGTATCCACCAATCCTGCTTTCGCTAACTTCGTGCCCGGTTACGGAAATCTTACCGTTGGTTCAGTAAATACGTACAATGTGACCGGCTTGTCC
>Ga0210046_1003558_pt1 | contig 10388 bp, 15 predicted proteins | sample CryGeyCG2114_250_FD_185461 | JGI IMG/M metagenome (GOLD analysis project Ga0210046, IMG submission 185461) | Groundwater microbial communities from aquifer - Crystal Geyser CG18_big_fil_WC_8/21/14_2.50 (SPAdes) (version 2) | ecosystem: Environmental > Aquatic > Deep subsurface > Groundwater ... | reverse complement strand
GAAGTGACCATGGAAGATAGGTGTTCGAAGGCAATCTCTGGCCTGGCTTGTTGCGGCTTCAACGAAGTGGGACAGAACGAACCTCACGTATCGTTTTGACAATGTCACCGCTGATTTCGATCGCATCTCCGCTCGCGCTGCCGTTCAAAATGCAATGTACAGATGGGGCTACGTGACCCCACTCACATTCACTGAAGTCACAGGGTCGACTGCGGCCGATATTGTCATCAGGTTTGCTACTGGGGATCACGGAGACGGCTGGTCCTTTGACGGGAAGAGCGGCATTCTGGTCCACGGGTTCTATCCACCACCCAATGGCGGCGACATTGCAGGCGACATACATCTCGATGAGGACGAAGACTGGTTTTATGGTTACCTGTATCAAGTCGCGCTCCATGAAGTTGGTCACGCGCTTGGTCTTCAACACTCTCCACTGACGGCGGCTGTCATGTACGAATACTTCGCCCCAAAGGATGTCCTTCATCCCGATGATATAGCCGGCATTCATTCGCTCTACGGATGGCGGCCTGACAAATGGGAACTCCTTGACAATAACAGGACCACGGCTTCTATCCACTCTGGATCAACCGGCATAGGCGTCCCGTAAAGGGGCGACGGCCTGTACCAGCGTCACAGCACTGGCTTGATCTGGTATTACACTGGCCCGGCATTAACCGGTTGGCAACTTCTGGACAGTAACAGCCGTACCGCCCAGATCACTGTCTCAGGTGGCCAGCTTTACCAACGCCATGACACCAGCGACATCTGGCAGTACACCGGCACACCCCTGACCGGCTGGCGTGTAATCGGTAACGACGCCTTAGCAGTGGAGATCCTCGCTGCAGGCCCTACCCTCTACATGCGTCGTAGCGACGGGCATATCCTTTCTTGGAATGGCACACCGAACAGCTGGACCACATTAGACAATAATCCAGTAACCGTCGAAATCGTGGCCAGCGCCAGTTCTACACCCCCTACACCGCTACGACCCTCTACCAGCGCCATAGCACAGGCAAGGTCTGGAAATACACCAGCACGCCTCTTACAGGCTGGCAACTCATCGACGCCAACCCAGACATGATCCAGATCGCGGCAGGCGGGAATGATGTCTACCAGCTGCATAACTCGGGCAAGGTCTGGCAGTATACCGGTGTTGGAGCTGTGTGGCAGAAACTCGATGCGAACTCTGCCGCGGTGGGTATTACTGCGGCGGGCACTTATTTGTACCAGAAACATCATAACGGGCTGATTTGGCGCTATACCGGCACGCTAGGAGTGTGGGAAAATCTCGACGCCAACAGTGCGACAACACAGATGACCGTGGACAATTTTGGGCGGGTGTGGCAGCTACAGGGGGCCCAGGGGCTGCTATATAGGCTGAACAGCTGAGCCTAGCTCTGTGTCACGGATTGCGCACGCTATGGGCCTGGGGTGATGCAGCGGACGTTGACAGTGCCTGGATCTATGTACACGGGTTTGTGCTCGATGTCGATTTGCGTTCCTGATGTTTATCTCTTAGGAGTACTTAGATACTTTTGCATATGACGGTAAACGAGGCTAACGATATTCCAGAAGAACATTACTCTACATGTTTAATAGTGATTGCGTCAGCGGCACGAGAGCCCAGATTATCTAACTTCCAATCCTGCTGGGACGGCGTCAATTTGTACATCCCCAATCCCGCCCACGTGGCGTATCTGTCCGGCTTCGACTACGGAGTCGGTTCGCCTTCGCACCCAGTTCCCATTCCCCGTCTTTTCTTCGAGTGAGTGGATTTTCTCCCGCCGTATTTGCCAGGCTAACTCTTGCTGCAGAGTGTCACAAAATCACCTTGTGGGTATATCTCGTATCGGTGGAGTCTGGCAGGAAGACGCATTTTAGCCGCTCCCCGGCACATTAATAGCATCGTGAACCTCATGAGTGCGTGGTGCGGCAAGCAATTCAAACACTCTGGAAATCGGTGACCCAGGAACTGGACTACTAGGTTTTCCATTCACGCAAATTTTGTCGCGCTTCTGATCGAAGTTATGTATGAGGTTGCTCTGAAAATCGGCTGGTCAATAGTCCCAGAATTGGGAGGAGTTGAATACTGCAGGAGATTCTAGGTCGACTTGTTCACGCTCCGATACTAGCTCTTGTCGTCGAACGCCACCAGCTTTCATGACAGCTTTTCTTATTGTTGCGGCTAACGTTGTGAGGTGGCCATCGCACTCGCTCAAAGTTTGCCATAGCAAAGTCTCATAGGGACCAACAGGCATGTCAAGTGGTCCTAAGACTTGAGTGTCACGAATCTTGAGTTCCTGATTTCTAGTGTTTTTGCATATATGTCTTGACCTTTGCCTCCGTGCACAAGATTTCTGACAAGATGAATATTACCATGCATTCTTGCAGGTGGTCGGCCAGGTAGAGGAACCCCGTGGCACAGATTTCTGCGTCAGGTCATATGTTTCCTGTAGACTTCTTTACTGCAGTCCGGGCATATCTGCTTCAAGGTCATTTTTAGAGTGACGGATATCGAAGCGGTGATGGTCGAAGCGGCCGTCCGTGTCCCCACACCTAAGCGAAAACTTCTGATCTTCACAGCGCCGCAAAACTCCAAACTATTGTGACCTCCTTGTTACCCTTTCGTAGAATGGAGAGCTTTGTGGTGGGCAAGCTCCATCGTGACCACGACTTCCCGTGCTGCGTTCTCTTACAGGATTATGTAACATCCAACTCGTTGGCCCTCCCTATCAGCGCAGTTTTGGTGTTGCGGACGATTGTTGGGAGACCGACAGCACATGGCTCTATGTTCAGCGTCGATCAGCAAGAACAGCCGAGCGGCATAATCACACGGATCTCAAAACATTGGTCCATTTTGGAATCGGTTTGGCCCATTCCCTATGACTCATGACATAGACAATGTTCTTTGGGACATCAACAAGGGTGCTCAATAGCTCAGTGACTCTCAGCGGTACGGTCACAACGCTCTCCTTTGGAGAATCCCATGTTGTCAGAGTTCCCTCGAAATCGATAACGAGAAGTCGTTTCGTAGACTCATCGTAGTTCTGTCGAAGGCGTCTAATTTTTGGGCGTGGGACATTATTGGGGTCTCGTGCCGCATGCTCCCTCCAAGCACGTGCCAAACCATCCATGTCTGTCTTGTACCAGGCACGAGCATCGTGCTGCTTGATCAGAGCGTACATCCTATTCCACCGCTTGCTTCGGCCCTGGTCGCCTAGCGTCAGAGCCTTGTGAAGTCCCTTGGCTAGTCTCATGGGATGCCATGGAGACAAGAACAGCGTTGTATTCAACCTTTCTTCTCTTCGGACATATCTTTCTTGTGCCGTGACCTGATTGGCATAACCTCAATTAAGGGATCTGCTCAATTGATGCTTCGCTCGTCATGTTGCTCAAAATTAGCACCACCTCTATGCAACGCAGCGCAAAACTGCGGAAAACTCCTTGGAATGGCAACGCAAGATTCGCCAAGGCATCTGTGGCTTATGTTGCTCGTGAGTGGTTCTATGCACCGGTGTTCACTTACGAATATCCGTGCAGATACGACCAAGTACAAACCTAGTACCGACAATGACGATACTACATCATATCTGATCATAGTTCCAAGCAGTGACTCAGCATATGCAGCCACTTGCTGTCGGATAAGGAGGAGGATGGACTGCCTTGTGTTGTTGATGATGCGGCGGCTCAGCAATTTTTCGGAAATCATATTTGTTAAGCGAAAGTCGATACAACGTCGTTGATCTAACTTGGCGAACTGCAGTAGCGGTAGAGAAGAATAGTAATGCAATAGATCTCGTCACGTATATCGGTGGAATGAGGTGACCAAGCACGATTATGATTGGCAGGAATTAACCAACCTTTGACCTTTGGTGGCTGTCCCCCTAGGATAACTTGGGTGGAATGTGGCTTGTCAAGGGTTTCCGAAGTAGGTTAAATGTCGCACGGGACACAGTATGCTACGTCCTGTGTCGGTGGGCTAGCAAGTCAACTCTTGAGCCACGGATATAGCTGATACCCAGTTGCTGCCAATCTCGAGCTGAAAGACGAGGCGTATGGCCGGACACAGCTGTGGCGGGCAGCAAAAGTGATCCAAGTCTGTATGTTCCTGCCATTCCCTTTCTTCAGTATAGACTGTGAATAACCTCGCAAAAGAGAGGGTTCAAAAACATAATCTGCTCTGATCCAGTAGTTGGCAGCAATGGAGGATCCCCGGACACTGTCGATGACTCCCAACATGAGTATCGAAGGAAGTGAAGCTCAGGAGGAGGATCCGAGTGCTCGGTCCTCCCAAGATGTCGCAGGGTTCAATTGCTGGAAGATCAAATACAAGCATCGCTATCGCGAGCAGGCGCGCACGGATTCCAAATTGCACTCTCGAATGTACGATAGAAAGTTTGCGGTCATCAATGCAGGTCAAAATGCAGAGCGAACGTTGTAGTAATACATTCTCATTAATAGCATATACGCACCTAAGAAAAGTGGGGATCGTCTCGTTTAGTGTGCGAGTCTCGCCAAGTGGTGGCGGGTGGTATTACCACCTAACCTAACACTGCACAGTTTCAGCTCGCCAAGGGAGAGTTGACTAAGGTTTGAGCTGCTTCTGCGCTCACAAAGCAACTTCACAGTTTTAGCTCTCGAAGCAAAGAACCCAAAACCGACCTTCACTGGATACTGGAAAAACGAAGAACTAGTTCGACTTCGGAATCCGTAGCTCTCGTTAGGTTCAAAAAGAATATGGTTCGTGTAAAGTCCATCACGACGTCTTGCATTGGTGAGAGTACTAACATTTTATCACAAACTAGGCGGATGAAGTTATGACTACCAATAATGCTTGGGACCTCAAGGATCCTATGTCCCAACAACTTCTAAGTAATGGCCGCCGAGTGAATGATATTCTTTTAAAGACGTTAGCCATCCATTGTGCCACTATCATCACAGTGGGGCACCTCACCAGCTTGAAACAAACACCTCGATATGCTCAAAGTGTGCCGGTGGTTGCATTTGTCTTCGCACCTATGTATCCACTGGCAGAGCTGGTTATGGACATTTATCGAAGCCTTCGGGTGTACTTACTTGAGAGAGAGAACAGGGGCGGCATCCAATACCATCTGGCTGCGTGCCTTGGAATGAGAGCGACTCCAGTCCAAGGTCAAAGTCATGACGGCGTCAGACTTCTTGATTTAAGTTCCGACCGGTTTTTGTTAAGGAAGAGCACCAAACCCAGAGGAATGCTTTGGGCAGCGCGAATAGGCGTCCTCGTGACGTTTCTGGTCCAGGATTCCAGCGTTATATCTCTCTACTTTCGACGCCTAAGGGTCATTAACCCTCAAAACGACCGGATACACAGACTCTTGCAGCATGCAGATGCCGATTTTGATAATGTGAACGCCTTGTTTGCCGTTGGAAGCTTCTTTGCCGCCTCGGTTAGCCTATTACTTGAAATAAGTAACTGGACTTGGACCTATTCTCCCTTGGGTCTCCGGGAAAGGGCCGTTCCTTCTGAAATGGAATGGTACGAAGTTTTCCGAGTTGGAACATCCCACCTTCCAGAAATTGTCTTAACACAGCTTCTGATGACATGTGCCTCATCTCCTATGCTTTTACGGAACTTGAAGTTTGGAGCACTTTTTATAGTCGACAGAGCTGGGGAAGATCAAGAAGCACTAGAGGCTTTGCTGAGTTTCCCTTTTATGCTAGCCATCCTGTCTGTAATTCTTACAGGTTTGGCTATATGCCCCCAGCAATGGATCCATCATTTACATATTCAGCCAAGGGTAGTCACTGGCGTTCTCTATATCACTGCAATGGCCGGTCTCGTGTATATACGTTTCCAGGGAGTCGTGGGAAGCTGCCAAGATCTTGCTGCAGTCAGAGCTTGCAGTCGCATGGATGCGTCCTGGTGCATGATTCCGTTTCTATGGAGAGACCCTCGAGAAGGGAGTCTATGGGCTTTTTAAAAGATTATCGGCATATGTTTACTACTTAGGTGAAATGTACGTAACGCTTACCATACCACGTCTGGATGGCACCAAAGGATAGCGATTGGATCTACAGGACCAAAGAAGGGAAATCCATGGTACCCTATGTTGACACTCCTAGGCCAGATTCAATTCTCTCAGCAAGCGTGCACATGCTAGCACAGGTACTGGAGTATCAAGGAGAGTGCGGTGAGGAGGAGCAGGTTCACCGACTCACTGATACACGTTCTCGACGTTTCTAGCTCTCTAGCTATTCTTATACAGATTCAAGAACATGCTTCGATGTGCTTTGGTGCAGTGCACCTACCACATCTTCATCATTTGCGGAATGCCATCGGGAGGAGGAGGAGATACCACTACATGATCGAATTCTATTTGGACAATGTAGCGTTCCTGAAAGTTAGGATAATGTTTTACCAGAAACACGTTCTTTGCTTAGCGAATAGGTGAACAAGGTTCTAAATAATGATAAGTGGGGTGATGTACTAACGCCAAGCACCTGTTTTCGGTACACACCTATAGTCGGTACGCGTACTTTTCGTGTCGCGCTTTTCTCTCATAGTATCTTATATTGCAATTATCAACCACAAATACTCATGATGAATACAAATCAACGTGAGCAGCGTGTTCAGCGTGCCCTAGAGGCCCTATCTGGAGATTCCAAGCTTTCGCAGGCAAAAGCTGCGAAGGCTGCAGAGGTAGCTGCTACCACACTTAGTGCGCGCATGAATGGTAGAGCATCTCTTGCCTACACCCTCCACCCCAATGCCAAACTCAATTATCATCAAGAAAAGGTATTAGCTAAGCTAAACAACAAAACTAGATCCGCTCTTTTGGCAAAAATCTTTGTCTTCATCGTTTCATTCACGGCTGTCATGCTGATGTTGGGAAGTAAGTAGGGTGGAGCCTACCTAGGACGTTTTTGCATCACCTAGAGGGGCACACGGCCCCATTCTTATCAGGTTAGCTGTTTGCTTCGCAGCACGAGCAAAGACTGTGGGACCGCTCCGTGGTCGAGCTTTACTCATGTTAACCAATGACCGCCTGCAACCAAAGCCTGCGCAACACCGCCACCGTTCACCGGGTTCTCTAGCTAGGCCCCAATCCCCGAACCTTGCCTTTAGAATCCCATCTTTCAGTAAACAACTGTGATGGTTCATAATGCTTGCTCAAATTTTGTAAATCGAATTACTGCTTACTTAAGGATAGCAAGGATGCGATAGATAACACTATCACAATTTTGTATCTCCACCGCGCATCCAGATTGAATAACGCCAGAGCTGACAGACAATGTGGCTCTTGTGCGAAGTATGTGGCAGATGCCTCAGCTATCTTTGGGTTGAGAACCACCATACAAGTATTCGCTTTCATAACCTCACTGATGTCGCCGTTAGTTGAGGCAGCAAGCCAAGCTCGCACACGGGATGGCGGTCTTGGAAGGGTTGTGGTGGTGCATGCCACATTGGCGGAGGCGGTATGCCTGCCGGCCGGACCTTAATGGGCTAATCTCCAGATCCTAATGCAACCTGCCGGCCATCCGGTGAGAATATTACAGCCGTGACCCCTTCTAAGTGGCATCCCACACTTTGATGGTATTGTCTGAAGATCCTGATGCAACCCGCCGGCCGTCCAGTGACAACGCTACAGTGTCTACCCTATCAGTGTGTTCCCTCAGCGTCTGTACTACTTGGCCCGTCCTCGGGTTCCACAGCCGCACGGTCTGGTCAGATGATGCAGAAGCGAGGAGTGAGCCATCAGGAGAGAATGCCACCGAGTTGACAGCATCTGCGTGTCCCTCCAGTGTCCGCTCTTCTCGTCCACCTTGAGCGTTGATATCGGCGCTCTTCTCGAGCAGCATCTGCACTGTCTGCTCGTCGCCTTCCTCCGATGCCGCCTGTAGCGCATCGCCGTGTTCTCCTCCTTGAGCAGTAACCTTTTCCTGATTTTCGAACTTCGTTTCTGTCGGGCGCTTTCCATTCAAGGATGCGGGCTGACGATCCTTGGCTCGGAGCTTGACACTGGTTAATGAGCTGCGGGTATCTGTCAAATAATTCTCGCCCAGCATGGAGGCGGGTACACTGTCGAAGCTGAGATTAGACTCTATGTCTAGACTCCTCGAATCTTCCTCGTCATTCGCTTCATTGGAGCCTCGGCTATCATCGTCAGCTTCAGCCGTGCCAGTGTGTTTTGGAAAGGAAAAGATTGCTAACCCAAGGCGAATGTGCAGGTCTGGACCGTTCTCTGAAGTGCTGCCTTCACCAATGACACGACAGCATCGCCGCCACTGGCCATCGACAACCCAAAGTAGAAGAGATCAAAAAACTGTTAAGTCTTCCTCTATTAAGGAAAAGGTAACAACACCAGCTCGGTTATGAGATCGTGAAACTGTTGGGCGGGCCCTCGTTGTGTTCTGGGTTTCGGTTGGGACTGAGTCTCAGCAAGGCAGAATGATGTGGCGTTGGGGCCAAGCAGTCTACCCCTAGCTTGTGATACCACAAATCGAACAAGGCCTATCAGAGATGCATTCATAAGAGACGACGCCCACCTTCCTTGTCTTCCACATTCCACACAATGGCGCGCTCAAGCAGTTCCGATGCATATCGTCACATACACTATTGACGTCCGTCGGCACTCCAACACTGTAAATAGCTTTGACAAGCAGCCTGGAACAGCCCTTGCATGACCCTTTTCCTGTGCCATTGAGCAGGAGGAATGTCGCACAGCAATGTCACGCAAAAATGTCACACAGTGTACTACATGCCTCCTGGACAATCCGAAAGGCAGTCACCGGACAAATGGTGCTGTGCAACCAACAGTGTCCTTGGGCAGATCATCTCAAGCTCGTGCACAAAACTGACTGAATCAAATGTCTGTGTATCTCGTCTCTTGAATTTGTTTGCCATAACTCTTGAGTACACCCAACTGTGGCGGACAAGGCTAGGCGATTCTTCGAACATGCCCTTACAAGTCGATACTGTACTTGCTGTTGTAGGTCTCGTCGTGATCAGCCCTCGTCAGTTAGACCTATGGAAGGTAAAGTACTCTCTTCTGGTTCAGGACGTTGGAGACCTAATTGTAACGGACTACAACACGTATCACCAAGTATCAAGTACTGGGCCAAATACGGCTGAAGCGATCAATGGGTGCGAAGTAGTATGGCAACCACCATTTTCCTATTCTGCTTGCCACAAGAGATGCAACAACCAGAGCGAGCAGATCTCGAGCGCTATGTGCCTAGCAGTTGAGCCACCTGAGCCGGCAAGGCCGGCTGAATCATATGCGAAGAAAAGCGTAGGAACCAACCTTGAAGCCCCGGAATATGCCTTCGGGCAGGCAAATGCGAAGTCGCGCAAACGTGTCGTAGTCTCCAAGCCAGCACCGATTACAATCAACGGTAAACTGTTTGGTGCTCAAGGAAAAGGAGAGCCTAGTAGCTGGCGCACTGCTCAGAGTCGTCACTATCTGTACAGGACAACTCGAGACAGTGAACGCGTCTCTTCTTCAAGCAGACATACGGGCTTGCGTTAGGTGGGACTGTTGAGCGCCTACCGCAGCCTGTACCTGGCTGCGGCATACGGAAGTGACAGTCATATACTCGTACTGTACTCTGTAGTATGCTAAAACATGATGCTATGCAAGCGAATCTTACAGTTGGCGATTAGGTAGCAGGTGGTCCGGCTATTTCGGGCTGAGCATATGTTCGTGACATGAGCAGATATACTGCACTGAAAGGAGGTAAGAAAATGCTGGGGGAAAGAACACACCTGGCATCTGGAAAGGCACTGATGACTCTTCGAGGCAGCATGTTCGTGATATCGGCATGGAAGTCGCGAGATTGGCCACAGCAATTGTCAAACATACTGTATTTTGCAAAAAAAAAATTTGGCAAGGTGGAAGGCGATAATGATAGCTACTGTACATGAATTGAATTGATTCTCTCTTGAAAACGCGAAAACAACGTCGGTGTCTCCATGTGTTCTCTTCGACAGATACTACAGGAATGCAGGTCAAAAATGATGCTCTGTACACTGAATGCAGTCCTGCCCAACCTATCCGGAGTACCCTCACCAGCAGAACAATATACCACCGCTTTCGGTACGCATGACTGCCGAGGACCAAGTTTCGATGCTCACAACATTTGTTGTGCCTTCTCAGGCTTGTGCTGCTTCCAATCACGCTCCCAAACTAACACCAGACGGATTGTGGAAGAGTTCTCCTCGACGATCATCCAAGTTTTGCCCCCGCTTGGTCCTCCAGAGCAGCCAACATCTTCTTGAACTCGGCGTCTTTGTCCTCGGCACTTGTGTCAAAAGAGGCAGTCGCAAGCTTGCCATGAGTTGAGTTTTTCTTGACATACTCACGCAATGCCGGACTTGTGGCTTGAGAGTTGACCTGCAACACGACATT
>Ga0210046_1003550_pt1 | contig 10395 bp, 10 predicted proteins | sample CryGeyCG2114_250_FD_185461 | JGI IMG/M metagenome (GOLD analysis project Ga0210046, IMG submission 185461) | Groundwater microbial communities from aquifer - Crystal Geyser CG18_big_fil_WC_8/21/14_2.50 (SPAdes) (version 2) | ecosystem: Environmental > Aquatic > Deep subsurface > Groundwater ... | reverse complement strand
TAGGTGGACGCGCCTCATCCGGCCCGATGGCGTGGTCGTCAATCTCGATAGCCCGGCTTCCGATACGCTGGGACGGGCCGGGATCGAGGGAGATGTCGATACGCACTTTTGGACCCGCTTCGGCAATGCCTTGCTTGGCACCGCGCTCGATGTCGGGAGCACCCTGGCCACCGTCGCGATAAGTGGCGGCGTGGTGTTGCTCCCCAATGGCCAGCAAATGGTGCAGCCACAACAATCGCAAGGCCCGCGGCCCACCTTGCGCGTCGATCATGGAACCAGCGTTTCGGTGTTCGTCGCGCAGGACCTAGATTTTTCGGACGTCGACAGCTGATGTGCGAAGTCGGCTATTACCTCCAAACCTTCATGTCACCGCTGGCCGAGTGGCTGGAGCGGCCCGACGTCACCGATATCTGGATCAACCGCCCAGGCGAAGTGTGGGTGGAAACCCTCGGAGGTTCGATCGAGCGGCACGAGCGTGACAGCATCGACGAAAAGGCGCTCGCCCGGCTCGCGCGCCAGATCGCGGCTTTCGGGGCGCAGGGGATTAGCCGGGAGCACCCGCTGCTCGGCGCCACGCTGCCCGACGGCTCTCGCGTTCAGATCGTGGCCCCGCCGGCGACGCGCGGCAGCCATGCTCTTGCGATACGCCGCCATGTCTCCGCCGATCTGACACTGGATCAATGGGGCGCCGGTGGCGCATTCGATCGACTGGCCAATGAAAGCGTGGATCTGGATGGCGAGCGGGCATTCCTTCCCGTGCCGGCCAAGGAAGCCCAAGAAACTTTGGCAGAAGCGGTCCGCGAACGATGCAATATCCTAATCGCAGGCGGGACCTCGACCGGGAAGACCACATTCCTCAATGCTCTCCTGAAAGAGATCCCGCGCGAAGAGCGGCTGATCCTGATCGAAGATACCGAAGAGCTCAATTCCGCCAATCCCAATACCCTTGGCCTTCTGGCTGCGCGCGGCGCATTAGCCGAAGCACAGATTAGCGCCGAAGACCTGCTGATCGCCGCGCTGCGGATGCGGCCCGACCGGATCATCTTGGGCGAGATACGCGGGAGCGAGGCTTTCACCTTCCTGCGCGCCATCAACACCGGACATCCCGGCTCCATCGCAACGATTCATGCCAACAGCCCAGCGCGCGCGGTCGAACAATTGGCCATGCTCGTCCTGCAGTCCGGATCGCGTCTCGATGGCGGAGAGGTCCGCAGATATGTTCGGGAGAGTGTAGACGTTTTCGTCCAGCTCGAACGACGCGAAGGCAAGCGGCGCGTCTCGCAATTGTTGGTCAGTACATGACGACTTCCTACAGTCTTCTCGAGCCGAATGGCGGATCATCTCTTGCTGCCTCAGCGCAGTGGATCGAAGGCGTGCTCCTGGGCGATGTTGCCGTCGTTCTTGCTGTCATAGCGGTTGCAATCATCGGCTTATTGCTTCTCGCCGGACGACTGGCAGCAAGACAGGCTGCACAGGTCGCGATCGGAATAGCAATCGTATTTGGTGCACCGATCATTGCGGCAGGCCTGATCGACACGGCGGGTGATCCGACTGCTCCGGCGACCGAGCTCGTGAGCACAAAACCAGTCAAATCGTCCCGGGAAGCGTTACCTCCGAGCGACTACAACCCCTATGCTGGCGCCGCATTGCGGGATGATCGCTAGATGGTTCTATACGCAAAAAAGTGCGTCTGTCGGAGGCGGGTTTGAGAGAATTCTGGTGTCGGCGCGTGGGGAGCAGACCATGCAGCAATCAGGCCGAAATATCTGGAAGCCATGCCGGAATGCATAAGTCCGATTTTTGGCCAGTTGGCTGGGGGCAGACAGCTTTTCCCTGCAATCGGGACAGACTAAACAGTTCGCTCAACAGATAAGCCAAACCACGCGTCCTGCGTACTCAACTCGCAAGTCCATTTTTAGCGACAGCGCAGGCATTATTTGTCGGTTCGTGCTGCTGTTTCAGGGCGCCGCGCTCCGACTTTTCAAATACCTAGAAAGCTGTATCATCTCAATTGTGCGACTCGCACATTAGGGGGGACGACATCATGAACAAGTTCGCTACTGCGACAATTGCACTTGCTCTGGCACTTCCACTCAGCGCTTGCGGTGATCCGACCATTCTAGGATCCACGATCGCTCGAGCCAAGGTCTGTCCGGCCGCGGGGAAATACTGCACGCAGACTTATGGCAACCGGCCGACCGTCGGCATCACCAAGGAAGCGCGCTATCTCAACACGCTGGCAGACGGCAGCCCCAATTACTGGCGCTTCCTTGGTCGCCGTTATACAACTGATGCCAGCCCGGTGGTGCAATTCTGCGGCGGCAGCTCCGCGATCAATCCGTTCGAACGCTACGCGACAAATCGGGGCGTTACGGTCGTCAATCCAGGCGTCGCTCAGAACACCTTCGACTTTACGCGCAAGGTCACGACCAAGACATCGTTCGCGGCTGAGGTCGATGTCGACAAGGTTCTCAATGCGTCTGGCATTCCCACCGGCTCTCCGCGTGTCGCAGCCGAAGCGGCGCTCAAGGCAGCGCTCAACCGGCTCGATAAGCGCGATCTGGCAATGCGCGGCACCTATCGGTTTGTGGAACTCGATCCCAGTACCGTTGCGCTCCTACTCGACGATCCGGGCGAGACCGAATTTGCCGCCTGCCGCAGCGAGCTGCAGGATCCGGACAATGCCGTCATCACCTCGCTGACTATGGTCGAGATCGATACCCTGACCGCCAGTGGCGAGTTGCAGAGCGATGCCAGTGCCTCGCTCGACGCGACACTCAAAGATATTCTCACATCCGCGCAGCTCGCTTCGCTCAAGGCCAACTTCTCGCAGGAGGTAAACGAGGTATACAAGGTCGTCTTCGGCAAGACCTATCAAGTCCTGTCGATCGGTGGCTGGGGCTTCAAGAACGCCTGATGTCATCGTTGGTGTGCGGGTCGGTAGGGGCCCGCACACTGGCCTTTTTGATCAATATACCGGGAGCGCCAAAGAGGCGGAACACACCTAATCCCTCGCGGTGGCGCTTTCTCTCATCGAACGGTCGTTACAGGTTGTCAGAACTTGGGGCCGATTGCGGACTGTCCGGTTTTTGGTTTGAGCATCTTGAAATCCGCCGTTTTGTGCAGCCAAAGCATCTCCTCAACGACACGCTGATCTGTACTGAACACAGGTCAAGAATGCATTAATGTGGCGAGCTCTGAGCGGTATTGCGGGTAGGAGCAGATACAGTATTATTTTCCCATGCGAAACGACGCCAGACAAACTAGCCTTCCGGGAATGGAAGCACCCGTTGAGATGATACGGTTTGAGATAGCGGCTCCCCTTGCCTATAGACATTCTAGATTTGCGGCTGGTGTCCTTTCAAAGCTTGCGCTTGGCACTGCGGATCGGGTGTTTGATGCGATCCAAGTCTCGACTGGCAATTATGAACTCAATCATTCGTCAGGTGCGAAATTCTCCGTTTCCGCACGCAAGCTCAGTGGGAAAAAGAAGCACAAGTTCAAGATTGAAGGTAATGTTAAGCGTTTGGATCTTGAGCCTAGCCTTCCCTACGAAAGCTTCAGGATAAACGGCAAAGGCGATGACGGGAAAAGCCTGCGACCCGCGCAAATCGGCGCGCTATATGCGCTCTTGTCGCACTGGTCACTTTCACGAGAGGTGGCGACGGTCGTCCTGCCCACTGGAACTGGCAAGACCGAAACGATGCTCGCTGCTTCCATTGCTGATCAAGCAAACAGAACACTGGTTGTCGTTCCAAGCATCGAGCTCAAAGATCAGATTAGCGAGTCATTTGCGCAGTGGGGTATCCTCCGAAGATTGGGTGTGATCGCTAAGAGCGCTTCTAATCCGGTCGTCTTTGTAATGAATCAGACGCTCGGAAACGCAGAGGACCTCCAAGCAATCGAGAATTCGGACGTGGTGATCACGACGCCGGGGCTGTTGGCTCGTGCCAACCAAGACCTGCTTGAAGCCGCGTCAGACAAGTTCACTCACGTATTTTTCGACGAAGCTCACCATGTTGCCGCGAAAGAGTGGAGCTTTCTCAAGGAGCTCTTCAGGTCAGCAAAGATCGTTCAATTCACTGCCACGCCCTACAGGACCGATCGCCAACCCATCGAAGGGAAAGTGGTTTATAATTATCCTCTCTCCCAAGCGCTTGCTGACGAATGTTTCTCCAGAATTTCGCTTGTTTCAGTCAACGAACGACATCCAAAGAAGAAGGATCGCGCAATCGCGGACGCGGCTATGCGGCGCTTGGCTGAAGATCGCCAGAAAGGCTGGGATCGTCACCGCATGATGGTGCGGGCTGGCGGCAAGAGCGAAGCAGAAAAACTGTTCAAGCTGTACTCGGAGTGGTTTCCGAGCGAGCGAATTGTGCTGGTACATTCCGGCACCAAAGATCGTAAGTCGATCATCGCAAACATCAAGGCAGGCATGTATGATATCATCGTGTGCGTCGATATGCTCAAAGAAGGCTTCGACTTTCCAGATCTGAAAATCGCTGCCGTCCACAGCGTACATAAATCTCTCTCAGTTCTCTTGCAGTTTATTGGAAGGTTCGCTCGAACACAGGAGGGCTTGGGAGATGCATCTTTTGTTGTCAATTTCGCAGACGAGCGAATGTCGACCGATCTCGAAGAGCTGTTCCAGGAAGGTAACGGTTGGGAGAAGGTAATCAGCGAGATTGCCGATGCAAAGAAAGCCGATGCAGAATCACTTTTGGCTTTTTTGCAGGGATGCGAACCATACTCAGGCTTCGATGCTCCAGACATCGAACTACATCCCAAGCTCGTCTATCCTGCGCTCAGCTGTATTTGTTTCAAAGCCGATAAGGCTGATTGGGGTGAGTTCACGGATGCGTTTGATCTGAAGACGTATGCAATCTCGCATCCGTATTTCAATAAGATCGAGAACGTCTTCTATTTCGCAACGCAGAAGCGAGAAAGAGTAAAATGGGCACGTTCGCGCAAGATGGCGGATCAAAAGTGGGATCTTGTCATCATGCATTTCGATGCAGACACCAAGCTTCTTTATGTTGGCTTCTCAGATAAGAAGTTGGGTGTCGCAGATCTAGTTGAAAAAATCACTGGCAATGCGGCACGTATTATCAATGGGGATGATGTCTTCCGGTCATTCGATGACATCAAGCGATTGAGCATTGTGCATGCGGGAATCTTCAAGCCGGCGAACCACTTACATCGCTACTCCCGGCTAAGCGGTGCAGACGTTACCACAGAGTTAAGTCGTTGGAAGGAAGGGAGGCGGTGCAAGAAATCGGACTTCGTCGGGGTCGGATTTCGTGACGGCTTTCCAGTGAGCATCGGAGCCTCTGTAAAAGGCAAGGTCTGGAGTCCTGCGAGAGCGGGCAACCTGCAGGAATGGAAGCGTTGGTGCCTTGAGATTGGGCAAATGCTCACCGACAAGTCGATCAATTCCGACCAGCTACTCGAGGATTCTGCCGAGAGGATTGAGATTGTCGAGTACCCATCAGACCTAATCGTCCTTGCCACCGACTGGTCAGAACAGATCTATGGCAGGATGCACAAGCTTACGCTTGAGAGGCCTGGAAGAAATTCATTTATGCTATCCGAGTGTTCGATCGTCTATCTCAACTCAAGCGGTGACGCGGCGAATTTCAAACTCATAGTAATGGAGGACACGTATTCGTTTAGCATCAAGCTAGGCGGCGAGCAGGGGCATAGCGTACATGGACTTGAGAAGGTAAATGCCACGATTGAGGGGTTGAAATCGAAGCCGTTGCGTCTCACGCAGTTCTTTGCCGAGAACCCTCCCACTCTTTTCCTTCTCAATAGCTGTACGATTTCTGGCTGCATCCACACCAACTATGGGGAAATGTTCGAAGTTCAAATCCCAAGCGATCGGATCGAGGTGCTTGATTGGGATGGCGTCAACCTCCCAATCGAGTCTATGTTCAAGGGAGGAAGCGTACGGCCCAACTCCATACAAGAATATATGATGAAATACCTCGTGGGCCGGGGCGCTCGCATTGTCTTCAATGACGATAACAGCGGAGAGTCAGCCGACGTTGTGGCGGTGTTCGTAGAAGGAGACAAGGTCCGCTTTGAACTAGTTCACTGTAAGTATTCTAAGGTTGATGTCGGCAGCCGCTTGTCGGATTTGTATGAAGTTTGTGGCCAAGCTATCGTTTCGTTAAGGTATAAATGGAAACCTGAGGAGCTTCTCCGGCACATGCAACGACGAAACGGTGCTGGGATTTTGAAAGGAAAGCGGTTCTATCAAGGCGACGGCAATGACATTGAAGAAGTCGCGAAAGCTCTAAAATACTCGGAGGTTGAGTTTGAATTTGCGATTGCTCAACCCGGGGTCGATGGAACCAGCCTGAGCTTGGATCAGAAAAACCTCCTTGGTTCTGTCTATTCCACTATTGTCGAGATGACCGAAACGAAACTTCTCTGCTACTTTAACAAGTCGAATTAGCAGCTCTAGAACGCGTCACATGGCATGGGACGCGGGTTCAGCGACCGCCTCATCTTACCTTGTTTCAGGCGCTTTTTGGATAGCTTGCTTAGTCGTCCGCTTTGCGGAACGGAGAAGCCAATGCCCGACGTCCGAATTGGGGCGTCTTCTTGACCGACCGATTTTGGGCCGACAGCGGTCCGTCCGGTTTCGATAATAGGACCAGAAAAAGCAGATATTCGAGCGATGCAACGGCTCAGACAGCAGCCGCCAACATGGTTGCTGTCCCCAGTTTCAAGATCGTTTGTTGAATCCTGACGCCCAATTATACGGCGTACCATGATTGTAGCTATACCGGAGTCCTCTTGAGAAAGGCTCCACAATCGGAACGGCTAGATAACCTGCGCCAGGGCCCATCCAATCGCTAGCTGCTTCCGGTTCATCCAGCCCGCATATCAATCAAGCTAGCCAATCTTCCCGCTGTGGAGCACCGCTATCCGCACAGAGACTTACCTGGCCTTTGGTCATCCAAAAGTGGGCATACGAGCCTGCTGTTTGCCTGACTGACGGGTAAATCGTGGGGCGTCGTAACCAGTCCGAGCTTATCCGCCAACACGGCCTGTGCTTTTGCATAAGGGAGAGCTGGATAATCTCTGACTTGTCGGTGGGGCAACGAAAATACGCCCATTTCTGGTAGCCTTTGCCACCCACAACATAAACGATGCCATCCTCGATTTCGTCATCGCTAGGGTGTTCGCCGACTAGTCGGAACAAATATTCGGGCTTCGCAATCAGCCTAACGGCGACCAGCAAATTTCTAATCTGGGCAATACTCCATTCGCCCATCAGCTTACCCGCCCGATGAATGGATCAACATCGCCACGCCCCCAAAGGCTGTCATCGTCGCATATCCTGCAACCTGTCATTGGCTTGTAACCGGGGCGGCGATCCTCACACAGATGGAACTTGCGCACGCGATTTGGCGCGCTACCTTCGACGGCGCGAAACCCGACCATCCTTTGCAGCATTTCGTTCACCGCCACGCAGGCCAACTCGGTCGTGAACGTCACAACCGCCGGCGCAGGATTACCTTCCCCGACGACATATGCTTCATACTTGAGCTTCTCGTAGTCGTCGGGTTGATCCCGCTTCATCACTTCGGCGCGCGCGATTTCCGGCTCGACCAGCTCCGCGCAGACCAGACAAGCATTGTCCGGGCCGAGCACCGTCACTCTTCCATCCATCGCTTCAATTTGCGGCGGATCGGCGTCCGAGACACCAATGGCAAGGCCAATGTCGATGACCTGTGTAAGGTAGTAATACGTGAAGCGGCTCAAAAACATGCGACCGTCATGATCGTCCGTGCAACCGAAGATGAGATCGCACGAGCGCAACGCATCGCGATTCCGCTCATCGCCGACCCACCCTTCGAATGCCACGGCCCGTACGCCTAGACCCATGTGGGCAATGCTTTCGGCAACGACCTGGACTTTAGGACGCATTGCGTCGGCATCGAATTGTGATGCGCCGTGCAGACGATTGAGATTAGATGGTTCGACAAGGTCATTGTCGAAGAGTGCGATTTGCCCGATGCCGAGCCGTGCGAGGAGCATGGCCAAGGCACTACCCGTTCCGCCGCATCCAACAACGCCAATGCGCATCCGTCTAAGATCGTGGTTGAGCGAGTCGCCAAACGCCAATGCCTGCCTTGCCAGAACTTTCGAGCTTTGGATGCTCTGGCCATCGGCGAACCAGAAGCGAAGATCGCTTCCCCACAATTTGATCGAACGGAGCTTTGCCCAGCCTGTCTCCGAAGGATGCAGCCACACGCGCCCAAACAATTCGTCCCCGCAGAGCACCATGCTGATGAGCTTGGTTCCGTCGCCGTTGCGGTTGACAGCGAGCTGAACGAGATCCTGCTCGTTCTCATCGTCCTGTGCCGAGAACTTGAGGCAGCCACGCGGATGGGAATGGACGATACCAACGATGTGATCGTTAGCTTCGGCATCGCGCAGCGCCTTCACATACGAATCGGTATGCCAGCTCACATGGGCGCTATCGGCACTGATGATGTCCTCGGAGGGTATTTCCCTGACATTGACCGAGAGATATTTTTCGTGGGACTCCCGATCCCATGGGTCGCGCTGAATTTTGGCAGCACTGAAGAAGATATAGGCGGCATGCTCCTTGCCGTCGTCGCGCCGGAGGAGGGCCTTTACTCTTTCGAGATGAGAGTCCTGCAGAGTCGCGCTGTACTGAGTCATGCAGCCACCAGCAGCGCATGCTCGACACGCTTAAGCATTGTCCAAATGCCGTCGATACCCGGCCGCCAATCATCGCAATGTCGCGACCAACGTTGCCATGATTTGCCATCGAAGTTCACCGGTTGATCGGCCGCCTTCGGATACTTGTTACCCTTGGCCAGACGCACCCAAGGCATGAGATGAAACATATCGGGCCGGACATCGGGGTAGCCATTGGGAATGAGTATGAGCAGATCAACCTGCTTTTGATCATACATTCCGTCCGGCAACGGCCAGCCGCGAATGACGATGCCTTTATTGTTACCGTCAACGCGTTGCTCAAAGGCTATGCCCTTGGTTTCGAGATATTCCAAATCGTCAGGCGGCAGAAAGCTCATTTAGCCCTCCGTTGAAGTCTTCTTACCGGTGAAAAACTTCTCGACACCGGGCTGGGACAGATCGACCTCATAATCGTCTGCGACAGGGATATCTTCGGGGCCGGGTACGTCTTGCCAGACATTGTAGGTGTCGACATCGACCCCGGCGAGGTTCTTGATCTGCAGACCCGTAATGGCCGGCTTGTCCCAGTCATACTTCTTGCGATCGATAAAGATGTGATCAGGCTTGTTTGCCATTTGAAATCTCCTTGATTTAGCCCTTGGGCGGATGCGGGTCGCGACCGTGGCTGTCACTGCTCGCGATGCGTCCGTCCTTGTTGTGGATGCGGAATTCGGTCCCTTGGCGGCGACTAAGATCGCGCCCGGAGTCGATTGCCGATTGCTTCGTTTCATGGTGGCTGCTCGCACGGCTCGCTCCGCCACGCTTTACGTCCCACCCGCCCTGGCGGTTGGGAACGACATGATGCGTTTCCGGCCCTCTTTTTGGCATAGTTGTTTCCCCGTCTCCGATAGATTTGTGTTCGCTATACATCGAACATGATTTCAATTCGCTTGTCAAGTGCGAGTTTGTTCGATAATATCGAACGCGAAAACGGAGGCTGTAAATCGGGAGAAACATGGCTGTTCCACTGCGAGAGAAGCTCAAGAAGCAGAGGTTGGAATTGGGATATTCCCTCGACGAGCTGGCCAAACTGTCCGGCTCGAGCAAAAGCTATCTTTGGGAGCTGGAGAATCGCGACACGCGAAAACCGTCCGCAGAAAAGCTGAGCAAGATTGCCAAGGTTCTGAACGTTACGACCGAATACCTCCTCGACGAAAACGCTGACCTGAACGACAAATTTGTGAAGGAAGCTTTCTTCAGAAAATTTAACCGGCTCGACGCAGGCGACAAGCAACGCATTCAAGATATGATCGACGCATGGGCCAAGCCAAAGTAAAGCGACCAACGACGCCGCAGGGATGGGCGATCCGCCTTTCCCAGCTCGTCAAAGTCTTCCACGAACTGCACGGGCTTGATCGCTTTCCCATCGACGTATCCGCCGTCGCCAGCGAGTTCTCGGCGAACGTTTTTCCCGACGAACCGATAACGTTGATTGAAGGGCAGGCTTTCGACAGATTCGAAGGCGCGTTGATCCCTCACCCGGCACGGCAAGGGGAGTGGGGAATTTTCTACAATTCCGCCCTATCGTCGAAGGGCAGGATCAATTTTACGCTTGCCCACGAACTTGGTCACTACCTTTTGCATCGCCAACTTAGCGGCGAGCCGATTTTTTGCGCCAAGAGCGATATGTGGGCTTGGGACAGCGACTACGGT
>Ga0210046_1003542_pt1 | contig 10401 bp, 9 predicted proteins | sample CryGeyCG2114_250_FD_185461 | JGI IMG/M metagenome (GOLD analysis project Ga0210046, IMG submission 185461) | Groundwater microbial communities from aquifer - Crystal Geyser CG18_big_fil_WC_8/21/14_2.50 (SPAdes) (version 2) | ecosystem: Environmental > Aquatic > Deep subsurface > Groundwater ... | reverse complement strand
CTAAAGTAATATCGCTGGTTAAGTGAAAAATTTCCTTTCAAAATGTATGAGGTTTTATTTGAATCGAGCAAAGTAATTTTTTTGAATAACGTATCATTTACCGCTTGCTCAATTTCAAAGCCCGTTTCAAACTTACTATTATCCTGCCAGGTTAATTCTATTGTACTATCTGTTAATAAGTGAGCGTTTAAATTGCTTGGCGTAAAACGATAGACAGTTACTTCTGCTTCTTTGGAAGTTGTGCTGTTCCCATCTGCATCAAAACCTTTGGCATTTATTTTGTGTTTACTTCCCTCTTGTAAATAACTCGTATTCCATAAATATTCATGTATCGTATCATTCGTCTTGTCGGAATATTCAAGTTGGTCATCAATATAAATCCCAAGCCAGGTAAGTCCTTTATCATCATAAGTTTCTACCGCTATTGACACACTATCCGAAATCACCTGATCATTTTGCGGAGAGATTAAACGTACAATTGGTTCAGGAGGCAGAAGATAAGTTACAAGATTATCGTCTTTGCATCCTACGATCAGCAAAAATAAAAGAAATACGAGAGAATTTCTCTTCACTATTAACTTCATGAGTAACACTCCATAATTTTATCAAAAATTGATTAGTAACATTAACGCAAATTTTAATTCAGTTTTTGCCATTTATTCTTGATGTTCAAAATTGATATTCTGTTAAATGATTTTCCAATCGCCGTTTGTCCATCAGAGGTAATAAATAAGGAATATATCCCATTCTCAATCGAAGATTCATTCAAATACTCACCGGAATCACTTCTGTATGATAAAATTGCGCTTCCAGTACAAGTAAAAACAAATTTCTCATCTGCAGAAAGAGTAATGTCACTGTTATATGCATCTGTATTAAATTGATTTTCTAAGGATTCGTCCGAGACATTCCAAACCGAAATCACTCCATTTTTAGCACTAAATAATTTTTCGTTATTCTTGGTAAAATGAACAAATCTAGCCGGTGTAATTGAAGATATGTATTTTGAAATTGACCGGTTTGCTGCATTCCATAATGCTATACAGCAATCACTACCTGTCGCAAAATAATTCCCGTTAGAATCAAAAGTTAAATTGCCGAAAGGGGAGAAATTCGAAATACTTTTTTCCAAAACTCCATTAACATAATTCCAGAAATAGAGGGTTCTCGCGCTTACACCAATAAATGTTTTTAAATCCGGGCTAAACTCCAGCTCACTATAACTAAGCTGGGTAGAAACCTTCCTTATTAAACTACCGTCACCTACATTCCACAAATAAAGGTAAGGAGAGTCCGTTAATGCTGTTACAACTTTTCCATCCTCACTGAAAGAAATTTTATTCATGCCAAAAACGAATGATGGTATCGAATCAATTGGAGTAGTAGATCGAAGAAATGAACCATCAGAAGCTTCATAGAGTTTAACTAAAAGACTATTGCCACTATATCCTTCAGTGGCAATAATTCCTCCATCGGGACTTACTGCGAAATTCTGTATTGCCCCGATTCCAGGATCAATTGATTTTGACAGTTCAAATGAAGGAGTGAACGCAGTTTTTATTGTAGCATAATTTGAAGCATTATGTTTAGACCTAGCAAAAATAAAATATTTATAATTTTTTGTAACATCTAAGCCAGTATTTATGTATGAAGTAACATTTTTAGATACTCTTGCAATTTCATTAGGACTTTCACTTCCAACTACTCTTTCAATCACAAATTCTTCTTCGTAAGTCGAATTGTCCTTCCATCCTAATTTTATTGAAGTTTCAGTCATTTGTTGAAGAGACAGATCAGATGGTGCCTGAAACTCAAGCTGTAATGAATAAATGTTAGTGTATCCGCTATAAAAGCTTTTAGAATTTGCCCTTATCCGGAATCTATAATTCTGCGATAATAAAAAAACCCTATTAATTTTAACCGATGCAGCATTTTTTTCCACAGTTGCAATTTTTTCGAAAGGGAAGAAATTTGTTGACATTTCAATTTCAAACCCTTCTTCAAAAAAGCAATTATCGGTCCAGTTCAAGACTGCCGTTGTATCATTCTCAAAATTAACGGAGAGATTTGTCGGGGCAAATAAAAATAATGTTGCTGATGCGGTGTTAGAATACCAACTCGGTGTATTATTAAAAAACGCTCTTATTCTATATTGATACTTTTGTTCGGGTGAAAAATTCCCTTTAACGACGTATGAAATGGTGTTTGAATCAAGTGCAGCGATTTTAGTAAAGAGAGTATCATTTACCGCTTGCTCAATTTCAAAGCCCGTTTCAAATTTACTATTATCCTGCCAGGTTAATTCTATTGTACTATCTGTTAATAAGTGAGCGTTTAAATTGCTTGGCGTAAAACGATAGACGGTTACTTCTGCTTCTTTGGAAGTTGTGCTGTTCCCATCTGCATCAAAACCTTTGGCTTTTATTTTGTGTTTACTTCCCTCTTGTAAATAACTCGTATCCCATAAATATTCATGTATCGTATCATTCGTCTTGTCGGAATATTCAAGTTGGTCATCAATATAAATCCCAAGCCAGGTAAGTCCTTTATCATCATAAGTTTCTACCGCTATTGACACACTATCCGAAATCACCTGATCATTTTGCGGAGAGATTAAACGTACAATTGGTTCAGGAGGCAGAAGATAAGTTACAAGCTCTTCATTTTTACAACTGCCAAGTGTAAGTAACAAGATAAAAATCCCCAAATATTTGTTCACAAGAAGATTCATAATATGCAGTCCTACATTTTATTGAAATTGTGTTTGTAACATAATTAAGATTTATGAAATACTTACCTATTTACTGATGGAAATAATTCTCCCCACCTCTATTATTAATCCATCGCGTTTCATTTTGATGATAATCTCTTCAATATTTTTATGAGGGAAAAATTCCACTAAACTTACCAACGTTACTTTTTTCTTCTCTAAAAGAAACCTAAGAATTTTCCCTCTCACTTCCCTTTCCGACCCTTTAAAGGGTGATTGTTTAGACCTCGACTTTATGTTAGTCTGCTTTACCGTTGCTTCCAAAGCGCCGTAGTCCATTAACGCATTGTGCCAAATTCTACTCCTTCCTTTGGGAATAAGTTGGAAAGCAATTTCAGAAAGATGTCTTTGCGAAATATTTTCCGATAAATGCAATTCATGTATCAGTACACGACGGATATTTGTATCAATAACCGCAATTCTTCTGTTGAACGCAAATGCTAAAACCGCTGCGGCTGTATAATTGCCTATCCCTTTTAATGCCAAGAGTTGATCATTCTGTTGAGGGAATACTCCCTTAAATTTATTCTGAATTATTTTCGCAATTTCTTTTAAGCGAATTGCGCGGTTGTTAAAGCCAAGTCCAGACCAGACTTTAAGTACATCGTTATTCTTTGCAAGAGCAAAATCTTTGAACGAGGGAAATCTTTTAATAAATTTTTCATAGTAAGGAACGACTCGCACCGCTTGTGTTTGCTGAAGCATAACTTCAGAAACTAAAATATAGTATGGATCGGTAGTTTTTCTCCATGGGAAGTCTCTCTTATGAATTTTATACCAGAATAATATTTTAGTCTGGAAATCGTTTACTATTTTTTCGCTTAACACTATTCGGTCCATTTAACTTTTTAACTAAATTCGATTATGAAATATTCAAAAATTATTTTCTTCTTTTTACTTGCGATAACAATATTTTCTCAGGAAAAGTTTTTTTACAATGGGAAAAATTACGGAAGTGAAGCGCTTTTTAATCCGGTAAGTTTAATTTTAAACGGAAGTTTTGATATCATTCAACTTGAAGGACGACCGAGAGATGTTTTCAATTATAATTATGGGGAAAATACCAAATATTTTTTTTGAAATTTATCAAACCCACTCTATTCCCTCACTAAATACGGATATTGGAACTTTACAAAAAACGAACTGCTCCCTTTTTCATTTAAAAAACGTAACGCACAATGGTGGCCTACTTATCAACTTCATCTGATCGGCGGAGGAATGACTTATGTTGCCATGAAAAAATGGTACGAATTCCACGGTTTCCCCGCACCAAAAATATTTTCCGCAACCACAATGTTTATCTATCATTCATTAAATGAAAGCCGTGAAAATGACGGATATGGAGGAATAAATATTGATCCGTTCGCGGATATTTATATTTTTGATCTTGGCGGGATTATCCTTTTTAGTTTTGACGGGGTAAACAAATTTTTCAAAGAAGAATTGAACTTAGCTGATTGGTCGCTGCAACTTTCATTCACTACCGGCGGGACTTTGCAGTATAATGGACAATATTTTTCCATTAAATGGGAAACTCCCTTATCGGAAAAAATTTATTTTTTCTATTTCTTCGGAATGAATGCTTTGACCGGTGCATCCTATCAATTAAATGATGAAGAGGCGATCTCTGCTGGCTTCGGATTACGGGCAAAAAACCTTGAAGTCGTACGTCAAACGGAACGACAATATGATTTAAAAACTACCTGGAATTTCGGCTTTTTTTACGATAAAAATAATTCTTTGATGACCTCCATATTTTTCAGTGGTTTAACTGATTATTTCTGTAATATCAACATCTATCCCGGAATCATTAAATACAAAAATTTTTCTCCCGGTCCGTGGTGTATCTTTCACAGAAATGGGAATGTTATTTTTGGTGTATCCACTGTTTATGCGCCTGGATTTGGACTTACCTTCAATTAATTAACGTTAGAATCGAAGTGTACCTTACCACTAAAGTTCGTGTCATAATGGGCGGCATATTAATTGAGCAAATAAAGTTATACGATGACTGAATGTAAATGAATGGACGAATGTTTTTCATCCAATCATACATCAAAAATTATTTGATGCTTGTTTTGTGAATTCCGGTTTACCCCGCTTATTGCGGCTTTTATTTGTGTTAAGTTGAAGAGATATTTTAAGATGATTATAGTTGTCCATGATTCAATTGTACAAATTACTATAGAATCATAAACCATTAGTGCACCCGTGGAGAGTCGAACTCCAAACCTTCTGATCCGTAGTCAGATGCTCTATCCAATTAAGCTACGGGTGCAAGTTGTTTGATTATTTCAATTTTGTACTTCGTGGGAACCGGAAGTTTTAGAAATTTGCAGTCCAAATTTAGTTGAATATTCCCTGACGTCCAAAAATCTTTCTTCTAAATCACTCTATTTTGTGGAATATTGTTCCCTATTTCTCCATCAATTGAAAAGTACCACTCTACAAACCTCTTCTAACTTATTCAACCGCTCCATAATGCACAATATCCATTCCGTATCTTAGACGCAGTGCATCAATCGCTTGCAGCATCCGTTTTTCTTTTTCATCTTTTCCGTCAAACAAATTTTCTTGCTCAAATGAACTGTAAAAATTAGTAAGTTGAACGCCGATAAGCCGAATGGAGACACGTCTCTTGTAAGCATTTCTGAAGAGCGTGGTTACTGTGTTGAAGATAATTTTATCGCTGTTTGATGGTTCCTTTATTGTTTGCGCGCGGGTGATGGTTATAAAATCTGAGTAACGGAGTTTCAATGTGATGGTCTTAGTCATCCACCCTTTTTTGCGAAGTGAATTTGCAACATCTTCAACTAAATGAAAAAGTACATCCTCAATTACTTTCTGTTCGGAAATATCTTTTTGGAATGTCTCTTCTCTGCCGATACTTTTTCTCTCCCGTTCAACGGTAAGAAACTCACTTCCTTTACCTTGTGCGTGTTCATAAATCGCTATACCATATTTACCAAAAAGTGTTGTGAAATAATCGCTTGAAGCGTTGGTGATATCTTTTATTATCCTGAAACCGCGCGCGTTCAATTGCTTTGTGGTTACTTTACCGATCCCCGGCATTGTCTCGATTGGTAGCGGTGCAAGAAATTCTTGTTCCTGTCCCGCAACAACGTAAGTAATCCCTTCCGGTTTTGCATAGTCTGAACTTATTTTTGCCACATACTTGTTTGAAGCGATCCCGATTGAACAAGGCAATGAAAGTTCTTTTTTTATTTCTGCTTGAAGAAGCGAAGCAAAGTAGTAAGGGTTTCCGTAAATTTTTTCACAGCCGGAAAAATCCATATAAAACTCATCTATAGAAGCTTGTTCTATTATCGGTGCGTAGCGATCTAAAATATTTTTTACCGCTTTGGAGTAACGTGAATATTCTTTCCCGTGACCATGCAAATAAATACCTTTGGGACAGAGCCGAAACGCATCATGAATGGGCATTCCGGAACGGAGACCGAACGCTCTTGCTTCATAAGAACAAGCTGCAACTACCCCTCTGCCGTGCGGATCTCCACCAACGATTACCGGTTTCCCTTCCAACGAAGGATCAAGTATCCGTTCTACGGAAACGAAGAAAGCGTCTAAATCAAGATGAAAGATTGTGGGCATAAGTTAGTTGAAAGTATAAAGTGAAAAGTAGAAAGAATTCCTTTGGGATAAATCTATATTAATTTTCCCATGATTCCGATTAATTGGGATGCAATTTCCCATAATTGTTTACGATGATTTTTTCGAGATGCCCACCAAATTCAGATTAGGAGCGTTTGTTTAAAATTTAAATGAATTAAATCCAAGTGAAAAAACGAATTGCCTGATAGAATGAATGCATTGCCGAACTTTACTCCGCTATTACTTTTCTTATATTCAATTAAATATGGCTCCAACTTAACTCCGGCATACGCATAATTTAAGGAAATGCTTGCTTGATTATCATAAAGCACGAGCCAATTATTTTGAAATTTATCAAATCCAACTTTATTCATTTTCTTTGTTTTACTATAGATGCTGCCAATAATTCCACGAACCCAGTTTTCTTCAACTATGTGACCTGCTAAACCAGATCCAATTAATTTAGCCTCGTTTTCGTTGCCTTTGTTAGTTTTATAGAGAATTTCATTAATCGCTGAATTATTTCGATTTGGGGCATCCAATCTAAAGAATTCTAATTCTAACATACCATTTGGGAATTGCTTTTCTAATATCGCTTCCGCTCTTGCAAGTTGCTCAGGTATTACCTCACTAACTTCTATTCCGATTTTGCATGTTTGAGTTTCTATTAAAAAGTCAGGTTTATTCCGATGCACAATTTTCATAGGGAAACTAATCAGATTTTTTTCTAAGATATTTAGCAAAAAGGATACTATAGAATATCTCTCCACTTCATCTTTTTTTCTTCCGCGACTTCTCAATGGGACAGCAATATCAATCTGTTTTATTTGTTCATAAAATTTTAATTTGTTTTCAAAATTATATGTTGCCTTAATCATTTAGTTTTCACTCTAAATAGTATCCGTCAATTGATTTTATTTAATTCCTTTTTGTAAATACTTCACCATTTTTTCTGCGATCGTTTCGGGTGAAATAAATTGCCATTCTGCGTTTGGATAGTTATCGTTAGTAGCTTGATCATTTCTATTATATTGGATGGACTGTTGAATAAGTCGAATTTTGTTGTTTTTTACATCAAATTCGTACAGTGATTTAGAATATTCATATTCATCTGATGCACGGTCATTGGCTTCTTTAAGACTCACTTCTTTTACCCAAACTCTAATTATTCCCACTTTATCTTTTATTATCGAGTTAGTATGATATAAGTACAAATAATTATTATTTGTTAATGCGTTATCGCTATATATGTCTTTGAATAGTACCCAACCAGAAGAAATATATAAAATCTTAGCGATTGCCATCTCTTTAATTATTGATTCCTCCAACCAAATATAAGTAGGTCCAATTCTTGTCAATTTCTTAGAATATGCCAATGCCTGGGTATAATAATCGAGTGATTCAAAGTAATTGGAACTCTTAATTAAATCAGCAAGACCTTCATAAGAACGTACTATTCGAGTGAGTATATCAGTTTCATCATACTGTCCGTAATATAAAGGGGATTTTCCAGTTAATTGTTTTGTTAAAGCTAACTCGTAAAGTTCAATCGCTCTTTTTTTCCCACTAATAACATCTTTATTAAAGCCTTCAAAATCTAATGCGACTTTCCCTATAATTTGTCGGACAGATAAAGAATCAAACAATATCCCATCTTTATCATGAATCAAATTAATTAATCTATCATAATACTTTTTTGTTTCTTCTTCGTTAATCACCCAAATAGTTATATCGGAATAAATATAACCACCTAAATAATAAGCCTCTATTAAATTCGAATCCAATTTTATTGCTTCATTAAGGTTGCCAACTGCTTTAGTCAAATACGAAATTGCTTTTTTGTTTTTAGATCTGTCAAATAACCGAGCCAGGGAGTTGGCTTCGTCAATATTTTTTTTTGCTTTTACCAATAGCTCAACTGCTTTCTTGTTATAAGCCTTGTCTTCCCAAAATGTAAAGTCATCTTTCGCTGAATGTTTTTGAATAGTTGGTGTCTCAACTAAATTCTTATTTTTACTATTTTTATAAGGTGTGAGTTGTGCGTTAAGTACATCCGAGATTGGAAGAGCAAAATTTATGCTCTGTCCCTCTGAAACCGTATAAGTACTGATACCTACCAATTCTCCTTTGGAATTAACTACAGCACCACCGCTGCTACCATGCGAAATGCTGGCAGTAATTTGAATCAGTTGTAAACCGTTATAACTTCTAAAACCACTAATTATTCCTTCCGAAATAGTGTTTTCATAACCCATTGGACTACCAATTGCATAGACTCTTTGCCCAACTTTTAATTCATTTAACTCTGCTATTGGAATGCCGGAAAAATGAGCATCCGAAATTTTTAGCGCGAGTACATCTTTCTCTTTATTAAAACCAATAATTTCAACGTTATCCACAATGTCTTTACCATGCATGATTTTAACTTTACTGTAATCTGCAAAAACGTGATAGTTTGTAATAATATACCCGGTTTCATTAATGTAGACTCCGCTTCCCTGGCTTTTAAGATTTCCATTCGTATCATAACTTAAAACAATAACGACTGCATTACTTACTTTTTCATAGATTTGTTCAGGTGTTAAATTTTGTTGCGAGAAACTTTTAGATAAAATAAAAGTTATAAATATTATTAAAATATAGAAACCAATTTTATTCTTCATTATATAACCCTAATCTTTATCAAAATAATCTTTCTTGAATCCGTTATGTTTAATCCATTATTTAAATTAACTTTTCGCCCCGCTGCTTTCTTTCCATGTTAAAACAACCGGAACTGCAATATTGGAGGATGTATCTGTTGGTGATGCTAATGTTGGCGGTACAGGAATTGTATCTGCATTAACGGGATTGCTTGCATCCTTTTTACACGATGTAAACATTAGAAGAGAACCAAGAAGAAAATAAACTAACTTTTTCATACACCACCTTTATTTTACGTTCAAAACTTAAACAATTTTTTTTTATTCCGCACCACACCTCGACGTGACACTGTTCTATTTTTTACCAATTTCTTTTTTCTTGTTTTGTGCCAACTGTTTTGCGTTTTGGCTGCTTATAACTTTTTTCCCGGTTTTTTCCTCAATCTCTTTCCTTGTGTTGCCTGCAATAGTGCCGCCTTGTTTTGCGATTGTCCGGCTATCTTCAAATGTTTCTGGATTCTTCTCTTTTGAAATTTCAGTCGTCGAAGCCTCCGCAAGCATATTAAGTACCAACTCCAAATTGGTCATATTATCCCGCAGACTTTCTTTTTTAAGGTCTTTGAATTCTTTATACTGCTTTGTAGAAAACCCGCTCCAGGCTTTTGTAATTTCATCGGTAAGTATTGCAAATCCTTCACCTCTTTTAACACCGCGGTCTTCCCATTCGTCGGTAAGTTCTTTTCTCACCTCAATGCTTTTTAGCCGTTGATTTATCCATTCCTTCGAGTACCCCTTTCGAAAATAGGTTTCCATTAGGCGGTCAATCCCTTTTTCCGGGTCTTCAATTTCGTCAATTCTTTCTCTCCCAACACGGGCAAGCCAAAGTTTAAATGGTTCTGCTTTTGGCGATGGAACGGATTGGATGAGCCTGAATAATTGCTCGGTATCGGCAACATCCGTAAGTCGCATTTTTCCGTCGGCGGCTTGCATTTTCAAACCGTGACAATCTGTCACGGTTTCATTTCCTTCAGCTTTTAACCTCTGTTTTAATTTTCTCCAATAAGCCAAAGCATCAACACTTTCGGTTAATACGCCGATTACATCTCCTATCGAGAAATACCATTTCTCTTCATCTCCATTCCAAGCCGAGCGGATCTGCTTTGAATCAAATAACTTTATACTGGTTTCTTTGTTCATTTTTTGTTCCTTTGTTAAAACCGCGTAACCATAAATGGTTTACGCTGCACGAATAAATCCCGATAAATCGCATAGGCGTCAACTTAAGAATATCAATTTCTGTTTTGATTCACAGTTAATTTTCTAAATGTTCGATTGATTAAGCATTTTAATAATGTCATGCCTTCGGCATTTAGTTCC
>Ga0210046_1003535_pt1 | contig 10416 bp, 9 predicted proteins | sample CryGeyCG2114_250_FD_185461 | JGI IMG/M metagenome (GOLD analysis project Ga0210046, IMG submission 185461) | Groundwater microbial communities from aquifer - Crystal Geyser CG18_big_fil_WC_8/21/14_2.50 (SPAdes) (version 2) | ecosystem: Environmental > Aquatic > Deep subsurface > Groundwater ... | reverse complement strand
ACAGATCCTGGGTTACTTCGCCCAAAAATATATCGAAGACCCGGCCTTTGCCCAGCGCGTGGACGCGTCTGTGGAACGCATCCTCGTTCGCAAATATGGTTTGTACGGGGACTTTGCCGCGGCCCGCGTCACGCCGAATGCGGGAGCGCTGGATGCGGTTGGCGCATCGGACCAGGTCGCGTTCCAGGTCGCCAGCCAGGCCGTCAGCCTGCTCAGCCCCGAGCGGCAGGAACTGGACAGCGTCCTGCCTGAGCCGCCCGCTTCCGGCGATTTTCTCGTCTTCCTCACTGATTCCAGTTCTGCCGCCCAATGCCGCGCCTGTCCCGAACAACCGGCGCTTGCCACGGACGCCTTTCAGCAGGCCATCCTGCGCCTCTACGGGCCGACTGCCGGTGGGCAGGTAATTGCCAGCCACCTGAATTCCTATTCGTTCACAGACCTCTCGAATTTGCTGGCCGGCATCGGACCGGAGGGCATGGATGTTTCCCTGCGCCGCGCGAACTGGGTGGTCATTTCCCTGACCGACGCCTCCTCCGACCAGCCGAAACTGGTGCGCCAACTCCTGGCGGAGCGGCAGGATCTCCTGCGCGCCACAAAGATCATCCTGTTTTCGTTTGGCGCGCCCTACTATTTCGACTCCACCGATGTCTCCAAATTGTCGGCTTACTTTGCGCTCTACAGCAAATCCCCCGAGTTTGTGAATGTGGCCGCGCGCGTCCTCTACCGGGAACTGCCGCTGGAGGGACATCCCCCCGTCTCGATCCCCGGCATCGGATACGACCTGATCGCGGTCACCGCGCCCGACCCGGGACAGGTCATCTCGCTCTTTCTGGACCTTCCAGCGGATTCGGCTTCCACGGCCGTCCCCTCGCAGACGCCGGAGCCGACCGTCATGCCGCTGTTCAACATGGGGGATGCGGTCACGGTGCGCACCGGGACGATCCTCGACCACAACGGCAATCTCGTCCCGGATGGGACGGTGGCGCGCTTTACCATTTCACTGGGCGGCGAGGGCGGCGGTGTGTTCCAGCAACAGGATGCCGTCACAACCTCCGGCGTGGCGAGTATCTCCCTGCGCATTGACAAGCCCGGGCTGGCGGAGATCCGCGTTGCCAGCGAACCCGCCACCATCTCCGATGTCATCCAATTGAGCGTGTCGGAGGGCGCGGCCGCGGTGGTGACCGTCATCGTGCCGGCCCAGTCGGAGACGGTCGCGCCTGCCACGTCCACGCCCGTGCCGGTGGAGGAGAATGACTTTGTCACCTTGTCCGGCGCGCCGCGCTTCAGCGGCTGGATGCTGATCCTGTTCATGTTGGCAGGAGGTTTCCTGCTGGCTTACTGGGTGGGGCTGGGGTTGGGCAAGTCGCGCTGGGGCATGCGCTGGGGACTGTGCGCTTTGCTTGGCGGCCTGCTGGCTTACAATTACCTGGCGCTCGGCCTGCCCGGCGCGGCAAACGCGCTCAAGGCGGGCGGGGGCGGGACGCTGGTTGGTTTGACGGTGTTGGGGGAATTGTTCGGCGCGCTGTGCGCCTGGCTGTGGATGCGCGAACGCGCGAAATAGGGCAGGGACAATAAAAATCAGGGGTGTGTTTCACGTATGCCTGCGCGCCTTGGCGCAGCGCAGGCAAATGCGTTGAGAGAAACCCGTGTAGCGTGTTTCGTGCCTGTCCTGAGCGTAGTCGAAGGGTTCCGTTTTGAAGGTTTATCGCGCAGCATCCCTGTGGGACGCAACACGCAACACGTTACACGCAACAAGGTGTCAACTGAAATGAAACGCACCCAAATATCGAAAACCTGGTTCCTCGTTTTATCGCGTCAGTGTGGCGAGCAGGCTGAGCAATAACATGCCCAGCGCGGCCCACGCCAGGACAGAATCGGACGACAGCACTTGAAAATCCAGCGCGGGGGAGGTCTGCCGCTTCGAGCCGAGCGGCCCCGTCGGCACGTCGCGCGTCCCGAACAGGTAGGCGCGGAATTCGTCCACGCTTTGCGGGCGTTCGTCCGGGTGAAGCGCCATGGCGCGCAGGGTGGCGCGCTCGGTGCGGACGCTGATCTCCGGGTTGATCTGTCGCGGCGCGACCAGTTTGGAAGGGTCGAGGAAGCGGACGCGGGCCTCCGCGGGCGGTTCGTTCGTCAGCATGTGGTAGAGCGTCGCGCCGAAGGCGTAAATATCGGAGCGGATGTCGGTGTGCGCGCTGTCGCCGCCGTATTGTTCGAGCGGGGTGTAGAGCGCGGTGCCTTGTCCCTGGATGACCGTGATGGTCACTTCGTCCGGCGCGAGGATTTTGACGAGGCCGAAGTCCACCAGTTTGACGAGTCCGCTGGGAGTCAATTTAAGGTTGCTGGGTTTGATATCGCGGTGGACAATTGGGGGTTGCTGGCCGTGCAGGTAGATGAGCGCATCCGAGATCTGGTTCGCCCAATTCAGGACGTCATCCTCGGAGAGGAATTGTTTTTGCTTGCGGGCTTCGAGCATCAGGGCGCGCAGGTCTTTGCCCGGCACGTAATCCATGACGAGGAAGTCGCGTTTTTCGATGGAGAAAAAATCGGAGACCTTGGGCAGGTTGTGGTGATCCAGGCGCGCCAACACAGTGGCCTCGCGCAGGAACTGGTCGCGGGCCTCTTGCAGGATGTGTTCGGGAAGTGCGCGGTCGTATTCGACTTCCTTGAGGGCGCAAAGACGGCCCTCGAGCCGCAGGTCGTCGGCAAGGTAAATGTTGCCCATGCCGCCCTGGCCGATCCGTTCTCGGATCTTGTAGCGGCCGCGCAAAACCTCTCCTGGTCTTGCCGGGAGGGACATATGGGGGTCTCCAAAGCGGGGCGCGCAGAGAATTTGTTTCGGCGTTGGTTCTGCGCAAAAACGCGCTTTTCTGCTATATTATAAACGTCTTTGAAACTATTCCAATTGCAGTTTGATATTTGGAGTATTTGTCGTTAATGCGGTCAATACTGTTTAGATAAGGAGTCCGAAGCCTCTGACTTCGGCGCAGCATCGGGCGCTTACAGCGCGCTCCGCGAAGACTTTGCACTCCGCTCCCGCTAACTAAACAGCACTGCCTTTAGGGTCTCCTTTACAAGGATGGCTGAGTCGTAACGATTCTTTTGGGAAATGCTTATGCCTGAAAAATCTGAAGAGTTCCCCCTGTTGATCGCGCAGGAAGGTCCATTGAAGGGACAGCGCTGGCCCATTTCGCGCGCGTTGTTGATCGGACGCGACCACTCATGCGACGTGGCCATCGCGGACCGGCAAGTCTCGCGTTTCCACGCCCGCCTCACCCCGACCTCGGAGGGGATCATCCTCGAGGACATGGGCAGCAAGAACGGGACGCATCGCAACGGCGATGAATTATCCGCGCCCGTTGTGCTTCAGGATGGGGACGTGATCCAGGTCTCGCTGGCGCAGGAGTTTGCTTTCCTCACGTCCGATTCCACCATGCCGCTGGGAGAGGGCGCGGGCAAACCCGGCCGCCTGATGATGGACCTGCGCTCGCGGCGTGTGTGGGTGAACCAGCAGCAGGTGGTGCCGTCGCTTTCGGCGCAGCAATTTAAATTATTGTGGATGTTGTATGAAAAACAGGGACAGGTGATCAACCGCGTCGAACTGGTGGCAACGGTGTGGGGCGAAGACCAGTCTGTGGGCGTCTCGGACCAGGCGCTCGACGCGCTCATCCGCCGCCTGCGCGACCGCCTCGCCGCCCTCGACCCGAAACATCAATACATTGATACGGTCCGCGGCCACGGCATACGGCTGGACAATCCGCCTGCTTAGTTTTGAAAAACCCGTTTTCCGCCAAAGGCGAGAAAACAGGTTTTTGATTTAGGAGGCTTTCATGGTGGACTTAAAATTACTGGCCGTATTCGCGCATCCCGACGACGAGTCAATGGGCATGGGCGCGGCGCTCGCGAAATATTCCGCGGAAGGAGTGGGGACGTATCTCGTCTGCGCGACGCGCGGGGAGCGCGGCTGGTTCGGTCCCGAGGAGGGGAATCCCGGCCTGGGCGCGCTCGGCCAACTGCGCGAGGGAGAATTGCGCCGCGCCGTGGACGCGCTGGGAATGCGCGCGGTCCACTTCCTCGGTTATATTGACGGCGATCTCGATAAAGCGGATCACTCCGAAGCAATTTCAAAAATCGTGACGCATATTCGCGCCATCCAGCCGCAGGTGGTTGTGACCTTCCCACCTGACGGCAATTACGGCCACCCCGACCACATCACCATTGGACAGTTCACCAGCGCGGCCATTGTCTGCGCGGCGGACGCGTCCTACAAAGACGAGCGCTCTCTGCCCGCGCACCGAGTCTCGAAACTGTATTACATGGTGGACTCGGAGAACTTCGTCAACTTCATTGCGCCGCTGATGGGCGATATGTCCTTCCCTGTGGATGACCAGGTGCGCGGCGAAGTCGCCTGGAAGGAATGGATGGTGACGACGCGCATTGACATGTCCGCGCATTGCATCACGGCTTTGCGGGCGATCAAATGTCACGAAAGCCAACTGGCAACCATCGCGCCGCTGATGGAATTATCCGAAGAGATGGCCGCGCAGGTGTTGGCGTTGCAGGGGACGTTCTATCGGGCATTTAGTTTGGTGAATGGGGGCAGGAAAATCGAAACGGATTTGTTTGAGGGATTGCGATAGCGGCGCATTATAAGCCTATTTGTCCGGATATGTCGCTATTCATGAAATGGCTGTGAACCATAAACGCATCTCGCCTGGTCTCAAAGTTAGTCCGAAACACTACTCTCTCCGACAAACTGCTAGGGTGAAAAATCACCGATTTCCACTTTGCCGATTGCCTTGAATAAATCCTCGCGTTGCAAGATGATGGCAACGTTTCGTTCCCCCGATCCGATGGACAGTTCCTCCTCGGCCATGAGGCCGGTATCCGCGAGGATCGGCATCCGGTACGGCAACCCGATCGGCGAGACTGTGCCGACGCGATAGCCCGTTGCTTTCTGGACCTCGGCCGGGTCCGCCATCGTGAGCCGCGACTGCCCGAAGTGGGCGCGCAGCGCGGGCCACGAGATTTGCGCCGCGCCCGCCACGAGCGCCATGGCGAAGCGCCCCTCGCCGAGGCGAAAGACGATGGAGCGGACAACCTGTCCGATGCGCTGTCCGCGCTCGAAGGCGGCTTGCTCCAGCGAGGTGACTTGTCCCGTGTGGCGAAAAACGCGATGCGGGATTCCAAGTTCGGTCAATTTTTGGGAGGCGGGAGGAGGGTTGGTCATAATTATCAGAACCCAGGTTTTTTCAAAAAACCTGGGTTCTACTTAGAACTCGTGTAAAAATAAGTTCCGTGTTTTGTCAGCAGTTGCACTGCTGACCGGCTCGCAGTTCAATTGCGAAGCATCCCTGTGGGACTGCTTGCGAACTTTGAAAACGGGAAGTTATTGTTACACAGATCCTTATTTTGGCTGTAGCGCTTTCATGGCCTCGCGCGCCAGCATGGAAAGTTCGCGGTCGCTTCGGTCATCGGCGATGGGCTTGAGGGCGGCGAGGGCGCGCGGGTCGCCGAGATCGGCAAAGGATTGAATAGCCTGCTTCTGCACGAGGCGGTCATGGTCTTTCAGCGCTTCGGCGAGCAGTGGCAGGACGCGCGCGTCTTTGATCCTGCTCAATGCGAACAACGCGTGCATGCGGATGCCCGCTTCGGGATGTTTGAGCGCCTCAGCCAGGACCTCGAGGGCGGCCGCGCCAAAACCCGCCAACGACTCGGCCGCGGCGCGTCCCACCTCATCGTGCATGTCGTAGAGCGCCATGCCCAGCGGCTCGACGGCGCGCGCGTCGCGGATGCGCCCCAGCAGGATGGCCGCGCTGCGCCGCACAGTGCCCTCGTAATGGGTCAGCGCGCCGACCAGCGGCTCCACCGCGTCTGCACCGAATTTCGTCAGCGCTTCCAGCAACGGCGCGGCGGCGTTCTCGCGTTCGTACCACCAAAACGAATCCGCCATGGCTTCAATGAAATAGGGGACGGCCTCTGGCAGGCGCGTCTCGGCCAGTCCCTGCGCGGCGGCCTGGCGGACTTCGATCTCGCGGTCTTCGAGCAGGAGGTCGGACAGGCGGATGAGACAGCGCGGGTCTTTGAATTTTCCCACCGCCAGCGCGGCCGCGATGCGGACGGGCGGCTCCTTGTCTCCGAGCAGTTCGATCAGCGCGGGGACGGCTTGCGCGTCGCCGATCTTCGCGAGAGCGGAGGCGGCGCGCGCGCGGACGGTGTAGTACTCTCCACGCGCGGCCTCGAGTAACGCGGGCGCCGCGCTTGGGTGGCGGATCTCGCCCAAAACATCGGCGACCCCTCCCCGGGTCAGCGGATGAGCCGAGGCGAGGGCTTGGGTCAGGCGCGGGATTCCCGTCGTCCCCATTTTGACGAGCAGTTGTGCGGCCATTGTCCGCAGGTTGGCGTCTTTGGCGGTCAGCGTTTCGACCAGTCCGTCCACCGCGGCGGGACCGAGGCGTATCAGTTCATTCGCGGCCTGCGCGCGTTTGGCGGGGTCGCTCAGTTGCGCGATCCATTTTTTGGATTCGTCTTTTTTTCCGGTGATCCAGTCCATAGCCATATTTTACCCTCCTTCTTAAATCAGAAGGCCCCCGCGGGCGAGGGCTCTTTCAGGGTGAGGAAAATTGGATTTAGAAGTTTTTGACGAGTACGCCGAGGGCCAGCACAACGAAGCTGATGAATAAAAGCCAAAAGGCTGCGATCGGGAGCAGAGTAAAAGTACCGAGAAAGCTGAATAGAGCGAGCAAAGCTAAGGCAACGGCAATCCAGAAAGTAATTTCTCTGGGCGGGGTGAGTTTAAGATTCATGGTCATTCTCCTTGATATGGTGGATGGTAATTTTTTACCGATTTATGCTATTGAACAAGAACTATATTCATTTTATTTTAAACACTCTCATGTTACACCCCCCAACTGGACGATTTGTATCTAGCCCACTTGGGGGAGGTTTGAAAAGCAAATTTTGAATTCTCAAAACATCTCAGATCAAAAATTGGACAAAAATTCTCTGATATAATGCCGTGTTTGCCTAATAAGCACAACGCCAGAGAACCTCTGGTGTTATTTTTTGCAGTCTTTTAGTGGAGCAAATAATGAAGAAAGAACAACAACTTGATTTGTATCATCAGATGGCGCTGATCCGCCGCCTTGAAGAGCGCGGCGCGGAACTGTACCAGCAAGGCAAGATCGGCGGTTTCATGCACCTGTATATTGGACAGGAAGCGGTTAGCACGGGATTGATCGCGGCGCGTGAACCGCGTGACCGCGTGATCACCGCGTATCGTGACCACGGTGTGGCGTTGAATTGCGGCATCTCAGCCAACGAAGTGATGGCGGAGTTGCTCGGCAAAGCCACAGGCGTGTCCAAAGGCAAGGGCGGCTCGATGCACATGGCGGACACGTCCAAAAACATGTGGGGCGGACATGCCATTGTAGGCGGCCACCTCCCCATCGCTTCTGGATTTGCGATCGGTGACCAATATGCAGGCAATGACAACGTCACCATCTGTATGTTTGGCGATGGCGCGACCAACATCGGATATTTCCATGAAGCGTTGAACCTGGCAAGGACTTGGGGATTGCGCGTGCTATGGGTTTGCGAAAACAATCAATATGGAATGGGAACTGCCGTTGGGCGCGCTTCGGCTGTGACGGAGATTCGCCAAAAAGCAGAAGGCTACGGTATGAAGAACGGTCAGGTGGACGGCATGGACGTGATGAAGGTTTACGATGCCGCGAAAGATGCGCTTGAGTTTGTTCGCAAAAATTCCCAGCCTTATTTACTTGAAATTGATACCTATCGTTTCCGTGGACATTCCATGGGCGATCCTGAGCGTTATCGCAAGCAGGATGAAGTGAAGAGGTGGCAGGAGAACGACCCGATCGGAATTTTCAACAAATATCTCTTGGAAAAGAAAGTGGCCACTCGCAAGGCTTTGGATGAAATCGAAGTCTGCGCGGAAGAGGAAGTTGCAAAGGCTGTTGAGTTTGCTGAGGCTTCACCTGAACCTGCGATGGAAGAGTTATATTCGGATATTTACGCGGAGGAAGTAGACAGGTAAACAGGTACACAGGTATACACGTATACAAGTTATTGCACGCTCACTTGTTTACATGTCTACTTGTTTACTTGTATACGTGTTTACTTGCCCCTAAGGAACACCACAATGACAAAGATAACCATGCGCGAGGCAATCTCGCAGGCTCTCATGGAAGAAATGGACCGCGACCCCAAAGTCTTTATTATGGGCGAAGAGGTGGGTGTTTGGGGCGGCACGTATGCCGTGACCAAAGGTTTTTATGACAAGTACGGCGCGGCGCGCGTCAAGGACACGCCCATCGCTGAGAACGCCATTATCGGCGGCGCGATTGGCGCGGCCATGGTGGGACAGCGTCCCATCGCGGAATTGATGACCATCAACTTCGGTTTCTCCGCGATGGATTACATCGTTAACCAAGCGCCGAAGTTACATTATATGTTTGGCGGACAATTCACATTACCTTTGGTGATTCGCGCTGTCGGCGGCGGCGGACGTCAACTTGGCGCGACGCACTCGCAGACTCCGGATGCCATCTTCGCGCATTTCCCCGGCCTGAAAGTTGTCAGCCCTGGAACGCCGGAAGATGCCAAGGGTCTTTTGAAATCAGCCATTCGGTCGAACGATCCGATTCTTTTCATCGAACACGCCACGATGTACCAGGTCCGCGGCGAAGTGCCTGAGGGCGAGTACACCATCCCGATCGGCAAATCCAAAGTGCAACGCGCAGGCAAAGATGCCACCATCGTCACCTACTGCAAAGGCCTCGAGCTTTCCATGAAGGCCGCCGATGAACTCGCGAAGGAAGGCATCGAAATTGAAGTTGTAGACCTGCGCACCCTGCGCCCGCTTGACATGGAACCCATCATCGAATCATTCAAGAAAACAAATCGCGCGGTCGTCGTCGAAGAAGGTTGGAAATCCTACGGCGTCGGCAGTGAGATCGTCAGCCGCATTTATGAAGAAGCATTTGACTACGCCGACGCGCCGATCATCCGTGTGGCGCAAAAAGAAGTGCCGCTCCCCTACAACCGCAGCCTCGAACAGGCCGCGCTCCCACAGGTGGCCGACATCACTGCGGCGGTCAAGGAGGTTTTGAAATAATGGCTGAAACCATCAACATGCCCAAGCTTGGATTTGACATGGCCGAGGGCCTGCTTGTCCGCTGGGTGAGACAAGTTGGCGAAAATATCAACAAAGGCGATGTGCTGGCCGAGATCGAAACCGACAAGGCCACCGTGGAAGTGGAATCTTCTGCCAGCGGCGTCGTTCTGCAACTGATTGTCGAGCAGGGGACGATGGTCCCGGTCAACGCGCCGATTGCGATTGTGGGCGCGGCGGGGGAAGTAATCAGTAATCAGTCATCAGTGAGCAGTGATCAGTCATCAGTAATCAGTGATCAGTCGAAAGTCGAAAGTCGAAAGTCGGAGGTAGCGTTAAACGTTGAACGTTCAACGTTTAACGTTCAACCTGCCTCGCTGGAAATTGGTTCCGTTAAAGCGTCCCCGCTTGCAAAGAAGATTGCGCGTGACAACAACGTCAATCTCGCTTCGATTCAGGGAACTGGACCCGGCGGGCGTGTGGTTCGGAAAGATGTGGAAGCCGCGCTCACCAGTAAACAGTCATCAGTCATCAGTGTTCAGTCCGCGCAAACCAATTACCAATTACCAATTACCAATTACGAAGACCACATCCTCCAAACCACAAAGCTCCGCCAGGCCATTGGCCGGAGACTGGTCGAATCCAAGACCACCATCCCGCATTTCTACGTCACTCATGAATTCAAAATGGATGCGTTGCTCGACATGCGCAAGCAGGTCAATGCGTATTTGCCTGAGAACGAAAAAGTCTCCGTCAATGACTTTATCCTCAAGGGCGTGGCGCTATCGTTGCGTCAATTTCCTAATTTGAACGCGACCATCAAAGGCAACGAAGTGACGCAGTTTGGGCACGTCAACGTTGGCGTGGCAGTGACTGTCCCTGGCGGATTGATGACCGTGGTTGTCAAAGACACAGATCAGAAGACATTGCGCCAGATTTCAGGCGAGGTCAAAGTCATGGCGGCGCGGGCGCGCGACGGCAAGGTCAAGCCTGATGATGTTGACGGCTCGACCTTCTCCACGTCCAATTTGGGTATGTACGATGTGGAAGATTTCATCGCCATTATCAATCCGCCCGAAGCCGCGATACTGGCGATTTCGTCTGCGAGGGAAGCGCCTGTTGTTGAGAATGGTGCTGTGAAAGTGGGCTGGCGCATGAAAGCTACCATCTCCGTTGATCATAGAGTCAGCGACGGAGCCGAAGCCGCCCAATTCATGCAAGCCCTGGCGGGGTTTTTGGAAAATCCTGTCAGGATGCTGGTGTAAACAATCAGAACTCCG
>Ga0210046_1003517_pt1 | contig 10442 bp, 17 predicted proteins | sample CryGeyCG2114_250_FD_185461 | JGI IMG/M metagenome (GOLD analysis project Ga0210046, IMG submission 185461) | Groundwater microbial communities from aquifer - Crystal Geyser CG18_big_fil_WC_8/21/14_2.50 (SPAdes) (version 2) | ecosystem: Environmental > Aquatic > Deep subsurface > Groundwater ... | reverse complement strand
AGGTAGTAGACACATATTGACTTCTGGGCGAAGCACCAACGCCACGCCAATCATAAGTCCCGCCAATATCAATGCTCCTATGTTTAGAATTATATTATTGCTCATTTTGTTTTTAGTTTTCATTTTAGTTATGTTTAGCGTACTTCTTTATAAAGTTAGCTACTCTACCATATGCCTTTGCTCTGGCTTTACATTCGTCATAATCTCCACCACCTTGCTCTGCCTGTTCGTCTATAAGGTTTAGCTCGTCCATAACCTTGTTGTATCCGCTTTTTTTGCTTATTTGTTTCATTTTAGTTAATTATCCACCCTTTATAATCAAGAAACATAGCTAGTAAGATGAAACCCCAGACTAAGAGTAGAGACAAAAAGATATTAATCTTGTTGTAGTTGTCTCTTTCTAGTCTCCATTTGCTTGGCGTGTATTTAGTCATTTGATTATCAGTTCAGCATCTTTAGTAATATCTCCATCAATACGCACAACATACTTGCTACGTAGATATCCCTCCTTTGTGCCCTCTACGGCTTCAGAGCATAGATATTCTGCCCCGCCGTCTGTTTTGTGATAGTAAAGTTTCATTTTATTTATTTAACTTGCCTGATAACTTATAAACACGTGACACAACGGCACTTAACGCGCTTGCTGGGGTTGTGCTTATCACTGTAATCAGCTCACCCCTGTAGAGTTGCTGGGCTTGATAACCGCCCCACTCATAATTGTATTTGATTGTCATTATAGTTTGTTAGTGAATAACCAGACACTCTTACACTATATATTATACAAATAAAAATACAAGTATATATACAGATAAGTTATCCACATAGTAAAGATACGGCTTAACAAAGCCGTATAACAATAAAGATACATAATAGCACAACACAAAGCATAATGCTTGTCAATATCACCAAGCATAAACATAGATGGACAAAAACCCTACATAACCGATAATAATATAAATTATGAAACCCCGCCATAAAAGACTCCTTGAAGAGTTGCCTAAAAATGATTATAAGGTAGCGCCTTCCGCCATAAAAGCTGGCTATTCGCCTATGTACGCAGATAAAAACCCCCGCCAGATAGTCCAAACAGCATTAAAAGCTCAAGCAAGAGAGATACTAGAAACCGCCAACACTAAAACCAGTAAGCAGGCTAAGCAAGAACTGGCCAGCATAATAGGGATGAATAGGGAGCAAGTAGCACAAACATTAAAAAAAATCGCATTAAACGATAGAGATTATAACAGTGCATTAAAAGTATTAAGTATCGTAGCCCGCAATGATTTAGATTTTGATATGCAACCAGATGACAACATTAAGGTAACAGTACCAGTCCTCAATATAGGCGTTAGAAGCCTAGATAATGGCTTAATAGAGCCTAGATAATGGCTTAACCACACCACTTATAGAGAATGACGCCCCGCCTACAGATGAGCATGCGTAAGCATACCTTTATATATAGATAGGCATAGGGGGGGTGGGTAGCAACCATAGTTATAGTTCGTTTAAGTTAGATATCTGGCTATACTCCAAAATTGCTCAATCTACTTATACACACTAATGTGTATAAATAATCCATGAAAAGGGGAATTAACCATAAAAGAATAAACTTTACCTTAGACAGTGAGACTATTGCTTTACTTAATAAATATAAGGGTTGGGGTACTTCTTATTCTGCTCATGTTAGGCGGGCTGTTAAGGCGTATGAGAAGCAAGTTAAATATAAAGCTGAACATTCAGACCCTTATTCACAGGATGCTGAGGAAGAAACTTGGTTTGAAGCATAAATAGCATAAAAATGGAAGAAACATTAAAACAGTATGAGGAATTAGGTAAGAAATGGCTCTCTGGTGAAGTGTGGATAGAGTCTTTTGGCGATTTCCAGCTCACTCAAAATCAACAAGAGTTTGTGAACGATAAAACCTCTGAATTACTCATTTCAGGAGGCTACAGAAGTGGTAAAACAGTGGGTTTAATTATTAAAATGTACCTACTTTCAATGTTTTTCCCCAATAACTCTATCCTCCTTGGTAGAAAATCAAGAGGCGATATTGATTCTACTTTAATTCCTGCTATTCAAGAGATATTTCCTCCCGGAACCTACACTTATAAGGTGGGTCCTGGGATTATTGAATTCCCTAACAAGTCTCAAATCTTGCTTTATGGTCTAGATACCAATGTGGGTGGCGATGATACTAAAAAAGCTACCCAAAAAATCAGAGGTCTCAACCTCGGTGGGGCATTTATTGACCAATTAGAGGAAATTGACCAAATTCTCTGGGACCAGTTAGCTGGTAGAATGTCCCGTAATGTACCTTTTAGGCAAAAAGCCGCCACTACTAACCCAGCTAGATACTGGGCTTATGATTATTTCAAAGCAAATCCTAAACCCAATACCAGATTGATTGAAACTGGTATGTACGACAACAAGGCTAATCTTCCAGAGGGTTTTATTGAAGACCAGCTTACTAAAGGCGAAATGTATGTTAAGCGTTTCGTGGAGGGTATTTGGAGTACTGAAACTATGATTGAGGGGAGGGTTTTCTCATCAGACATCGACAAAGAACAGGCTCTTTTTCTTAAGGAGCCCATAAGGGAAATCGCAGGAATTAAGATATTCTTTGAACCCGAGAGCCACGAATACCAAATTGGCATTGACCCCTCTACTGGGGCTGAAGACCCCACCTCAATTATCTGTGTTGACAAGCTTACTGGGGATGTAGTAGCTACTTTCTCAGGCCATGTCCCCACCCACGTCATTACTACCAAAGCCGTGATGATGGCAGAGATGTACTCTAAATACAAAAAACCTCTTATCATTCCCGAAGTTACAGGTATTGGTCAAGCCCTCATTGAGGACTTGAAAAAGCAGTGGGACAAGATTTATGAGAGGGAAGTCTTCTCCAAAAGGGAAAATAGGAAGATAGATAAACTAGGATTCTCTACTAATCACGCCACCAAACTTCAGTTAATTGAGAACATGACCAAACTCTTCCACTCTAAGTGGCCCAAGTTACGAGACAAGGCTATCATGAGTGAGATTGAGGCTTTCGTGTGGATGGATGAAGCTAAAATGAAAGGTGCTGGTGCTCCTCACCCATATCACGATGACAGGGTGATGGCTATGATGCTTGCTTATTGGGACTTAAAATCTGTGAATCTTAAGAAGAGGAACGTGCTTGAAAATAGCGTGAAAACGCCTAGTAAGGTTCAATATTTATATACTTAATATTTAAATGACTGACGAATACGCACGGAAGCTTATAGGTTCTTGGTACGACGATGTAGAAATGCCTGGAGGGTGGTATTTCAACGAGCCTGAAATGCTCAAGACTATTGACCTCTACTACAACTCTAAATATAAAACAGGGCAGTTTGACCCTCAAGGTTATAGGAAGTTTTTCTACAACATTGTAAAGCCTGTTTGCGACATCGCCACCAAGTTTGTTGACCTAGATACTCGGGACATCCTCTTAACCCCAGAGCACAACAATGACGAGCTTAGGGTTTTCCTCATGCAACGCAGACTCAAGCAGTGGCTCAAGGATACTAATTTTGGTCAGCTTCTTAATAAGAACGCCAAATCACTACCAATCTACGGACACATTGTAAACAAGAAAACCAAAGACGGTTGGAAACAAGTCCCTCTCCACAACCTCAGACACAATCCATCAGCCGAAGGTATTGTTACTGATTCTTTCGCTGAACTCTACACCCTCTCCCTAGGGGAAATGAAAGATTTGGGTTGGGACACCTCAGAACTCGAGAAGATGGAAGATTTGGGAGACTATCTAATCTACGACTGCTTTAACAAGAAAGGTAGTAAATGGTCTCGCCAAGTTAAGGCTGAACTCTGGTCTTATAGAAAAGGAGACGGAATTCAGAGGTCTGTGGAGTCTGAAATCAATCGTAGGGGTGAGAAATGGACTGGGTCTATCACCCTCTTTGAAGAAGAACTCAAGAAGCACAATTATCGAGAACACAAATGGGAGGAGGTCCCGGGAAGGGCTATTGGTAGGGGGTATGTTGAACTTCTCTTGGATAACCAGATTGCCCGAAACGAAGCCGAGAACCTAGAACGAAAGTCTCTGGCTGTTCACTCCACCCCTCTATGGCAAACTCGTGATGAAGAAGTTGCTGGCAAAAACACTATCGTTAACTATCAACCTGGTCAGCTAATCCACGCCACTAGCGAAATCACTCCTATAGCTACCGAAGCTCGCAACCTTCCTCAGTTCCAAGAAACTCGCCAAAACTGGGACATGAACACCGAAAGGAAGACTTTCACCACAGACATTACTACTGGAGCTTCCCTACCTTCTCGCACCCCATTGGGTGTAGCCAACATCCAAGCCTCAATGGCTTCCTCGTTCTTTGAACTTAAGCGTGAGGACTTAGGACTCTTCTACAAGCCAATGCTCCTAGAAGACATCATTCCTGATTTCAAACATGACACCGCCAAGGAACACACCATGATATTCTCCTGTGCTGATGAAGAGTCTAACTACCTAGACGACGCCATTACCGAAGCTTTGGTGGGAGACAAGATTATCAAATACACCGAAAAGACAGGCTGGCACCCTTCTCAAGAACAAAAGGAACTCTTACGAATGCAGGTCAAGGACAAACTTAGAGGTAAGAAGCAACGCTTCCTCAAGATACCAGACGGCTTCTGGACCAACGCCAAGTACATGATTGATATTAACATCACTGGCGAATCTTCAGATGTTTCGGTTAAATCCCAACTTATCCAAATGGTTCTCCAGATTGCAGGCACAAACCCAATGGCACTCCAAGACCCAACCAACCGAGCCCTGATATTCAAGCTACTCTCCCTCGGAGGTATTTCACCAGTAGAACTTGGTTTAACCTACCAACCTAAAGACCAACCTCAAATACAACCCCAAATCGCAGGTTCGTTAGCAAAAACTTCACCCTCGCCCACACCTAACGTACAAGCAATATAAAGTATGAAATTAGAACAAAGAGATATTGAATTTTTCCAATCCCTATCCAAGTCTGAAACAGGCGTATATCTTGCCGATTATGTGAAACGTGTCATAGACTACGCCTATGACTCTCGTTCTTGGAAAGAAGGTGATTCTAAGGAATCCGCTAGCCAAGCAGCCAGGGTCATCAAGGAATTATTACTAGAGAAGATTCGCCCTGTGCCAAAACAAAGTGCAGTGGTGAATCAATTCGAGTAAGTTTGAATAAAGGGAATCGGGGGGCGCCGCATCCAACAACGCGCACTTATTAGAGAACCAACTCATAAATGGAAAACGAAACAGAGGAGCAGGAAACTCAAAATGATTCTGCAGAGACAACAGAAGAGGAGTCGCAAGATTCCGAAGGGGATTCAGACAATGTCAAAATCTCCAAAGCCGAACTGGAAGCTCTTAGAAATAAGGCAAGTGCTTCAGAACAAAACTTTGCTCGCCTCAAGAAATTGGAGAGAGAAAAGAAAGGTCCTGAATCTAAATTACCAAAGGGGGAATCGAATGAATTTGATTCTGCTTCGCTAGAAAAACGGATAGAGGAAAAAGTAGATTTACGTGTCGCTGGGCATAGCTCAGAGGAGATTGCGGAAATCGAAGCCTACGCCAAAGGCAAGGGCATCTCACTATCTGAAGCGGCTAAGAGCCCTTTCATCATGAAAGCGGTCGAGGCTATTAGGTCAGAAAAAAAATCTACCGACTCAACCCCCGCTCCTACTAGAGTCCCAACCTTCAAAGGTAAGCCTGTTGAGGAAATATTCAAGACAGGTACGCCTGAAGAAAAACAGGCAGCCTTTGAGGCCAAGATGAAGGGAGGGGTTAAAAGTGAATAATTAAATGGCAGTTACTACAGACCCGTTTACAGGTACAGATTTGGTCGCAGTTATCTCAGAGATGTGGACAACCATCGTCAACGAGAAAACTTTCGACGACACTGTTCTTGCAAACTTCTGCACCGACTTGTCTCAATTTGCCACTGAAGGAAGTGATATCTTCCACGTGCCTAACTTCTACACCAACGCTTTGACCGTTTCAACACAGTCAACTCAAGGTGCTGAAATTACCACAGCTTCACCAGCTACCGTAGATACCACCCTTACTATCGACACGCACGAATATGTAGCGTGGATAATCGGTGATAAGGACCTTCAGCAAATCGCATCCAAGTATTCAGTTAACGAGGTTTATGCCCGACAGGCAGCCTCTCTCTTAGCTGAATCTCTTGAAGGTGCTCTTGCGGCTCTTTGGTCAAGCGTCACAACCAACACCATTGGCGACACAGCCACTGTTGTGTCTGATTCGGAAATCCGACAGGCTCTTCAGGCTATGGAGGCTGGAAAGTACAAACTCTCAGAATGTGCTTTCTTCTTCCACAATTACGTGTACTGGAACCAGCTTCACGCTGTTGCCAAGTACTACCAACAGTACTCTGTTGGTCCAGGTAATGCGGCTGGCCCAGTTAAATCCGGCAACTTCTCGAAAGAGGGTTACGAACTTAACTTCAAGGGTGTTCTCTTCGGTGTTCCTGTGTACACAACCAACTCCATTGTTTCAGGTCTTCAGACCTACAGAAACCTTCTCTTACACAAGAGTGCTTTCGGATTTGCAATTCAGACCCGAGGTGGAAATAGGATTCGTGTTCAAATGGAAAACCGCCCAGAAAACCTGGGTACATTAGTCGTGGTAGACATTCTGTTCGGGGTTGCGGTTCTTCGTGAACCAGCAGCAGTTCTTATTAACGCATCCAATGCGTTCCTAGGAAGCTAATCTTAGACAGATTGTTGCTTGGGTGTCCTTGCTCATCAAGACATCCAAGTAATGAGCCAGCAATCTAAATGTGTCTGTAGTACAATAGGGTACAATTAAGTACAATAAAATTATGGAAGAAATAACACCGTCAAAAGGCGATATCGTAATACATAAACTTGAAGCACCACAGAAGACTTACTTCTTTGAAAGGTATGATGGGTCTGTAATAGCCACACAAGAAAAAGAGGCACACGGACTTGTTAAGGGGAGGGGCAAGGTTATCGGTCCGCAAAATTCTAAACCTAAACTAATCGGAGTGTCAGACGGAACCATGTTCTATCAAGCAGTTAAGGATGCTCACGCCCTCCACAGAGAGGGAAAGGTGGAGGAAGCTCTCAAGAGACTTAAGGAGGGTGAGGATGAGGAACTAGAAGCTGCCAGAGGACACATAGAAATGCCTCGTAACTTCGACGTCATTGACACCAATCGAAACCCCATTAACCTAAGAAGCCTAAGATGAAATACACCGAAGAACAGGAACAAGAGTTTGTTAAGGTCTTAAGAGGTATTCAGGCGAGTATCCCAAAACACCTTCTTAGTGCCGCCTTGGAGGTTAAAAAAATCTCTCCTGAAGTAGAGATGGTGATGTTGGAAGCAGTGAAAACTGAGTCTATTGCTCCAGAAAAACGCCAACAAATACAAAATATGCTTGACTTAGGGATGTTTTCCAAAACAAAGGTCAAGGAAAACTTGAAGTACACCAAGATGATTGACGAATATGTTACACGTGAAATTAAAAAAGCCCAGAGGGAAGGCAAGCTTCCGCCTAAATCAAAGATGAAGTACTTACCAAGCTTAATGAAAATCGCAAATGAAAACTAAAAAAGAAATCGTACAAGGCCTTATTGAGGCTAATCAGGAGGAAATCTTTCGTCTAGAGGTGGTGAGAGACTTCAATCTAGCTTCTGACCACAAGGAGGCTAAGGTTCAGGTAGATGCCGCCAACAGTCAAATCAAGAAAAACGAAGTTCAAGTCACATGGCTGAAAGACCACTTAAAATCGTTGGGATAGGAGTTTGTGGTCATGGGGAGGCAGACCGCTACATGGAAGCCACCCTTAAGGAGTTCAAAAGACTCTGTGATGATACGTTAATTGTAACCAATAATGCCACACAAAAAGAAAAAAAACTTATCAAAAAGTACGGGTTCAAAACCTATGAAGATAATAGGGAGTGGGGGAAAGAACAGCCGAACATTAAAACAGACCTCCTCACCAAAGCAGGAGAACTCGAACCAGACTGGGTCATCGCCCTCGACATGGATGAAGTCTTTGCCCCAGAGTTCACTCGTAGCGAAGCTGAACGCCTTGGAAGCGGAGATGAAATCGCTTGGTATTTCCTCATTGTCAACCTCTACAACGACAGTGACCATTTTGCTCATGACGCCGGAATACAGAGGTTTTGGAATATACGATTCTACAGATATGCCCCCGAGTTTGGTTTAGTCTTTCAGAGGAAAAATCTTCACTGCGGACTGGGTCCGCCAATCATGTACAAGTATGGCTGGCACGCGCCTTATTACTTGGAACATTATGGGTTAATGCTTCCAGAAGACCGCCAAAAGAAAGCCGAAAGGTATGAGAAGTACGACCCTTACAGGATATTCAAACCTGGACCATACTATGACGACCTTCAAAGGGTACTCCAACCAAGGCCTTTTGACCGCCAACAACTTCTGAAAAGATTGGCAGAAACGCCCGAATGTCAACCAAGAAAATTACCCCAAACACACCCTAATGGGAAATCTCATGCGAATACTCTTCCTAGGTAAATTTGTTAAGCTCTATGATGAGGAATATATTGCTCGGTCTTTTGAATCCTTGGGTCACACAGTCTTTAGATGTGAACAGTCAACGCAACCCAGAGATATTGGTTCTATTCTAGCTAAATTCAAACCAGACTTAGTTCTTTACACTAAATGGAATCAACCCCCAGAACTAGACTCCCTCTTTGAGATTCATCGTAGGCAAGGCATGACCACTGCCTGCTGGCTCTTTGACCTTTATTGGGGGTACTCTCGAGAGTATCAAGTCCATGTTCACAGATTTTTCAAATCAGACTACGTATTTACAACAGACGGGGGGCACGATTTTGAGTGGAAAATGGCAAAGGTGAACCATCGAACAGTCAGACAGGGGATTTACAAAGACGAGTGCTTTATGCTTCCCCCAGAGAACTATACCCATAATGTTGTTTTCGTGGGCTGTGAGAGTCCTATTTATCAAGAACGCACCAATACAATAAAGTTTTTGGAAGCCACCTTCACTAAATTTAAGTGGGTGGGTCGCAATAATACCGATGAGGTGAGAGGTAAAGAACTTAATGAGTTGTATGCCGAGTCCAAGGTTGTTGTTGGCGATTCCTACCCTTCGCCACGCTATTGGTCTAACAGAGTGGTAGAGACTCTGGGAAGGGGGGGTTTTCTTATCCACAGGGAAGTAGAGGGTCTAAAGGCAGAATACCCCCATCTTGTGACTTACAATGGCACAATGGCAGACCTCAAAAATAAGATTAAGTATTATCTACAGCACGATAAGGAGAGGGAGAAAATCCGCCAACAGAACTTTCAATGGGTAAAAGACAGGTATACAATGGATAAGAAGTGCGCCGAATTACTCAACTATGTTAATCAAACGCAATAAGGTAGATTTCTTAGAATGGAGAATGGGCAAGGGTGGGACTGCCGAACTTTTTGATATTGCCGTGATGTCTAATAGGCGTAAGGGTGTTGGTAGAGAAATGATAACGGAAATGGAAAATGCGGCCAAGAAAAAAGGCGTGAGCCGTGTTTATGGTTTTGTGAGAACCGAGAATGCTGTGGCTAGAGAGTTTTATAAAAAACTGGGATATAAAGAAGTTTTATTAGAGAACTTCTACCCAGATGGTCACGCCATGATAATAATGAAATCATGCAAAGAGTAGACAAACAAGATTTTTGGAAAGAACGCATCAACTTGTCTCGAAAACAGGGGCAAGAAAGATATTCAGTTTACCTCACGAGAGAGGATGATTGGGACAGGCTTAATGCTGACCACAAAAGGATTTTGGGTGAATTAGTTTCAGGTAATGTCTTAGATGCTGGTTGCGGTTATGGCAGATGGTCTGAATTATTCGGGTTGTACACAGGAGTAGACTTCTCGCCAGATTTTATCGCTCGAGCCAAAGAACTCTACCCTGACAAACGCTTTATTCAGGCTGACCTCAAAAGTCTCCCCTTCAAAGACAAAGAATTTGACTGGACATTCTGCGTCTCTATCAAACATATGATTGTCTCAAATCTCGGTGAGAAAGAATGGAAGAAAATGGAGAAGGAACTTAAAAGGGTCGCCAAAAAAGTCTTAATCTTAGAATACACCGATAGCAATGAGTATGAAATCATCTAAAGGCAGGGTCGGGATGATTTGCCTGGCTACGCACCAGGGTTTAGGGTATTTATCAAAGGCCTTCTATGACAATGGCCTTATAGATTATGTCTACATCCATCCACACTCAACACGTAAAAATCATCGGGACTGGTATCCCCGAGAGTCTGTTGTATCTTCGGTCGACGAACTTCTTGAAAAATCAGATGTCATCTTCGGTATCGAAACCTTCTTCCACTGGAACATCGTCCCGCAGGCGAGGGAACAAGGCAAAAAGA
>Ga0210046_1003515_pt1 | contig 10449 bp, 6 predicted proteins | sample CryGeyCG2114_250_FD_185461 | JGI IMG/M metagenome (GOLD analysis project Ga0210046, IMG submission 185461) | Groundwater microbial communities from aquifer - Crystal Geyser CG18_big_fil_WC_8/21/14_2.50 (SPAdes) (version 2) | ecosystem: Environmental > Aquatic > Deep subsurface > Groundwater ... | reverse complement strand
GTTGATACAGAAGCTGATTTTCTTCGTGAACTCGAAAACTTTCTTCCCGATATAATTATCTCCGACTACCAAATGCCGCAGTTCAACGGAATGCGTGCATTAAAGCTAAGATTAGAAAAATGTCCGACTACTCCATTCATACTTTTAACCGGTTCAATGAACGAAGATATTGCCGTTGAGTGCATGAAAATGGGCGCTACTAACTATATCATCAAAGAACACATTACCCGTCTGCCGTTAGCGGTAAAAGATGCGCTTGAAAAAAAGAAAATTATTTTAGCAAAAGAGAAAGCGGAGCTTGAGCTTAAAGAAAGTGAAGAACGCTTTCGATCACTCTACCATAATTCCACAATCGGACTTTATAGAACTACTCCGGATGGGAAAATTATTTTGGCTAATCCCTCTATGGCTAAGATGCTTGGCTATTCATCTTTTGAGGAACTTGCTAAAAGGGATCTTGAAAAAGATGGTTTCGAACCTTCGTATGAACGAAAGCAATTTCTTGAACAGATAGAAATGAATGGTGAAGTTATAGGTTTGGAGTCTGCATGGGTTAGTAAAAATGGAACGACTGTTTTTATCCGTGAAAGTGCAAAAGCCATTCGCAATGCTAACGGAAAGACTTTGTACTATGATGGAACGGTGGAAGATATTACCGAGCGCAAGCATAACGAAGAAAAACTAATCGTATCCGAAAAACGTTACCGAGATTTGTTCAATTCCAATCCGTCTCCAATGTGGATTTACGATTTTGATACGCTTGCATTTCTTGAGGTTAACAATGCCGCTATTCATAATTATGGCTATTCAAGAGAAGAATTACTTCAGATGAATCTGAAAGATATCAGACCGGAAGAAGATATTAAAAAATTACTGTTTGATGTTTCTAAAAAACGTCCGGAACTTCAGCTTTCCGGAGAATGGAAACATAAACTTAAAAACGGAAAAATTATAGATGTAGAAATTATTTCTCACACCATTGAATTTAACGGACGCAAAGCTGCCTTGGTTTTGGCTCTTGATATTACCGAACGCAAACGTGCAGAAGAAGCTATCCAAAAAAGTGAAGAATATTATCGTTACATAGTTGAGGCAACAGGAGCTGTTCTGTACCATCTTAGATATTCAACAATGAAATATGACCATCTTGATACTTCAATTGAAAAGTTAACAGGCTACACACCGGCAGAAATAAATGAAATTGGTTTTAAAAATATCGTTTTAAAAATTACTAAATATCATGTTGAAAAAGTGGATATTGATTTAGCGGTGAGTGAGAGAAAACAAGGGCATACTCTTGAATGGCAAGCGGATTATAAAATAAAGGCAAAAGATGGGAGATTAATCTGGTTGACAGACTACTCCGTACCGTGGAAAGATGAAGCAGGCACTTTGATTGGAAGTATTGGCATACTAACAGATATTACCGAACGCAAAAATGCAGAAGAGGAAATCATTAATGCCAAACATAAAGCGGAAGAGTTGAACCGTGCAAAAACAAACTTCTTACAAAATATTAGTCACGAACTAAGAACCCCGCTAAATGGAATTTTAGGTTATGCAGACTTACTAACTTCAGAGCTAACCGAACCGGAACAAATTGAAATGACGAAAGGCATTTATAATTCGGGGAAGAGATTGAGTGAAACGTTAAACTTTATTCTTGATTTATCCGAAGCGGAAACTGGTAAAATTGAAGTTATTGCAAAAGACATTCCGGTAGTTCCTCCTGTAAAAAATATTATTAAATCATTTATGAACATAGCTGCAAAGAAAAATATTCAAATCGAAACAATCGTTAAAGATGAAATTATTTACGCTCATTTAGATGAACGTCTTTTCAACCGGGTTCTGCATAGTCTTCTCGACAATGCTGTCAAATTTACTAAAGAAGGAAAAATTAGTGTTGAAGTAGGAAAAGAAGATAACGACAAAGCATTAGAACATATTTACATCATAGTGAAGGACACTGGTATAGGCATAGCTCCCGACAAAATTGATGTTATCTGGGATGAATTCAGACAAGTAAGTGAAGGATTAAGCCGCAGTTATGAAGGAACCGGGCTTGGATTAACTATTGCTAAAAAAGCGGTAGAATTAATGCACGGGGTTATTTCAGTCGAAAGCAAATTAGGAATAGGGTCAACTTTTACACTTAAATTTCCAGCGAGAACTGTTATCCCCCAAAAAGAAACGGAAGAAGAAAAACCAACGGCAGCTATTCCGCCCGGAAAACAAAGAGGCGATACGGCATCTTTGCCCTTAGTTCTATATGTGGAAGATGATAAAGTGAATCAGACGGTGATGAGGTTATATTTACGAAATATTTGTAATGTAGAAACCGCTAACGATGGGGTATCTGCATTAAAATTTGTTGCCGAAAAGAAATATTATCTTGTTTTGATGGATATAAATCTTGGTGCCGGGATGAATGGAATGGAGGTAACAAAAGAAATGAGAAAGATGGCTGAGTATGCAGAAACACCGATAATAGCAGTAACAGCTTATGCAATGGCAAGCAAGAGAAACGAGTTCCTAAACGGCGGCTGCACGCATTTTATATCTAAACCGTTTGAGAAAAAAGAAATTGTTGATTTGGTGACGAGTGTGATTAGGCAATAGTGAATAGGCAATAGGCAATAGTTGGATGCTTTGAGAGGTATTGTATTTTATTCACTCACGTTACGCAGGCCAAAGCATTCTTATAAGAGAACTTTGTGTCTCCGTGCCTTGGTGGCGAAAAAAACAATTGCCACAAAGACACAAAGACACGAAGAAGAAAACTTTTCCGTTCTGGTTTACCAGGTTAGGACAAGTAACGATGGAATTTTTTGAACGGATATTCTAAAATAAAAAAAAACTTCTAAAAGAAATAGAAGAAATGAAATGTAAAAGTGTATTTTTGAAAACTCGGTTTGGAAACTGCCTAGCGGAAGAAGTAAGCAGGCAAAGTAAAAACGCACAGAAAAATCGTTCGCACGGGTCAATCAAAGCAATTTACTGTGTTGCCGTTTATCTGTTATTAAGCGGACGGTTTGGTGCGCTATGTATCTTCATTTATTAAATTAGGTATTAAATGTCGTTAAAAAAAATATTTCGGCTTCTTCTCGCAATCCAAATTGCATTGGGTGTTGGTTTGGCAATTCTGGCTGTTGCACTCTACATTACTCAGAATAATTTAAGTAAGAGCCAGCGCGTGCATTTTCAATCTTACTTATTGGCGGATGAGTTGCGTCAGAGTTCCGATGATCTTACACGATTGGCGTGGAGCTACGTTGCGACCGGTAATGAAGAATATGAACGCCAATATTGGGAAGTCCTGAGTATCCGCAACGGCAAAAGACCCCGCCCGGATGGAAAAGCAATTTCTTTAACCGAGTTAATGCTGAAAGAAGGTTTTACAGATGCCGAGCTTGCTAAACTGAACATATCCCACAAGTATTCTGATGAGTTGGTAAAAATTGAAGAAATTGCAATGCATGCCGTAAAAGGATTCTTTGCAGATGAAGCGGGAAACTTCACAATTCGGAAAACCCCAGACCGCGAGTTGGCAATAAAGTTGATGAATGATGAAGCCTACCATGAAAACAAAGTTAAAATCATGAAGCCCATTGATGAATTCTTTACCATGTTTGAGGCACAGACTAACAGGGAGGTTGCCAAGAATGAACAACGATCCATGATTTTACTCTTTTCTTTAGGAGCGCTTGTTATAATAATCATCGGTATGTTTGGGTTTTCCTTTGTGATAATCCAGCGTCGGATATCTGAACTATTAGAAGCGGAGGAAACTCTGCAAAAATTAAGTTTGGCAATTTATAACTCCCAGGAAATAGTTTTTTTAACTGACAAAGAAGGGATAATAACTTATATCAATCCGGAATTCACAAAAGTATATGGATATACTGCTGAAGAAGTTGTGGGAGTGACTACGCCGAGAATACTTAAAAGTGGATTTTTAAAAAGAGAGGATAATAAATTATTTTGGGATACCTTATTAAACAAACGCAACATTCCTAAAACAGAATATTTAAACAAGTGCAAAAATGGCAAACTCCTGGAGATTGAAGCTTCAGCAAGTCCTATCGTTAACAAAAATGGTGATATTATTGGATTCCTTGCACTGCAGCGAGACATCACACATCGAAAACGATCGGAATTAGAACGCCAGGTATTATACGAGATAACGCATGGCGTTACAACCACTTCTAATTTGAATGAATTACTGAATTTGATACGTCAATCGCTTGCAAAAGTAGTTTACGCAGAAAATTGTTTCATTGCTCTATATGATCAGAAAACAAAACTTTTTGGATTTCCGTTTTGGGTAGATAAGTACGACACAGCTCCCGAACCTTTTGCAATGTATAAAAGTTGTACCGCATATATATTTAAGACAGGTAAACCTTTACTGCTAACTCAGAAACTATTTGATAACTTAGTTGAAAAAAACGAAGTTGAATTAGTCGGCACAAATTCTCCGTCATGGATAGGTATTCCGTTACAAACGCCTGAAAAAACAATCGGCGTTTTAGTGCTTCAACACTACGAAGAAGAAAATGTTTATTCTGAAAAGGATGTACAATTTCTTGATTCGGTGGGTAGCCAGATAGCGTTAGCAATTGAACGTAAACGCACCGAAGAAGAAATCAAAAAACGGAATGAGGAGCTGTCTAAAATAAATGCCGAAAAGGATAAATTCTTCTCAATCATTGCACATGATCTAAAAAGTCCGTTTCTCGGCTTTTTAGGCTTAACACAAATAATGGCTGAAGACATAAGTAGTTTTTCTGCGGATGAGTTAACAAAGTTAGCCGTTGAAATGAATCAAAATGCAAATAACCTTTTTACACTACTGAAAAACTTACTTGAGTGGGCGCAAATGCAAAACGGCTCAATGAGTTTTGAACCAAAAGAAATATCTCTTTCTGATATGATTGCTAAAAATGTAGCAACAGTAGAAGAGAGAAGTGAGCAAAAAGGAATTTTGATAATTAATAAAGTCATCGAGCCTATTACCGCATGTGTGGATGGAAATATGATTAACTCGGTTCTTTTAAATTTGCTTTCGAATGCAGTAAAATTCACTCGCAGAGACGGAACCATAACTATCCAAACATCTAAAATCAAAGAAGACGAGATTGAAATATCGGTGAAGGATCCTGGAGTTGGTATGCCTAAGAGTATAGTTGAAAAACTCTTCAAAGTAGGAGAAAAAATCGGTTCAAAAGGAACCGAAGGAGAATTGAGTACGGGCTTGGGTTTACTGTTGTGCAAAGAGTTTGTAGAAAAAAATGGCGGCAAAATTTGGGCTGAGAGTGTAGAAGGAAAGGGGAGTACTTTCTATTTTACCGTACCGTTAAAAAATTAGAATGAAAAAAGTTTTGTTAATTACTCTCGGAACTGTATCACTTACAATTGGTATTATAGGAATTGTAGTACCGGGATTACCCACCACTTCTTTTCTGCTGATAACCGCTGCCTGCTATGCAAGAAGCTCGGAACGACTTTACGCCTGGCTATTAAGCCATAAAATTTTTGGCAAGTACATTCTGCAGTACAGAGTCCATAAAGCAATGCCGATAAAAGCGAAAGTAATTGCACTGATGATGATGTGGACTTCTATAATTACATCCGGAATATTTTTCATCAAGAACAAATATGCACTTGCAATTGTGGTTTGCGGTGGAATTATAGGTACAATTATTATCATGATGATTAAAACACTAAAAATTCCAAATGAAGCTGATTTAATTGTGAAGGAGGAATTGGCTGAAAGGCTATAGGTGCTTAAATTCTTGTTAGCGCTAACATGTTAACGATTATAAATATCGAATAATTCACCCCGCTGGATAACATTTTTTATGATTGGTGATATTTTCTAAAAGTTTATCCAACGGGGTAAACAAGGAATAATAAATGTCGAAGTGAATACCATCCAAATTTCAACTTCATTATTTGAAATTTTTTGTTCGATCCGTCCGTTAGCTAACGGACGGCTTATTCATTTTTTCCTTGAGCTTTTTTTTCAAAGGAAAAAACATAGCGCCTTAATAAAAAAGTTCGTGTAATAGTTGGCAGAATATTATTATTGAAATTGAATATCGAACATTGAATAAGGAATAATGAATGATGAAGTTTTTACACTTAGATATACTGTATCCCTTGTTCAATATTCATTTTTCCTTTTTGGTTCTGGCTCGTACGGTTTAGGCTATTGGACTGTAGAAAAAGAATATGAGATTTTAATGAAAACAACAATGGAATAATAGTCAACGGGATAATAAAAGATTATTCTATGCTCAAATTTATTCTAAAGATTAATTGTGATTTGCGTCCTAATCATTCACCAACAATATTTGCTTTTTACAAATGATGTGATTAAATTCAATCAAAAAAAAATCATGCGGTATAATAATGAAAATTTCTCGCAAGACTTTTATTAAGTATGGTTCTATAATGGTTGCGGCTCCATTAATTATTTTTAACTCATTAAACTGTGGAGATGATAAAACTTCTGTCATCGGAGATACAACTTTATCTAAAGAGGGATTCTCTGATTTAATTTATTCCCAGCCTACTTTAACACTTAATTCTACAATTCAAATAGCCGGCAAAGGTTATGTAATACCCAAAACTGCTATCACCGGAGATGAGAATCCATTCATATTCAGAATTATTGAAAAAGATGGGAAAACATTATTTGAGGACATCTCCATTTCCATAGTTGAAGAGCTTGGCGAGAAAGTAATAGCTCAAAATTTAACGGAAGGTGATATTGTACTTATAAATCCAAACGTTACTCTTACTAAACTCCGTAAAATTAATTCTTATGAACTGAAAAGAAGTTTCTTAAGAACGCAGGACAAATTTTTTGGAAAGTAACAGATCTTCATTAGCTGAAGACCCTGCTTTCATTGATAAAAATGAATGTATTTCATGCGGGAAATGTGTTGAGGTTTGCCCTGTAAATTGTATTTATAAGAGGAGCTATTTTGATCAGCATGGTTGCTGCGCCTGTCAATCATAAATTTAGGATGTGGAAAAAATCAATTCATCTTTACTTTAAGATTAAGTATATAATCTTTTTTGCTATTGTTGGCATTAACTGTCTTAATTATACAGACTCCAAGAATTACAATAGGGATTATTTTTCTTCATTTATCTTGCAGCAACCTCTAACGGAAATAAAACCGGAACTTCTTCATAATGGCGAGGGTTATTTAATTCCTGCATCAGCAGTAACCGGCTCGGAAGATAGACCGTATGTTTTCATATTAATAGAGGAGAAAGGCACAATTTTTTTCAAATCAATTGATGTAAAAGTTATTGAAAAAATTGACTCAAACATCGTTGCTGCAAATTTAACTCCCGGGGATAAAATTTTAACAAAGCCTGCTGAAACATTAAATTACCTCCGCAAAGTTCTGCCTGATGTACTAAAAAAACGTTTCATAAAACGGGAGCCAACACGATTGCAATACACACCGCCCGGTTACTGAAGTTTTAATAATGCTGCTTTTATTCTTCTCACCGCTTCAATTAATTTCTCCATAGAAGTTGAATACGATATCCTTATAAAACCTTCTGCACCGAATGCACTTCCAGGCACGACGGCAACCTTTCCTTCATATAGCAAATACATCGAAAGATCAAATGAGTTTTCAACTTGCAGCACATTTGTAGATTTATGAAAATATTTTGAAAAATTTGGGAAGAGATAAAATGCTCCTTCTGATTTGTGACATCTTATTCCGCTAATTGAAATTAATTCTTCATATAAATAATCACGACGTTTTTTGTATTCCGTTCTCATCATTTCAATCGCAGTTTGACTGCCGGTGATAGCTTCCATCGCAGCATATTGAGAAATAGAGCAGGCGTTGGAAGTACTGTGACTTTGTATTTTGTTCATGCCAAGGATAATATGCTCAGGTCCCGCAGCATAACCGATACGCCAGCCTGTCATTGCATAAGCCTTTGAAACTCCGTTAATAATAATAATGCGCTTTTTTAAGGAATCGCTAATAGATGCAAATGAAACAAATTTGAAATCATCGTACACAAGTTTTTCATAAATTTCATCTGCAATAATATAATAGGAACCGTTCTCTATTACTTGAGCAAGTGAGTGAAGTTCATCTTTTGTGTATGCCGCTCCGGTCGGGTTTGAAGGATTGCATAAAATTAGAACTTTTGTATTTGGTGTTACGGCTTTTTTAAGCGCTTCAGGAGTTAGTTTAAAACTGTTTTCCTCTGTGCAGTTAACAATCACAGGTATTCCGTTGGCTAATTTTATCATTTCTGGATACGAAACCCAATACGGTGCCGGTATAATAACTTCATCATCAAAACTAACGGTTGATTGAATAGCATTAAACAAACTTTGTTTTGCGCCGTTAGATACAATTATCTCATCGGGCGAATAAGATAAATTATTTTCTCTTTTATACTTTTCTGCTATTGCCAGCCTTAACTCTACCATGCCGGAGTTAACTGTGTATTTTGTTTGATCATTATCAATTGCTTTTTTGGCTGCTGCTTTTATATTTTCTGGGGTAGGGAAGTCGGACTCGCCGACACTTAAATCAATTACATCAATTCCTTCCGATTTCATACTCTTTGCTTCTGCAGCAACCATCATAGTAGATGAAATACTAATTCTATTTACTCTTTCCGAAATCACAGAGTTCTCCTTTAGAAGTTTTATTTGTTAGGGAAATTTAAATTGGGGCAAATATAATGTTCGCACTATTCTTATGAAAGAAATATTGCGGATGAAATATAAAAAAATAAAGGAGCTGATTTAGCAGCTCCTAATGAAAAGGTGAAGTTAGTAAAGAACTTTTTATTTCTTGTAACGTTTCGGTCCGGCAGCTCTAACTTCTTCTGAAGTTCCTTTTTCAAAAAGTTTAAAGTTCTCAATAAAACGCGCTGCTAATCCATCGTAACGCTTCCAGTATTCGTTTTTATCTCCCCACGAAGCTGCAGGCTCAAGAACATCCTCCGGTACATTGGGGCACGATAGTGGAACTTCAAAACCGAAGAGAACGTCTTTTCTGTATTTCACATTATTAAGTTTACCGTCTAATGCGGCATTTAAGAGGTTGCGTGTATGGCGAATGCTTATTCGTTTACCAACGCCAAACCTGCCGCCCACCCAGCCTGTGTTTACAAGCCAGCATTGTGCATTGTGTTTCAACATTCTCTCTTTTAACATCTCCGCATATTCATAAGGATGGCGTACCATAAAAGGAGCGCCAAAACATGCGCTAAATGTAATCTGAGGCTCAATACCAAGACCAATTTCAGTTCCTGCTATCTTTGAAGTGTATCCGCTTATAAAATGATACTGCGCCTGTTCGGCGTTTAATCTTGCAATTGGAGGAAGAACGCCGGAAGCATCGCACGTTAAAAAGATTATATTTTTGGGATGACTGTGTGCATATCCTTCTTTTACAATGTTCGGTATAAGTTCAAGTGGATATGATGCGCGTGTATTTTCGGTTATCATATCATCCTCAAGATCTACAATACGGCTAACCGGATCGAAAACCACATTTTCAAGAATAGTGCCGAAACTGTGCGTTGTATTATAAATTTCAGGCTCGTTTTCGGAACTTAAGCGGATAACTTTTGCATAACAGCCGCCCTCAAAATTAAAAACTCCGTTGGAACTCCAGCCATGCTCATCATCGCCAATAAGCTTTCTTTCCGGATCAGCAGATAATGTAGTTTTACCAGTGCCGCTTAATCCAAAGAACAATGCCACCTCGCCTTCTTTACTAACGTTGGCGCTGCAGTGCATTGGTAAAACATCTTCAAAAGTTAATAAGAAGTTTAGCACGGTGAATATAGATTTTTTAATTTCACCGCCGTACAAAGAATTTACAATCAATGCAATGCGGGAATCAAAATTAATTATTATACCGGTTTCGCTTCTTGTTCCGTCTATTTTGGGGTCAGCTTTAAAACTGGGCAATGCAATAACCGTAAAATCAGGCATAAACTTTTTAAGAATTTCCCTGTCATCGGTAGTTATAAACATGTTGCGTGCAAATAAACTGTGCCATGCTTTTTCGGTGATGATTCTTACTGCGAGCCGGTAGTCGGGGTCGGCGCCGGCATAACAATCTTGTACAAAAAGTTCCTCACCCATACAGTACGCCTGGATGCGCGCAAGTAGTCCATTAAACTTTTCAGAGGTAAAAGGGCGATTATATATGCCCCACCAAATTTTATTTTCTGTAGTTTCTTCGCGCACTACAAATTTATCGGCTGCCGCGCGTGCGGTGTGTTTTCCAGTGTTGACGATGAGAGGTCCGCCTTTAACTATTTTCCCTTCATTTCGGAAAATGGCTTCTTCATAAAGCGCTTCTTCCGAGAGATTCCAAAAAACTCTGTCAAGTTCTACAAAGCCATGGTTAGCAAGTTTATAATCGGAGGCAA
>Ga0210046_1003513_pt1 | contig 10450 bp, 9 predicted proteins | sample CryGeyCG2114_250_FD_185461 | JGI IMG/M metagenome (GOLD analysis project Ga0210046, IMG submission 185461) | Groundwater microbial communities from aquifer - Crystal Geyser CG18_big_fil_WC_8/21/14_2.50 (SPAdes) (version 2) | ecosystem: Environmental > Aquatic > Deep subsurface > Groundwater ... | reverse complement strand
CAAAGTTCGTCAATAACCAACCGAATCGGATACTTTCAATTATTTTGCCCTCTACGTTAGGATTTGTAAGTCAACTAATTAATCGATATCTGTTTATTGAAACTGTCAAGTCAAACATGACCCATAACGGCCAAGTATAAGAGCAGTGGCGGGTTTCAAGGCGATTACCTGTCAGCCACCACCAAAGTTTATTAAATGCACCAACCTTTAATTTACCACTTTACCCGCTATTGCTCTTATACAATGTTACCACCTGTGCTTCTTGTCCAAATTTAGGATAATTATTTTTTAGATTTATTGCTTTAAAAATTCGCCATATTCGCCATATATTAATTTAACAGCTTTATTGTCCTTTAATATAGTAAAATGCTCGGTGATTCCGGGAGTCCATTCTATTAGTATCCCATTATTCTCAGTATCTAAATAAGCCAAACTGGTAAGTCTGCCTAATGAAAATGTAAACCCATTAGAAGTTTTATCAATTATTAAATGACCATATTCTGGGCTAAAATAAGTTCCCGTTAACTCATCTGTATTTTGATATGTGAATATAGTTCTTTCAGGTTTTATTTTTGAATACAATGGGTCAATAAATTGGGAAAACATTTTTATTTTTTCATCTGCTTCCAAGTCTTCATTAGCTACTAAATAGAAATATGCTGTAAGCATAGCTGCTATTCTTTGACCGCCTAGACGCTCGTTCACAAACACAAAAATTCCAGTTTTTTTTTCGTAATTAAAAGACATAATAGATTCATAACCAGGAAAGCTTCCGAAATGGAAAAATAATTTCTCACCCATTAAAGTACCGTAAATCCAGCCGTTGCCATATTCGTCCATTGTAAAAGGTCCCATTCTGTTTCCAACAGAGGTTCGGGAATCCAAATACTCCGTCATAAGTACAGAGCTAAAAACCTTCTGTTTGTCATCAGTAAAAATTCGCAACCATTTTGCCATATCGCCAAGAGTAGAATAAATACCGCCTGCTGCGTGAAGTGTATTCTCTGATTTTCTTGATGAAATGGACTCGTCAGAATAGTATTCAAAAGGCATCGCTTCTATACTTTGTTTGAAGTTGATACGTGAAGATGTTTCCAGCATTCCTATTGGATCGAAAATATTTTCGTCAACGTAATCTTTCCAGTTTTTTCCAGTAACTTCTTCTATAATAATTCCACCAAGTAAGTAGCCCAGATTACTATATTTAAAATCATAGGACAAAGTATCTTGTCTATAAACAGTGAATTTTAATAATTCTCTTAAATCAGAAGGAAACTCTCCAGAATAAGCAGTTCTAAAAACCATCGGGTCATTTGATAGCCCATGAGTATGTTGCGTTAAATTTCTTATTGTTATTTTTTCTGCTTCAATTTGCGGTGGAAAATATGAGGATGGAATGTATTTGGTAATAGGGTCAGAGTAATTAATTTTCTTTTCAAACGCCAGCTTTGATAGAGACAAGCCAATAAAAGCTTTGGTATTGGAAGCTATATAAATTGCAGTGGAATCAGTAAAAAGGTTTGTCTTATTTGCATAACCGAATGTTTTTTGATAAATAATTTTATTGCCTTGCACTGCAACGATTCCAACACCTTTTAAGTTATATTTTTCCTGTAAATTGGTGGTAATTGAATCTATTTTCCCAAAATTTTGCCCGAAACAAATTATTGTTGTGCAAACAGATAATGTTAATGTAATAATTAGATTTTTCATTTTATTTTATTTTGATTTATGACAAATTGATAACTGTTTTTCCAATGCAACTTTATTAGTTTAGTTATTGACTCCCCTTTTTGAATTAATTCTAATATGGTTGTGTGGTCTTGATTTTTGGTAATATTGGAATCTCTATTTTTCATAAACTGAAGTTCGAATAAAAATACCTGAGTCTTTAAATTCTTAAGTATTGAAAAAGCAGCGTTATGTTTCTCCTTGTCAATAAGAAATTCGTGAAACTTATTGTCAGCCAATAACTTTTCTTCTGCAGAATGGCTGTTTTCTATAATGTCTACTAGTTTTAAAAGTGTATCTATTGTTTTAGCTGTGTATTTCTTTTGAAGCGAATGTGCTTCAAGTAAGCCAATCAGAGTATAAATTTCTTCAGCTTCTTTATGCGAAATGGTTTTCACACAAAATCCAACATTTGGTATTGATTCAAGGATGCCAGCTATTTCTAATTGTGTAAAAGCTTCACGGATAGGCGTTACACTTGTGTCAAGCTTTCTGGCATACTCTGCCAATGAAAGTTTTTCGCCTAATGCCAATTGACCTTTTAAAATTGAATTAAGAATGATTTCTCTAATCTGGTCTCTATAATTTATTTTTTTCACTTTCATATCGTATATCGTATACGATACAAAGGTAAACAAATATTCTTTCCATTGCAATAGATTTTTTTTGTGATTAGGCTTATTTTAGCATTGGTGGTAACGGTCAAGTATAAGAGCAGTAGCGGATTTTAAGGCGATTACCTGTCCGCCACCACCAAAGTTTATTAAATGCACAGACCTTGAATTTACCGCCTTCCCCGCTATTGCTTTTATACAATGTTAGCGGCTGGCATTATTTTCTAATCTTTTTAAAACTTCATTTTTATAGGTTTCACTTATAGGTATTTTCTCTTTTCCAATCGTCAATTCGTTACTTGTAAAGCTCGAAATATTCTCTAAATTTATTATAAATGATTTATGCGTCTGAATAAATGTGTCGGGCAACTTTTCCATTGATTCTTGGACGGTTTCTCTCGCCATTATTTTTTGATTTTTGCAATGGTAATTCATATAATTTCCGTCTTTCTCTAAAAACAATATGGAAGTGCTTACTAATCTAAAGGTTTCGAAACCGCTTTTAACAAATATTAGCTGGTTTTCTTTTTCGGTTGTGTGTGTTTTTGACGATAAAACCCTGCTTATTGATTTTGTAAATCGTTCCAAACTTATTGGTTTCACTAAATAGTCCACTGCTTGTATTTCATAGCTTTCAACGGCATATTCTGAATAGGCAGTCGTGAAAATCACTTTTATGTTGTCTGGTAACATTTTGGACAGGGAAATTCCCGTAATATGAGGCATATTGATGTCGAGTAAAATTAAATCAACAGGCTCTTTTGAGATATATTCAAATGCCTTTAAGCCATTTCTAAATGTAGCAACCAATTCAATACTGCTAAAATGGTTCAAATAGCTTTTTAAAAGTTCTATTGCTTTTGGTTCATCATCTACAATTATAGCTCTCATTGTGTCGATATAATTAATTGGACAATAAATTCATCTTCATTAGAAATTTTCAATTTATGTTTACTTGGATAGATTAAATCTAAGCGCCTTTTGGTAGTTTCTATTCCTGTTCCAATACCATTTGTATTAGTCATCATCATTTTGTTTTTTATTTCAAATTGAAGATAATCACTTTTTGACAAATCAAATTGAACCTCAATTTTTGAGCTTTTTTCAGGTTCTGTCCCATATTTAAAAGCATTTTCAACAAACGGGATAAATAACCCAGGTTCAACTTTCTGCTGATCATTTTCACCTTTCACCTTAAAATCTATGTTTACTTCGCCTTCTTCAAAACGCAGCATCTGTAAATCAATATAATTTTTAAGGAATTCGATTTCCTTTGAAATTGGAACCTTTTCTGCTTTGTTATCTTCAATAACAAACCGCAAAAGATGCGAAAGTTTGTCAATCGCATTTACAAGTTTTGGATTTTCAAACGGCTTAACCATAGATAATAAATTATTGAGGGCGTTAAACAGAAAATGCGGTTGTAATTGGTTGCGAAGCAAACTCAATTCAGCTTGCTTTTTATCAATTACTATTTGCTGATGACGTTGATCATTGTATATCGAATTTTTTACTAAAGCATAAGCCACAGATAGAGAAAAGTAAAAAGTAGAAACACCAAAGGCAATTTGTTTTGGTATTGGAGGTGCATTGCTAAATAGTTTAAATTCGGTTACAAAATATACTAGTGTAGATAGTATTATAAAAGTCAATGCGGTATATCCAATTGATTTGTGAATATTCTCAGCTTTATTACTTTTGATTATCAGCCAAGAGTTTGTGTAAAATGCAATCAGTGATAATAAGATGCAGAGGATTAATTGGTAAGTTAAGCCATTATTTCTAACAATCGTGACTTTTTCTACTCCATCTATTAGCTCTATTTCGTGTGATTGGATAGAAAAACTCGAAGTTATCAGCCAAGAAGTACAGAGCCAAAAAAGGACGTGTATAAAAATTGTTATCCATTTTTTTTTCATAAAGTCAAATGTACAAATTTATAATCGCTCAATAATTGGATTGTTATGAATGACCTGCTTTATGTTATGAAACACCTGTTTATAACAACATCACTTATTTATAAGAATTTGTAACAAATATATGCATATTCATAACATCCTTAAAATATTCAGTCTGACAATATGTATCATTGTCCTGTATCAAAAAATAAAGAAAATGAAAACGCAAATATTAAATTTTTCAATTAACGGTAATTATTCAGGAGTTATTATCGGACGAATAAAGCTGATCTTTTTAATCATACTGCTGGTGTCAGTCTTTACAGAAAACCTAAATGCACAAGATCAACCTCCTCAGTATATTCGAAATTCTATACAAAGCATAGAAAAAATGTTAGATAGTAAAGGTGATGTTGCGATAATTAAATTTATTGAACAATCAATGGCTAAAGACGATAATCGTGATATAACCAAGTTAGTTGACTCCCTTAAAGTCATACGTAGCGAAATGAAAGGGTTACGAGATGGTATATCCGTTGAAGCTGAGCCAGAGGGTTTACGTTTGATTATGTCGAATGGAAAAAAAGAAAAACATTTGATGATAATAATGGATGACAAAGCCAAAGCAATTTCCCATCTGTATCTTGTTGCGCCTCCTGAGTCTTTAAATATTACGTTAGAAAACATATCTGAAACGTTCGATCAGTTTGAGAAAGATGGAGCGGCAGGGTTGATTTATGTGAAAATTAACGGTGAAATAATTATAAAGCGTGCATTCGGTTATGCTAACAAAGAACTAGGAATACGTAATGATATTAATACGATATTCGGCACAGGTTCTAGACCCATTGATTATACTGTTGCCGCTATCCATTTACTTGATCAAAAAGGTCTTTTAAGCATTGAGGATAATATCAGTAAATACTTCAAAGACGTTCCAAAAGATAAGTCCAAAATAACAATCCAACACCTATTATCGGGTCAATCAGGATTACCTGATTTCTTTCATACAGATACGGATTGGGATCCAGACCTAGCCTGGGTTGATCGTGAAACTGCTGTTAAACGTATGTTATCTCAAGAATTGCTTTTTGAGCCAGGAACTGATCGTAAGCATTCCCATGGTGCCTTTGGAATGCTGGCAGCTATAATTGAAATTGTTTCAAATCAGACCTATTACGAATTTATCAGCAAAAACTTTTTTGAACCTACAGGAATGAAAAGAACTGGTGAGTACGGTGAAACGAAAGAACTTACAATGCAAGATTTTGCAGCTGGTGGTGGACCGCTGTTTGTTGGACTACCTAATATTCCTCCTAACTGGGGACCTACATCATGGCTAGTGAAAGGCAGCGGAGGAATGTACTCCACGTTAGATGATTTGCTTAAATTCTACAATTTAGTTCGTTCCAATAAGGTTTTAGATGCTGAACATAATCAATGGTTTATAAAATCATCTTTTAATCTTGATGGTTCGGACCGTGGTTTTGAGTTATTCAGTGCATATCTTCCACCAAACAGCGAAATTTATTTGTTTTTGAACAATTCAGGCAATGTGGACTTTCGTCAGGTTATTCAAGCATTGGAGCGTTTGATTGAATCTGAAAAGTGATGATTAATTGTTTCAAGGAATGAAAAAATTGAACTAGCTATAAACTGTTTTGAGTATTGCAACTATTATATGTAAACAGGCATCATGATGTAAATATTAAATAAAAGGGAAATATGAGCAAACTAAAAAGGCCAAAAATCAATTATAAAATTAATATTATTCTGCTTGTACTTTTTACGGCTGTTGGCTGTGGGAAGAATAACAATTGTGAGCAAATGTCGCAATTAAGTATCATAAATGATTACCCTGGAGTAATAATTGGCAGTTTGTCAGAACATGGCGCACTCAATATTTGTGCGTTTGGATATGCAGATATTTTAAGCCAACAAGCTATGAAGGTTGAAGATAAATTTCATATAGCAAGTGTTACCAAATTATTTACAGCTACTGCAATTTTTCAATTATATGATGCAGGTAAATTAGATATTAACGATAAAATCACATCTTATCTTGATTTCCCGGAGCTCTGGTTGATACCTGATATTGATTCAGTTACCATATTAAATTTATTGGATCATTCGAGCGGTATTTATGGATATAATAATGATCCTGAGTACATTAAGACACTGTTGGGGGAAGAAGCTGGTGAGTTTAAAAAATGGGACCCCATCGATTTGCTTGCCTTGTCGGATAGTTCCCGTGTGAAGCCCTTTGGTAAAATAGGAACAGGTCATTTCTATGGAGATGCCAACTATGTTTTACTTGGGCTTATCATAGAAAAGGTTAGCTCAATGCCATTCACCACTTATATCAAGAACAATATTTTTACCCCGCTAAACTTAAACCATACAGGCTTTTATGGAGACGTTTATCCAGATGTAAAAGGCTACCTTAAACGTTCCGATATTTTGAAAAGCATTGTTACGGTTAACCCTGTTTTCCCATCTGCAAATGACAGCTTAATTGATGCAACATTGGCGGTTGAACGTATTGATGCGGCTGCAAGTATAGTTAGCAATGCCAGTGATCTACTTGAGTTTGCCATAAATATTTACATGACCGACTTCCTTTCAGAAAAGTCAAAAGCTTTACTAATTAATGCTTCCCTTAAAGTAAGTGATAATGAAAATTGCCTTCAGCGGATCACAAAGAAGTGCAAGTCCGATTTTGGAACCTTTATCACCATGGAAGGGGATGGCCCCGCTGGAATAAATCTGATGCTCGTTTACAACTCCAATCAAAAACAAGTGATAGTTGCATTTACCAATATATTCGGAAATTTTGACGAATTGGATAAGATGAGGGAAGAAGTTCTTAATTTTTATTTTAATGAGAAACAATAAGAGTCCAGGGGGGACTCCTTTTCTTATTAAATGATATAAATGTACCTTAAAAATTAAAATTATAAATTTACAAAATGAAATTAATCAAATTCATCAACAACCTTGTGGAACTTGACAAATACAAATATAACTTGGTATATTTCATTGGTACTAATTTAATCTTTTTAATGTGTTTAACTTATATGTCTTGTAAGGCACAGAATAGCTCGATAACGTCCGTGCCCTTTCAATATATTAAAAATCAAATTTTAATAGACATAAAACTAAACAATCAAGACGAAACATTATTTATGTTTTTGGATACTGGTGTAGATCCATCGGTTATAGACATAGAGACTGCCGATAGGATGAATTTAAAAATAGAACGTGATAATGAAGGAGAAGCAAGTGGTAGGGGAAATGATAAAGCAAAGGTATTTCCTACTGTATTGGATGAGTTAGTAATTCAAAATGAAAATTATGGCAATATAGAAGCTTTAGCTTTTAATATGAGTGGTCTTGAAGATAAATTTGGCACTAAAGTTCATGGTATTTTAGGATATAGCTTTTTAAAGGATAAGATATTTAGGATTGATTATCAGCATAAGGTGATTCAATTTTTTAAATCACGAGAAGATTTGGAGAATCACTTATCTCACAATGCCAAAAAATTAAAATTTTATATAGATGGAGAAGATATGATTCCTTTAATCTACGACTTTAAAATCAATAACAATAAATTCATCGCCTCATTGGACACAGGATCCAGCCTTAATATTCAAATATATGAGCATAGATTGGTAGATGTAAAAATGGATACTATTGATTTAAACAAATTAAAAGAATCTCAATTGTATGGAGCACAAGGAAAGAAAAAGACAGTCACCACGATGATTGATTCTTTTGTAATTAACAATAACTTAGTTTTTAATAGTCAAGACATCACAATATCATCAATCAAAAATGAAGAACAATTGAGAATGGGTAACATTGGTAACAAATTTCTTGAACACTTTAAGGTGACTTTTGATTATGTGAATAAAGAGATTGTATTAGAACGTAATAATTAAACTTAAATATCTTTCTAATGAAGCTTATATATTATTTTTTAATCCTAAGTGTGTTATTTGTAATCAGTTGTTCTGGTAAAAAATACTCAAATAGTAATGTATCTTCGATGTCTATAGGACAAGCCCAAGAAATTACTAAAACCGATTTCAAAACCTTGCTGGATTCTTCCAAATTAGAAGGAGCCATTCTAATCTTTGATCCACAAAAAAATGAATTGTATTCCAATGATTTCGATTGGGCAAAAGATGGACGTTTGCCAGCATCAACATTCAAAATACCCAATTCCTTAATAGCTTTAGAAACAGGCGTTGTGAAAAATGATACAACGCTTTTGAAATGGGATGGTAAAGCAAGAGAAATGAAGGTTTGGGAAAAGGACTTGACATTGAAAGAAGCTTTTCATCTGTCTTGTGTTCCCTGCTATCAGGAAATAGCAAGAAAAATAGGTGTTAATAGGATGAAACAATATACATCCAGGTTCCAATATGGGAATTTAGTTATCAATAAGGATAACCTTGACAAATTTTGGTTAGAAGGAAAGTCAGCCATTTCACAATATCAACAAATAGAATTTCTAATAGCATTATTCAAAGGCAAATTACCTGTTTCAAAACGCACAACCGACATAATGAAACGTTTAATGGTTATTGACACAATAAATGGTTATACATTGAGTGGAAAAACGGGCTGGTCAAAGAGAGGTGATAATAATAATGGCTGGTTTGTCGGATACCTGGAAAAGCCAAACAGCAATCTCTATTTTGCAGTAAATGTTGAACCAAAAAACGGAATCGAGACCAAACAATTTTTAATTGCAAGGAAACAGGTATTGTATGATGCTATTGATGTTTTAGAAAACAAAGGTTACACTCAAAACTTTGAAGGTGATAAAAAGGAGATTGAAAGAATTTTGGAAAACATTAAGATTTTTTCAGAACACTATATTTCAGCAAACTATGAAGCCTTGGCAAATATGTATTGTAAGGATGGAATGATTCTCCCTCCGGGTGCTGATATTATTAAAGGTAGAGAAGCAATAAAACAAAGGTGGATATTGCCCGAAGGCGTTAGTGTGCCGTACCATAAAATTACGCCAACAGAAATATCTGTTAAAGATAATTGGGCATATGACGTTGGTTATTATGAAGGCACTTCAATCAAACGAAATGGCGATAAAGTCAAATTCAAGGGTAAATACGTTATTGTTTGGAAAAAAGAAGATGACGATTGGAAAATCTATGCTGATGCTTGGAATGGAATAAATTGAAATGATGTCGGTTCTTTGCTTGCCGCTAACGGTAAGTATATGCAAAGTAGGCGATTGCGGGCTTCAAACTTATCAAACCGTTACGATGTTGAAGCGGGCTACAACCCTTGAATTTACTACTATCACGCCTATTTTGTATATACATTGTTGTGGGTAGTTTTTATTCTTTCAATTTCCTTATTTATTCTTTTTATCTGTTCAAGATAGTAGTCATATTTCATAATTTCATACTGCTCTTTATTGAAATCAATCAGTCTTTGTAACTTTTGAATTGCAATATCAGTTTGTCCAAGTTCATATGCAGTATAAGCAATCAATTCGTTCCGATTCGGACTATCAAAATTTCCAAAACCCCAAGTTCCATCCATATCCATTTCATCTTCTGTCAGGATTGCAAATATTTTCTCTTTTGTGTCAAATTTATTATACCAATCAAGTCCTGTCGCTTGTATTTGATTTTTGCAATCATTAATTGCTGTCAGAATGTATTCTCCGTTATTATCAATAAGCCAAATGTCTTTTCTCGGAAATTCTGGTTGTTCAAAGCCCTTTTTTACGCTTCCTCTAAAATGTCCTTGTGCTTCATCTGGTCTTAGTATTCCGTCCTTTTCTTTAATTTTTGTTTTTTCAGGTAAATAAGTCAGATAAACAGATAGATTCACTGCAAACGAAAAGGTCGTACAACCTAACACGTCAGCATTGTATGAATTGAATGACTGAAAATTCAAAATATCAACTTTGTATGAGTGATACCTCCAATATGTCCGACCACTAAACTTATCGAATCCGTTCTGCTTTAAAATCGGTCGTATAATAGAGTTTAGTTCCTTATTTACTGTTTTGCTGTCCATTTTCTTAAATTACCCACAACGGGTTGGCTATGTTTCGTGCCGCAGTTTTAAACTATTAATATTCTATACACTATGATTTTAATTAGACGTCCAATCCTCATTTTTACTGCATTTTGCGGCATGAAACATAGGCGTTGTTAGCCT
>Ga0210046_1003512_pt1 | contig 10456 bp, 6 predicted proteins | sample CryGeyCG2114_250_FD_185461 | JGI IMG/M metagenome (GOLD analysis project Ga0210046, IMG submission 185461) | Groundwater microbial communities from aquifer - Crystal Geyser CG18_big_fil_WC_8/21/14_2.50 (SPAdes) (version 2) | ecosystem: Environmental > Aquatic > Deep subsurface > Groundwater ... | reverse complement strand
GCCCGCTCTTGGGCAGGGACAAGCCCTGCCCCTACCGGGGCCGCCCATTCCGCCAGCGTCTCCGGCCGATGGAACGTAAACACCCGCCGCGAGCGCGGCTGCGGGTCGCGTTCATCCCGGAAGAAGGTCTCCACGCCGGTCGATTCGTAGACGAACGGCAATTTGTCTGTTCCGACATGGGGGATATTCTGCGGCAGGCCGGCCGCGTAACTCCCGGCCTGTTCAGCCACCCCCGAGAGCGTCGTCCCTACCTTCTTGGCCTCCACAACCCCGACGTCCTTATGGTCCACGAAGAGCATGTAATCCGCGAAGCCGCCTGCGACGGGGAATTCCCGCACCGCCACGCCGCGGCTCGCGTATAAATCCGTTGCGGCGCGGTCCTGCACGCTCCAGCTGGAGGCGGCGAGGAGCTGGTCAATCTGCTGGCGGGCGAGGGATTCGGGCGTGGGCATGGTCAAGATGATTTTACAGGAAAAGGGAGAAAAGGAAAAGCGATTTGTGATTTAACCAAGCGTCCCAAGAAACAAGAATCCGCAAGAAAACGCCCCTTTTGCGCTGTTTTGTCACTTCGCTCTTAATCTAAGAAAGGCGCTGCCATCATCGGCAAAGTGGTGGAGGCGCACCCCGGCCTGGTCACGGCGAAGACGGCCATTGGAGGCATGAGGGTGGTGGATTTGCCGGCCGGGGAGTTGCTGCCGAGGATTTGCTAATCCACCAACTCCTGCAGCGCCAGCCACTCCCCCTTGAAGGTTGGATGCGCCACGCTGTCCACCACCACACCCGCTTGCACCAGCCTCTCCACTGTCCTTTTCGCCAGTTCGGGCGGCCAGCCGAAGAGACGGGTCACATCCCGCAACTGCGCCGCGCCGACCGAGCGGAAGTATAGCTCCACGAGCATTTGCCTGGCTTCAGCTTCACCGATGAGACGCGCCTTTTCGGGCAGCTCCGGCATGTGACGCGCCGTGATGTCGTAACGGTAGGCATATTTCCACGCGCCCACCTCGGCAATCCCCACCGGCATAATCTTGAAATCCTTTTGCATATCTTCCAGCGCCCGGTTGAATTCGGATTCTTTGGCATTGACCAGCCGCGCGGATTTTCTTAGCGATATGGTGTCCAGCGCGCCGTTGTCAAGCAGGGCTTCGTACACCTGTTTGGCCGCCTGCGTCAGACGGCCTTCTTCGTAGGCGACCAGGTAATCTTCCTCCGGTGAACCGTAGTTTTCCGAGAGGGCGTAGAAATATGGGGCAGTCTCCAGCGAGATGAACGTAGCCTTGCGGCGCAGGATCTTGCCGTAATACCAGATTTTCTTGTCCAGCGCATCGTCCTTCCAGCGCCAGGTCACGTGGAAGGGATCGTCGTGCTCGCTGGAGACGGGGTAGCTGCCGCCCACCGCTTCCCACAGCGAGGGCAGGTCCACACCCTTGACCGGCCAGAAATACGTGAAGCCGCGCTCGTTGACGAAATCCAATGCCCCGGCGGGGGAATGGATATGGTTCGCGGCGAGCAGGCGAAAGGTCCGCGCCCGATGCGTTTTGAGTCGTTCCAGGTCGAGAGTCAACATGACACGATTCTACCAAATCTGAGGGGCGCATCTTGTGTTAAACTTGAAAGGTATGGACACGCGCATCGAGACCCTCACCGATACCCTGCTGGACGAAATCGTCAACGCGGTCGGCCTGCGCAAAACGCCCGCGGCGCGCCGGACCTTTGGCCTGCTCTTCCGCCGCGCCGCCGACCGGCTCTCGGCCATCGGCCTGGCCGCCGACCGCATGATCCGCACCGACGGATTCCCCGCCGCCTGCCGGTGGATGATGAGCCACTGGGTCGGGAATGTGACTACGCGCGGCGCGGAAAACATCCCGCCAGAAGGCCCGCTGCTGGTGGTCTCGAACCACGTCGGCGCGTACGACATCCTGGTGGCGCCGTCGCAGGTCAACCGGCCCGACCTCAAGATCATTTCGAGCGACATCAAATACCTGAAAAACCTGCCTCACGCCTGCGAGCACCTGATCTTCCTGACGGACGAGCCGCACGACCGCATGGCTGCCACCCGGGCTGGAATCCGCCAGTTGAAAGAGGGCGGCTCGCTGCTGCTCTTTGGCAGCGGCCGCATTGACCCGGATCCGGCCCTCTCCGCCGAGGCCGAAAAGCACCTCGAGAACTGGTCGCCCTCCATTGACCTGTTCCTGCGGATGATGGCTGCCACCCGGGCTGGAATCCGCCAGTTGAAAGAGGGCGGCTCGCTGCTGCTCTTTGGCAGCGGCCGCATTGACCCGGATCCGGCCCTCTCCGCCGAGGCCGAAAAGCACCTCGAAAACTGGTCGCCATCCATTGATCTGTTCCTGCGGATGGCGCCGCAAGTCAAAGTGGTGCTATCCATCGCCAGCGGATTCCTGACCTCGCGCTGGATGAACCATCCATTGACCCGCCTGCGACGGGTGGACTGGGAAAAACGCCGCATTGCTGAGTTCGGGCAGGTGCTACAGCAATTGTTCTTCCCCGGCACAATCTACGTATCCCCATCCGTCAGTTTTGCACCGCCAATCACAGCGGAAGAGCTGGGAGAAAACCCCCGCCAGAAGTTGATCGAACAGGCCAGGCGCCTGCTGGCCGACCACCTGGCCAGGCTGGCTACACCGCAGCTGGCCGGGTGATCTCCTGCAAGAGCTGCCGGTAGTAAAGATAATTTTCCAGCGGCACATCCTCACGCACGCGGCCATCCGCCAGCGGGATGTAGCCCCCTTCTCTCAATAGCGGCGGGACTTTCTCCTCGACCTCGCGCCGGATCGCCTCTTTCCCATCGCGCAGCACGTCCAGGTCAATGCGCCATCCGCCAGCGGGATGTAGCCCCCTTCTCTCAATAGCGGCGGGACTTTCTCCTCGACCTCGCGCCGGATCGCCTCTTTCCCCTCGCGCAGCACGTCCAGGTCAATGCCGCCGATCAGGCGCAAGCCGCGCCCAAATTCGCGGCGCAGCGAACGGTAATCCATCGCCTCGGCGTTGGTCTCGCACGCCCACAGGCAATCGAAACTGTTTTCGAGCAGGACCGGCATCAGCACCCTGGCGTTGGCGTAGGTGCGCAGGATGACCACCTCCACGCCGCGCCGCCGCAAGACATCCAGCACGGGCTGGTAGCTGGGCAGCACCAGCTCCGCGTACATGCGCGGCGAGATCAACGGCCCATTGTTGCCGCCAATCGGCTCGCCGAAAATGGCGGCATCAATCTCGACCTCTTGTAAAGCACGCTCGGTCAGCGCGGCGGCGAACTCGCCCTGGATCTGCATCAGCTCGCGCACGAAGGCGGGATCGTCGCGAGTCAGCGTCATGACTTTATAGAATCTGCGCCAATCCTCCACGCCCATGCTCAGGAAAAAGCCGTGATGCAGACGCGCCATCAGCACGTGGCTGCGCTGCTTCCAAAACGGCAAGCTCAGTTGCCAGTTTTCTGGTAAACGGGACAGGTCATCGGGATCGAGCCGCCGCCGGAAGGCTTTCAACCCGGCCTGGGTCGTCGGCCAGCGCTTCGGCCAGGGATGCGGATCCACATCCAGCACAATCTCTTCGCGCTCGTCGCTGGCGAACAGCCTCGCCAGGTCAAAATCGGAGGTAAGTCCCTGGTCCCGCCAGGCTGCCAGCACTTCCTCACGGAGGCCTTCCTCGAAGTAGGGGACGTGATCGGGCGTACCAAAATTCATCGTTGCATGGAATCGTTCGCGGCTATTCATCGAGTGACAATCCTTTCGGGTCTACTCCGAGATCCCTTTTTCAGCGTACATAGATTGTATCGCACGTACTTGCCAATAGGATGACAATTTCGGGTTGAATCATGTATACTTCAGCAGCAAATCGTTTTTCTTTACATGCGAATAAATTTGGAGGAAAAATGAGTCATAGCAGAAAGAAAACCAAGAAGCTGCAGAAACAACGCCAACAGAAGCGTCAAGATACATTGAAACACCGGGAAAAAAACTTACACCAGCGCTCGGAGCAAGCGTATGATGAGGTGCTCGAAGATATGCTGCCTTTGTTTTCTCGATTTGGCGACCTGTCAACAGGTTCCGGGCCGGCCATGGAAAAATTGATGCTGATGCTCTTGGAAACCCACGATTTGGCGGACGAACCGGAGATGGAGGGCATCCTATTCGATCCGATGCTGGCTGCGAAAGCTATCGGAAAAGTTATAGAGAAAATGGAGCTTTCGCCAGGAAAATTAGATTTTCTTTCCAAAGAAGAACGAGAAGATGCCCATTTGGAGATGCTCGAAAAGAGTGCAAAGCAGCTTCTGACGGCGGATCTATGCCAGGATATTCTAAAGAGATTGGATGACTTACGCCTGCGTTTGAAGCGCTCTGGTAAAAAGAAAGACACGGCCAAAGTCGCAGTCTTGTTGTCCTTCATGAGAGAAGACAAAAAACGTGAAAGCTGGCCGATGATAGGCCTGGTGCAGGCACTCGTTCAACGCCACATAAAAGCCGGTTTCGACCTGATGGATGTAACCATGGCTGCGATGGGGCCTGATGACGTGGATGACAATGAAGCATTGGTTATAGACAAGCTGAAGAAACCGGGCTTTATCAGGAAAGCTAAAACCATGCTAAAGAAAACCCCAGGTCTGCGCGACTATCTGGTGAAACAAGCAGACAAAACGTGGGAAGAAGGATTGGATGCCATCCTCGCAGGCGATCTGAATCTCGATGTTTACTCCACGGAAGAAATGGCAGCGGGCATGGAAATCATTGCAAAAGCGAGTGGCTTTGACAGCGCAAAAACGATGGTAACTAACGCCTCACTTTCAGGGAAGTTATCAGAAGACAAAGCCAAGATCGTTATAAAGCAATTGGAAAACTATATAACGAATTTGTTCACCCCAGCACGGCTGGAACAACTATGGGGAGAGATAGACGCCTTTTGGAAAGATTCAAGATACAAGGGTAAGTGGTCCCCCTTTCTCATGCTGTTGAGAGAATCCCTGGCAGACAAGAAAGCCGTCGAGTACGAGAAAGGATTCTTTGTCTACGCCTTTTGGGGTGAGTTACGTGCGGGTGCGAAGGAATCTAAAGAAAACGAGGCTCGAGGTCCGGAATGCTAACCCTTGAAGAAGAACGCCGCCACCGTGAAAATCGAGGCAATCACAATGACCACAGTGCAGGCAATTGCAAAGTATTTTTGGAATTTATTGTTCGCAAAATGGCCCATGAGTTGCCGGTCATTTGTTAACTTGATCAGGTAGTAAAAGACGAGCGGCAATGCGATGGCGTTGATTGTCTGGGTGACAATCGCGATCTTGAACAGAGACAATGAGGAGAAAATCACCAGGATGCCAACGACGAGCAATTGCAGGAAGTAGAGAATATAGAACGTCTTACTTTTCTTGAAGGAGTCGTCCAGGCTGCCGGAGAGGCCGAAGAACTCGGCGAAAGCATAAGCGGTCGAAAGCGAGACGATGACCACGCCCATAAAACCGGCGTTGAGAATGCCGACCGCAAACAACGTGCCAGCCAGTTCGCCGGCGAAGGGTTTGATCGCCAGCGCAGCCTGTTCGCCCGCTTCGAGCGGGATGTGGTTGACAAACAGCGTTGCGGCAGTGGCGACGATCATGAAGAAAGAGAAGAAGTCGGTCAGGAACGCGCCCCAGTAGGTCTCGATTTGAGAGTAGTTGACTTTGCCCTTTTCGATCTTCTTATCGTAAGCGAAACTGCTGATAAAAAACTGCCCCCAAGGTGTAATCGTGGTTCCCAATACGCCCATACCGATGAGCAAGTAGTCACGCATATACTGCCGTGTAACCTCGACACCGTGCGGGTAAAACAAGTTACTGACCGCCAAACCCCAGTCCGGCTGGGCCTTGATCGCTGAAACGATGTAAGTTACATAGAATAAACTGGCGAGCAGCATGATAGCTTGCGTCAGCTTGTAGTTTCCCCAAACAATAAAAAGAAATGAAACGAACAGAATGACGAGCACCGCCGGGGCAGCAGGGAGATTCAGCATCCGGCTGGTCGTCTTGACTGCCGATAGGTCGGTTATCAGCACGCCCAGGTTGGCAATCAGCAGGGCGCCAAACATGAACAGCGCCGTGCGGACGCCGAACTTCTCGCGGATCAAATCGGCCAATCCCTTGCGGGTGATGACGGCCAGCCGCATGCCCATTTCCTGGGTCACACCCAGCAGGAAGGTGATGATGAGGAGCAGAAAAAGGATCGGGTATCCGAGTTTCGCACCGGCAATGGAATAGGTCGCCACGCCCCCGGCGTCATTATCGGAGATGGCGGTGATAGTCGCCGGGCCGAACACCGAGAGGAAGATCAATATCTGTTTCCAGAAACGGGAGAAGAAACCGCGCCTGATGGGAGCGAGGGCCTTGGTCATTGTTCTCTCCTGCGATGTCTAGTGGTAGAAGCGGGGTAGCTGTTTCTTCCAGGCAGTTGGAATGAATTTATCCAGGGCGTCGTCAGCCGTGACGATGCCATGCAGGCGGTTCTGCTCGTCTTCCAGGCAGTTGGAATGAATTTATCCAGGGCGTCGTCAGCCGTGACGATGCCATGCAGGCGGTTCTGCTCGTCCACTACAGGGACGGCCAGCAGATCATACTTGGCGACGGTCTGGGCGACGGTCCCCTGATCGTCGGTCAGGTTGACGGTGATGACCCGCTCGGCCATAAAGTCTTTCACCATCGCTCCCGGACTGGCAAAGATGAGATTGTTCAGCGAAAACACGCCAAGAAGATGATCCTCCTCATCGGTCACGTAAACGTAGAACATGGTCTCGACTTCATCGGCCATGCCGCGCAGCGCCTTGATAGCGCCCGCTGCCGTCAGATTCGGAGAAATGGCGGCATATTCTGTGGTCATGATTCCGCCGGCTGAATCCTCCGGGTAGGCCAGCAGCTTGCGGACGTCCTCGGCCTCGTCCTTCTCCATCAGAGCCAGCAGGTCTTCCTTGCGCTCTTTAGGTAGATCAGCCAACAGGTCAGCCGCCTCGTCCGGTTCCATCTCCTCAAGCACATCCGCTACCTTCTCATCGGGCATACTCTCAATCAGGCTTGCCTGGAATTTAGGCTCGATCTCCTCAAGGGCATCGGCCAGGTGTTCGACATCCAGCGCGGCCAGGAATTGACCGCTTTCTAATTTATTCAAGTCGCTGAGGATCTCGGCCACGTCGGCCGGATGCAGCTCGTGTATCTTTTCAACAGGCACACGCAGGCGCATGGACTGGTCGCGGCGTAGCAGCTCGGCATTGTTCCAGGAGATCGGGTTCGGTCGCAGCTTTAGCCACCTCGCCGCCCGCGCCAACCCGACCCTTCGCAGGATGCCTGCAGCCCCAATGTCCACGTTGCCGACGTAGATTGTGCCATTCACCCGCATCAGCTCTACGTCGTTGACGCGCACCACGCGCGCCCCATCCGTATCAATGATCTGCTTATCCAACACATCCCGGCTCAAGAAAATATCCTCCTCGTGCCCAAGATAGGGACGAAGGTCTTCCACGCGCTTCATCAACGTGATGACCGGTGACATCAGCGAAGCCACTGCCGAATAATTAACCGTCAGGGTCTCGCCCTTTCTGCTTACAAGAATAGCCTGGATCAAGGGATGCGGGAACTCTTGCATCTGTTTCGCGATCACATCTTTCAGCGTCCCGATCAATTTGCCGTCTATATCGGTTACCGGTCTGCCGAGCATTTCACTCAAGAAAGCCATACGACACCTCTCATGATGATTTCAAGAAATCAGGCAGCAAAAGCCGCCATTCTGACCAGCGGATGGCGGCGTCATCAAACTTTACAGGCTATGCCTCTCAGAGCAAAGCCCGGGTGAGGCGTGCTATCAAGAAAATCCGGTAATCCTTTTGCTAAGGTGGTTGCGTTCTTGGCAACCATGGTAGCCATTGGCTACCACTAATCCCCCGCCGGCCCGACGGAGGCAACAACATAGACGCGCGAGGACAGCCAGCAGCAGAGCACCTTCTTCCGCCAAAACGTGTCAGGGTTATTAAGAGAACTATCATCAGCGTCCATGCAATCACCTCCTTCCTACACCCGTGAGGTTGGATTTGACTTTTAGAGCCTATCCGAATAACGGAATGCAGACTTCAGTCTGCTCTGCATTGCGGACTAAAGTCCGCGTTCCGGAAGGTTTTCGGATAGGAACTTAGGCCACGGCACGGGGATAAAGAGAAGCCTCCTGTCAGTTATGGTAGGGCCGTTCCCTACCATTATCCAGGAGGCAGACACATTCAATCATAACCGGCGGCAATTGCCGTTGGTTACCTCCTGGTGGAGCTTTGGCACTGTGCGTCGTAGGGATTTCCATGGTTGCTAAGAGCGCAACCACTTTCCCAGCCACTTTGAGCGGGGCCTTAAGCCGGCCCAGCCTGGTTTACCCCTTGGCGTCTTTCGACGTTTCGGGGCAATGGCCTGTGTCCCACACAGCCGCCTCGCCTAACGAGGGTATTTTGTATCTGTCGGGGCGGGCGGATTTGAACCGCCGACCTCGCGGTCCCGAACCGCGTGCTCTAGCCAAACTGAGCCACACCCCGATCAAGCAAGCGAGATTATACCATAGTCGGCAAATAGCGAATGGCGGATAGCAGATGGCTGCGGTATAATCCCTGCGCTCATTCATTCATTCAAACACTACGGACACAAAGGATCACACTTGTACCTGCGCAAGTGCAGGCAAAGGGGTTCCTTCGTGCCCTTCGTGGTTAAAGGAAATTTTATGGAACCCGAACCCACCGGCCAGACCCTGGAACCCGTGACAACGAATGCTCCGCTCAAGCAAATCATCGGCACCGTCGAACAAGTAGATATTGACGACCAGATGCGCAGCGCGTATCTGGATTACGCCATGTCCGTCATCGTCGCCCGCGCCCTGCCGGATGCGCGCGACGGACTCAAGCCCGTCCACCGGCGCATCCTGTACGCCATGCACGATATGGGCATCCGCTCGAACTCCGCTTATAAGAAGTCAGCTCGTATCGTGGGCGAGGTGCTGGGCAAATATCACCCGCACGGCGACTCGGCGGTCTACGAGGCCATGGCGCGCATGGCACAGGATTTCTCGATGCGTTACATGTTGGTAGATGGGCAGGGCAACTTCGGCTCGGTGGACGGCGACGCCCCGGCCGCCATGCGCTACACCGAGGCGCGCCTGCACAAGATGGCCGAGGAGATGCTGGCCGACATCGAAAAAGACACGGTCGGCTTCACGGAAAACTTCGATGGCTCGCTACAAGAGCCGACCGTCCTCCCTTCCCGCCTGCCCAACCTGCTGCTCAATGGCTCGTCCGGCATTGCCGTCGGCATGGCGACCAATATCCCCCCCCATAACCTGAAAGAACTATCGGCTGCCATTATTTACCTCATCAACAACTACGACACAATTGACGACATCCCAATCGAGTTTTTGATGAAGTTCATCCCAGGGCCGGATTTCCCGACCGGGGGGGTGATCGTCGGCAAGGAGGGCATTGACCAGGCCTACGGGTCCGGTAGGGGACGCATCGTCCTGCGCGGCCTGGCCCACGTCGAGGAGATGTCCGGCAACCGGCACCGCATCGTCATCACCGAGATTCCCTATCAAGTCAACAAATCCAGCCTGATCGAACGCATCGCTGACCTGGCCCGCAATGAGCGGATTGACGCCATTTCCGACCTGCGGGACGAATCCGACCGGCGCGGCATGAGCATCGTCATCGAACTCAAGCGCGGCGCTCAACCGAAGAAGGTGCTCAACCAGCTTTACAAGTACACGCCGCTGCAATCCACGTTCGGCGTGCAGATGCTGGCCCTGGTCGCCGATGAAACGGGGCGCAACGAGCCACACCTGCTGCCGCTCAAGAAGGCTCTGCTGATTTTCATCGAGCACCGCCAGACGGTCATCACCCGCCGCACACAGTTCGAACTGGAAAAGGCGCGTGCGCGCGCCCACATCCTTGAAGGCCTGACGATAGCGCTGAACAACCTGGACACCGTCATCCAGACCATCAAAGAATCCCCGGATGCCGAGGTAGCCAAAGATCGCCTGATAAAGCGCTTCAAGCTGAGTGAGTTACAGGCGCAGGCCATCTTGGACATGCAATTGCGCCGCCTGGCTGCACTGGAGCGCCAGAAGATCGAGGATGAATACAAGCAGGTCAAAGAACAGATTGCCCATCTGGAAGACTTGCTGGCGCACCCGAAGAAGATCCTGGAGCTTATCAAGGAAGACATGCGTGAACTGTCCGAAAAATATGGCGATGAACGCCGCACGCACATTGCCCCGGATGCCAGCGAAGACTTGAGCGAAGCGGACCTGGTGCCGGATGAAGCCGTCCTGATCAGCATCACCGCTATGGGCTACGTCAAACGCGTGGCCGCGACGGCCTACCGTTCGCAGGGCGTGGGCGGACGCGGCGTGACTGGTCACGCCACGAAAGAAGAAGACGAAGTGCTGACCCTCATCCCGGCGCG
>Ga0210046_1003490_pt1 | contig 10505 bp, 7 predicted proteins | sample CryGeyCG2114_250_FD_185461 | JGI IMG/M metagenome (GOLD analysis project Ga0210046, IMG submission 185461) | Groundwater microbial communities from aquifer - Crystal Geyser CG18_big_fil_WC_8/21/14_2.50 (SPAdes) (version 2) | ecosystem: Environmental > Aquatic > Deep subsurface > Groundwater ... | reverse complement strand
ATAACGAGTTTAGGATGTCTAATTATAGTTAGTTCCGACGCTTGCGCGTCGGAACTAACGGGCTGCGGATTGCCATCCGCTTGTGTCCCGCGCAAGCGCAGGACTAACAAGCGAATGAAGCGGACAGTCCTTATGAAAATAAATTTTCAACGGAAATGCCGCTTATCCGCAGCCCGTTAGCCTTCATGGAGAGTTATGAGTAAGCCTTTAATTTACATCGATCAAAATATCATCGGATTGCAGTTGCAGGGCATTTTCAACCTGAGCAAGCGAGATGATGTAACTTGGGTTTACTCAAAGGAGCACTTTGCAGAGATTCGACGCTCTAATGAGCCTGAGAAATATTTAGGTGTGCTCGATGCTATAGATGCAAGATTATTAGACCTAGTTCTTGATGAAAACTGGAAGATTACTGGTGAAGCCAGGTTAATTGAGAACGGAACCCCATTTGAACATTATGATAGCTACATTGAAGCAACCGGTGATGTAGATTTCGATGACACCATTTTTGACTCATTCCAGGTATGGGTTAACGGTGGTGGAGACGAAGGTCCATTAAAGGAGCTCTCTGAAAAATTCGCACAGCAAATTTTAGGGCTCACTTCTGACTTGCCTTTTGATACTACAGAAATGACCGACAAGGTTAAGCAGATAAAACCCGAATTTGATTCCATGATCGATGAGATGATATCAAATGGAAATGATATCCATAAGACTAGGGCGGCTTTCGGAGATGAGAAAGGCTCTATCGGTAGTATATCAGGCGAGAAGCAGATTGAGAAAATTTGGGAAATAATATCTCCGACGATGCACCGGGCCGATATTAGTTGTGATCAATTTTTTGGCTTTGATCCTATCGATAAGCAAGGTTACGATATTTGGCCAATTTATCTCGGAATAATTGGATGCAATTCGGTGCTTGATATATTGGGTTTTCAAGCAGAGAAAAAATGCAGAAAACTAAACAAAATTCATAACGTAAGAAGTGATGCCGGTCATATAGCGATGGGAGCATATTGCTCAGCAATCATATCTGAGGATAAGCGTTTAGTTAAAAGAGCAAAAGCCATCTATGAATATAAGAAAATAGGAACTTCCCCTATTCTGGTCACACGAGAGGCTAACAAACCAATCCAGTCGACCGCTGACGCGTCGGCTGATTGAAACGTTAGCTGCTAAAAGGAAGCCATGAGCATCGAATATAAAATTAACGCTCCAGTATCCACAGATCAATTCATTGGCTTGCTGCGCGAATCAACACTTGGAGAGCGTAGGCCAATTGAAGATCGTGAGTGCATGGAAGGTATGGTTAAGAATAGCAACCTACTGGTAACAGCTTGGCAAGGTGACACGCTGATAGGTATCGCGCGTTCAATGACAGATTTTCATTATGCCTGTTACCTTTCAGACCTGGCGGTTCATATGAAATATCAAAGAAGTGGGATAGGAAAGAAACTACAAGCCAAAACTCAGGAGCAATTAGGCCCGAACTGCAAGTTGATTCTGGTTGCTGCCCCAACCGCCAATTCATATTATGAGCATATTGGTTTTACAAATAATCAAAGGTGTTGGGTTCTTGATCGTGATAAAAACATCAGCAGCTAACCAGGCGCTCCAGCCGACCGCTCAACCGCTGCGCGGTTTCGCGTCGGCTGAGCTTGGTCGTTAGTTCCGACGCTTGCGCGTCGGAACTAACGGGCTGCGGATTCCCATCCGCTTGTGTCCCGCGCAAGCGCAGGACTAACAAGCGAATGAAGCGGACAGTCCTTATCAAAATAAATTTTCAACGGACATGCCGCTTATCCGCAGCCCGTTATACATAAAAAATTTAAATTGCGAGGAATCGATTTGTAAATGAAAAACTTTAAAGAAAAGTCAGACAAAATATGGGAAGTTGCAAACCTTCTCAGAGGCGATTACAAAAGAGCAGATTACGGAAAAGTAATTTTGCCAATGACAGTGCTAAGGCGTTTGGACTGTGTGTTAAAAAGCACCAAACAAGATATTCTTGATTATTTGCCAAAAGTTGATAGTTTAAAAGAAAGTGCAAAAGACATTGCTCTGAACAAAAAAGCAGGTTTTAACTTTCATAACCGAAGCCAATTTGACTTTGATAAACTCATTGCCGACCCAAATAATGTTGCGGCAAATCTTAGAAATTTCATCAACGGATTTTCGACAAGTGCCAGAGAAATAATTGAATACTTCAACTTTGACGACCAAATAGACCGAATGGACGACCCAAAAGCGGACATTCTTTTTCGGGTGGTAAAAGCATTTCAGGAAATTGACCTTTCAGAAGATGACCCAATGATTATGGGTTACATTTTTGAAGACCTTATCCGAAAATTCTCTGAACAATCCAACGAAACCGCAGGGGAACACTTTACGCCACGAGAAGTAATTCGGTTAATGGTTAATGTGCTGTTCAACGAAGACAGCGAAACCCTGACCAAAGAGGGAATTGTAAAAACAATGTACGACCCTGCTTGTGGAACTGGCGGAATGCTTTCGGTTGCCGAACAACATTTGCACGAACTCAACTCAAAAGCTGAACTAAAAGTTTTCGGACAGGAAATAAACCCTGAATCTTACGCCATCTGTAAATCGGATATGCTGATTAAAGGGCAGAATCCTGCAAATGTAAAATTCGGAAACACCTTTACCGTTGATGGACTGGAAGAGGAGAAATTTGATTATATGCTTTCCAATCCACCTTTTGGTGTGGACTGGAAAAAAGCACAAAAAATCATCAAAGCAGAAGCAGACAGCAAAGGAATGAGAGGGCGTTTTGGGGCAGGATTGCCAAGAATTAACGATGGTTCGCTGCTCTTTTTACAACATATGATTTCAAAAATGAAATCGGGCGGAACACGCATAGGCATTGTGTTTAATGGCTCGCCTTTATTTTCCGGTGCAGCAGGTAGCGGAGAAAGTGAAATAAGAAAATGGATTATTGAAAATGATTGGTTAGAAACCATTATTGCACTACCCGACCAACTGTTTTACAACACAGGTATTTCAACTTACATCTGGATTATTACCAATAAGAAAAGTTCTGAACGCAAAGGAAAAGTGCAGTTGATAAACGCCACAGGTGCAAAAGATGAAGAATTAATAAAAGAAGGCAAACTCGACCAAAACCGTTTTTGGCAAAAAATGGATAAAAGTTTGGGTAATAAACGTAAAAAGATTGTTGAAAACGGCACCGAAAAAGGCATTGGTTTTATTACGCAGCTATACGGAAACTTTGAGGACCTGTCTGCCGAACAGGCAGGAAACGAATTTTCTAAAATAGTACCCAACGACTATTTTGCGTATTGGAGAATTACAGTAGAACAACCGCTTAAAGAAAATGGCAAAGTGGTAAAAAGTAAAGGCAAACCCAAAGCCGACAGCTCTTTGCGAGATTATGAAAACATTCCTTTTTTAAAAACAGACGAAAACGGAAATCTTGTACCGCAAACCATTGAGGAATATTTTAAGCGTGAAGTAAAACCGCACTTGCCCGAAGCCTGGATTGACGAAACCAAAACCAAAGTGGGCTACGAAATAAACTTTACCAAATATTTCTACGAGTTTAAACCCCTGCGACCTTTAGAGAAGATAAAAGCCGATATTTTGGCGTTGGAAGAAAAAACTTTGGGAATAGAGAAAAATATCTTGAACCATGATTAATAAGGATTGATTGATTTCATGATTATGAAGTATAAAGATTTAACGCATAGAATTATTGGATGCGCCATGGAGGTGCATAAGTATTTGGGTAATGGCTTTCAAGAAGTCGTTTATCAAAGAGCCTTATCCATTGAGTTAAACATGAACAATATCAGCCATGAAAGAGAAAAAGAGATGTCTCTGCAATACAAAGGTTTTGATATAGGCACACGCAGAGTAGATTTTTTTGTTGAGGAAAAAATAATGGTTGAAATAAAGGCACTGGTCAATTTGGAGGATGTACACCTGGCACAAGCAATGAACTATGTGGAGGCATACAACATGGAAATAGGTCTGCTTTTAAACTTCGGAGCAAAAAGTCTTCAATTCAAAAGAGTACATAACAATAAGGTCTTGAACCTTGATGCAACCGAATCGAAAGTTTCACCTGATTTCCATAATCAAAAAAAATCAAGCCATCAAGACCATCAAAAAAATCAAGGTTCAGACAAATGAAGAAATACGACAACTATAAAGATTCAGGCATTGAATGGATTGGGGAAATACCTGAGCATTGGATAAGTATTCCAATGAGATTTTTACTGCGACAAAAGATAACTGACGGACCACACGAAACACCACAATTTATAGCTGAGGGTATTCCTTTTTTATCTGTTGATGGTATTCAGAACGGGGAATTAGTTTTTGAAGGTTGCAGAAAAATATCAGAAGAAGACCATAGCAGGTATAAACAAAAATGTGTTGTTGAAAAACAAGATATTTTAATGGGAAAGGCTGCGTCCGTAGGTAAAGTAGCCCAAGTAAAAGTTGATTTTGAATTTAGTATTTGGTCACCACTTGCTCTTTTAAAACCAAATCACAATAAAATTACATCTGCATATTTTGAATATTTTTTAAAAAGTACATATGCTAAGGATAATGCAAATATCCTTTCCACTTTTAATACCCAACAGAATATAAGTATGACTGATATTCCAAGGATTTATTATATAATACCGAATTCAATTGAAGAACAAACCGCCATTGCTCACTACCTCGACCGCAAAACAGCAGAGATAGACGAACTGATAGCCGACAAAAAACGCCTGCTCGAACTCTACAATGAAGAAAAAACCGCCATCATCAACCAAGCGGTTACCAAAGGCATTAACCCTAATGTGCCAATGAAAGACACCGGCATTGAATGGCTGGGCGAAATTCCTGAGCATTGGGAGTTAATTAAACTTGCAGGTGTTTGTAGTTTTGTAAGGGGAAATTCAAGTTTTAAAAAAGATGAATTATTAAGTAAAGGTAACTATGTTGCTCTGCAATATGGCAAGACTTATAAAGTTGATGAAGTTGATGAAAATTTTGAATTTTATGTGAATGATAAGTTTTTCAAAGACTCACAAGTTGTAAATTATGGAGATGTAATCATTATTTCAACATCAGAAACAATTGAGGATTTAGGACATTCCGTTTTTTACAATAGAAAAGATATAGGTTTATTAGGAGGCGAACAGATGTTATTAAAACCAAATAGCGAAATGGTAAATGGAAAATATTTATATTTTTCTTCAAAAATTTTCCCAAGACAACTTCAAAAGTATGCAACTGGTTTAAAAGTTTATAGATTCAATATAAGTCATTTAAAAACTATTTACATATCGAATCCACCTCTTACCGAACAAAAAACCATCGTCCACCACATCGAAACCGAATGTGCTTTGATAGATGCCAAATCAGAAAATACTAAAAACCTAATTGACCTACTCACCGAATACCGCACCGCCTTAATCAGCGAAGTGGTAACGGGTAAAATAAAAGTAACTTAGCGTTTAGAATATGGAAACAGAACATACACATATTGAATATAAAAGCCTAAAAAAAGCAGTAGGAACAAAAGCCAATTTTAAGGAATTGGCAGAAACCTGCGTATGTTTGGCAAATTCGCAGGGTGGCATTTTGTTTATAGGCATTGAAAACAATGAATTGCTACCCCCTGCAAAGCAAAAAATTACTCAAGAAACTGTAAATAATGTACTTTCAAGAATCCGCTCATTAACCGATAGTGTGGGACTGGGCGATGCCATTATTGAAACACACGAAAACGGTGGTCAATATTTTCATTTTAAAGTATTTCATACCAGCCGAACCATAGCCACTACTTCCAGTGGTAAAATATTAATGCGTATTCAGGATAAATGTTTTCCTATTTCGGGCGAAGATGTAACCCGGCTTGCTGCCGAAAAAAATGCCTTTCAATGGGAATTGGTCGAATTAAAATCCTTTAAAACAACCCAAGTCCCCAAGCAAAATATTATGGATTTTGCAAATGACATCCGCAAATCAGACAGAGTAAAAGAGAGCGTTAGGCAGAAAGATGATTTTGAAATCATTGAACATTACAATTTAAGCATAAATGGAAATTTAACCAATCTTGGTGCTTTATGGCTTGGCACCGAACAAATGAGAAGCCGTATATCTTATCCTATTACCATTCAATACATTGTTTACGATGAAAATGGCGAGAAAATAAAGAAGGAAAACTGGAACGATTACGAATTAAATCCCAAAGACCTGATTATTGATGTGGAAGAAAAGGCAGGTGAATTGAAATATTTTTATGAATTTCCGCAGGGGCTTTTCAGAAAACGCATCCGGCAGTATGCACCCGAGATAATCAGAGAGTTATTGGTAAATGCCATTGCCCACAAAAAATATACAATTTCGGGAGATATATTTATTGAAGTCTATCCCAATAAATTAGAAATCACCAATCCCGGAAATTTGCCAATCGGAATAACCGAAAATAATATCCTTCATAGCCGACATCGCAGAAACCCGCACTTAATACGAATTTTTCACGATTTAAACTTAATGGAGGGCGAAGGCTCGGGTTATGATTTGATTTATGAATTAGACAGCAAAGACAATAAACCTTTTCCTATTGTAAAGTCTGAATTTGATTTTACAAAAGTCATTCAAAGTTCTGAAATATTGAACGAAGAAGTTGTGTTTCTGTTGGAATATATTTCGCAACACTATCAGTTATCACAAAAACAATTCATAGCACTTGGAGTTATTGCCAGAGAGAAAAAGATACTCGGTACAGAGCTAATTAAACACTTGCAAATTCAAGAAGATGACAGGCTTCGTTCTTATGTTACAAAATTGGAAGAACAGAAAATTTTAATATCACGTGGAGTAAGTAAAGGAAAACAATATTTAATCAACCCTCAATTAATAAAATCTTCCAAATTAAAAATAAAACCAAGTTTGAAAACTATTGAACCCCATCGTTTGATTGCTTTAGTTGAGAGTGATTTGCAAACCTATCCTGAAAGTACAATAAGAGATATTCATAGCCGAATTCCGGATGTTAATTATAAAGATTTGCAAAAAACCATTTATAAAATGGTTAAAAATGGCGTTTTGAATCATTCATCCGATAAAACATATAGAAAATATTGGTTGGCATAAAAAAAAAGAAATGAAAAAGAAAGTGAAAAAGAAAAATGATTAACTATATGTTATACAATTACTTACGGATGTTAATCTTCTTTTTTTATAATGAAAACTGAAATAGAAAATGAATAGAATTACAACCGAAAATACATTTGAAACCGCTCTTGTACAAACATTGGTAGAACAAGGCGGCTACACACAAGGAAATGCTGAAGATTACAGCAAAGAATTGGGAATGTTTAAATATGAAGTGATTGCATTTCTGCAAGCATCTCAACCCAAAAGGTGGGCGAAAATTTCTGCCATACACGGAGCCGATACCGACAATAGAATTATACAACGACTTTACAAAGAATTGGAATTAAGAGGCAGTTTAGATGTACTCAGAAATGGTTTTGTGGATTATGGTGTTCGTTTCCAGATGGCATTTTTTCAACCTGCTTCGGGGCTTAACCCTGATGCCGTTGATTTATACAATAAAAACAGCCTGAAAGTTTATCGTCAAATTTATTACAGCACCAAGAATAAAAACTCGGTAGATGTTGTTTTGGCAGTAAACGGTATTCCTGTGGCTACTTTAGAGCTAAAAAATCAGTTTACAGGGCAGGATGTTGGCAATGCTTTAAAACAATACAGCACCACCAGAGACAATAAAGAATTGTTGTTTGCTTTCAAAAAACGAACCTTGGTACACTTTGCCATTGACCAAGACGAAGTATTTATGACCACAAAATTAGATGGTAGCAAAACTTATTGGTTGCCATTCAATAAAGGAGCAAACAACGGAAAAGGAAATCCCAAAAATGAAAATGGCTACAGAACGGCTTACTTGTGGGAATACATCTTACAAAAAGACAGTTGGATGGAAATTTTGCAGCGTTTCTTGCATTTGGAAACGGAAGAATTTGAATCCAATGGCAAAATTTACAAGAAAGAAAAATTAATTTTCCCTCGATATCATCAATTAGATGCTGTTCGCAAAATCAGCAACAATGTACTCGAAGTAGAAGCAGGAACAAACTATTTAATTCAACATTCGGCAGGTTCAGGTAAAAGTAATTCCATTGCTTGGTTGGCTTACAGGCTTTCAAGTTTGCACAATGCCACAGACGAGCGGATTTTTGATTCGGTCATTGTGGTTACCGACAGAAAAGTACTCGACCAACAATTGCAAAATACCATTTATCAATTTGAGCATAAAACAGGCGTTGTTCAGCGAATTGATAAAGACAGCACACAATTAGCCAGTGCATTGGGCTATGGAACAAATATCATTATTACCACTTTGCAAAAATTCCCCTTTGTAGTGGATAAAGTTGGAGAATTGCCCGACCGAAACTATGCAGTCATTATTGACGAAGCACATAGTTCACAGGGTGGCGAAGCCAGTAAAAAAATGAAAGAAGTTTTAGCGGCAAAAACCTTAGAAGAAGCAACAACGGAAGACACCACGGATGATTATACAGGCGATGATTTTGTAAGAGAACAAATAGAGCGTTCCGCCCAGGCAAGAGGTCAGCAAAGCAATATTTCGTTTTTTGCATTTACGGCTACGCCAAAGTATAAAACATTACAAGTTTTTGGACATAAAGATGCCGAAGGCAAACCACAACCTTTTCATTTGTATTCAATGCGTCAAGCTATTGAAGAAGGTTTTATTTTAGATGTCTTAAAAAATTACACGACTTACGAACTTTACTTTAAACTGACCAAAGCCATTGAAGACGACCCCAATTTAAACAAAAAGAAAGCGGCAAAAGCAATAGGCAAATTCGTTTCCTTGCATCCGCATAATTTGGCTCAAAAAACTGAAATCATTATTGAACATTTCAAGCAAATTGTTTCTCATAAAATTGGAGGAAAAGCCAAAGCAATGTTGGTTTGTGGTTCAAGATTACACGCTAAACGCTATTTTGAAGAATTTAATAAGTACATAAAAGAAAAAGGCTATCATAACGATATTAAAATCCTTGTGGCATTTTCGGGTAAAGTAATAGATGATAATACACCTGATGGCGTTTCAGAACCACAAATGACAGGATATAGCGAGAAAGAATTACCTGAAATTTTTGACAGGGAAGAATACAAGATTTTAATTGTGGCAGACAAATACCAAACAGGATTTGACCAGCCACTTTTGCAGACAATGTATGTAGATAAGAAACTATCGGGAGTAAAAGCAGTACAAACATTATCTCGGTTAAACAGGACATGTGCAGGTAAAGAAGATACATTCGTTTTAGACTTTGTAAATGACCGTGAAACTATTTTTGCATCGTTTCAACCTTACTATGAAATTACAACGGTTACAGAAGAAACAGACATCAATCACCTGTACGACTTAAAAGCAAGATTAGATGAATTTCAGGTTTATTGGGAAACAGAAATTGAAGCATTTGCAAATGTTTATTTCAATCCTGAAACAAAACTGAATAACCCGAAACAACAAAAATATCTGTATTCATTTACCGACCCTGCCGTTGACAGATTCAAAGAAATAGAAGAAGAAGAAAAACAAGACGAGTTTAAAAAAGGATTACGCACCTGGACTAATCTTTATGCTTTTTTGGCTCAAATTATGCCATTCGTTGACCCTAATTTTGAGCGTTTTTATGCTTATGCAAAACTTTTACAAACAAGATTGCCCAAAAGAGAACTCTCTGAAAGTCTGCATTTAGACGATGAAGTGGCATTGGAATACTATCGTTTGCAGAAAATCAAAGAAGGTTCGATTGATTTGCTGACAGGCGAAACAGGCGAATTAAGCGGTACAACAGAAGCAGGTTTAAAACGAGCTAAAGATGAAGAAGCCTTACTTTCTGAAATTATTAATGTGCTGAATGACCGTTTCGGGACTGAATTTGAAGAAGCCGACAAACTTTTCTTTGACCAAATAGAAGCGGAATTAATGGAAGACGAAACGCTTCAAACACAAGCAAAAGTAAATAAGATTGACACCTTTAAATACGCTTTTGAGGACTTGTTCATTACAAAACTAATTGACCGAATGGACCAAAATCAAGAGATATTTGAAAAAATTCTTGAGGACAAAGTATTTGGAAACTTAGTGAAAGAATTGATGATGAAAAAGGTATATAAGAAAATGAATGAATAATGCCAACGCTAAAAGCCATACACATTTGCAATTACTCACGGGTTTTAAATTTTATTTTGGTGTTCGTGAACTTTCGTTTCGCACCTAGAAAAGGGGAAAAGGGGACGCTACCCATTAATTTTGTGTTAGCATAAAATCATGCCTAGATTAGCCAGAGTTGTCATTCCTGATATTCCATACCACATTACCCAGCGTGGGAATCGTCGTGAAGATGTGTTTTTTTGCGATGAGGATCGTGAGTTTTATTTGGCCTTGCTGAATGAAT
>Ga0210046_1003481_pt1 | contig 10521 bp, 7 predicted proteins | sample CryGeyCG2114_250_FD_185461 | JGI IMG/M metagenome (GOLD analysis project Ga0210046, IMG submission 185461) | Groundwater microbial communities from aquifer - Crystal Geyser CG18_big_fil_WC_8/21/14_2.50 (SPAdes) (version 2) | ecosystem: Environmental > Aquatic > Deep subsurface > Groundwater ... | reverse complement strand
CCGGGATGCGTTTAGGAGAGTTACTAAATATGAAATGGAATTGGATAGACTTTAAACAGAATATTATCACCGTTCAATGCTCGGCTACTTTCACAACCAAAAGCAAAAAAGAAAGAATCATTCCGATCAGTCCAATCCTCAGAAGTCAGTTATCAAATCAATTACCAAAAGTCATTGATCTAGAAAAAAACACTTTTGTCTTTACTCGCATAAACGGAATTAAACTCAATGAAGATTTTGTAAGCAAACAATTCAAGAAGTCTGTTCGCGCTGCCGGTTTAGACGATAAAATTCACTTCCACACTTTGCGCCATTCCTTTGCTTCGCAACTGGTTCAAAAAGGAGTCTCACTTTATGTAGTAAAAGAACTTTTAGGGCACGAAGATTTATCAACAACTCAAATCTATGCTCATCTACAGCAACAAAACTTGAGAGATGCCATAAATTTAATTTGATGCCAAAAGTAATGTAACCTTACAAATATGTGTTTGTAACCTTACATCTTTCAAAAGTAATATTTGGGGTTCATTTTAGAATTATTTTTGAAACATAATGAAAGGAAAATAAAGATTATAAAATCATGAGTGCCTCATGGTTTTGGCATTGAAATTGATTTAAGTCTCAATAAAGTTAAGGAACTAATATGAAAATCAATTATAACTATATAATCTTGGTTCTCTTTTTTTGTCTATTATCATCATGTTCTCGTGAGAATAAACAAAAGGATAATCTTCATTCGCCTAAAAAAGTTTCAATGATCTTTCCAGTTACTATAGAAGCTTTTGATCAACTAAAAATCGGCTATGAAAGCGTATGTAAAGATAGTTTTGAAACCAGATATTTTAGTGCAGAGGGAGATCCGGACAAATTCCAAACTGTTATTCAAAGTGGACTATTAACTAAACCTAATTATTTAGTTACAATAGGGACACAAATTACCAACACTGCTTTTGGTCCAAAATTTAAAAGTAATCTCCCCGTTATCATTGCAAGTGCAATTTCTTCACCTGATAAAGTAGAGGCGCTGGTGGATATTGGAGTATCGCCCAAGAGAAAGCTCCCTGTTGCAATAATTTCAGATAGCCCAAAAGAGGATATTTATGATTTGTTTGCTAAATCAGTAACCGAGTTTTTACCTAAAGCCAAGAAGGTAGGAATATTATATAATACTTCTGAAATAAATTCTAAAGAAACCGCAACTAGAATCAAAACTAAATTAAATGATTTTGGAGTAAATACAATTGATGGAATAATAAATAACGCGGATGATGTTGAAAAAGTTACAGATAATTTATTACTAAAAGGCGTTAGGGCTATAATTATTCCGCTTGATAAATATGCAGTCACAAAAGCTACTTCAATAGTAAAAAAATGTTTTGAAAAAAATATACCTGTATTTTCTTTGGACGATGGGACTGTCAAAAAAGATGGGGTATGTATCGGAATATCTGTAAACTATGGTATTATTGGCGAATTAATTGGTCAAACCCTTCTTAGAATCAATAAAGGTAATATTAAAGCAGAAGATTTGCCGATAGTCCAATTAGAAAGAGCAAGAATTTATGTAAACATCAATTCTCTTAAAAAATTAAAATTAGCAATACCACCTCAGCTAAGTGACTTAATAGTAAAATACTGATATGCTCCTTGATTTGAATGAAATATTACAGATCGGATTTTTAGATGGCATTAGATGGTTTCCATTTGTACTAACAGTGGGGCTTCTTTTCAAGTATCTAAAATTTATTGATATAAGTATTGATGGTATTGCCATAATAAGCGCAATTTGTTTTTCATATCTCTGGAACACTTCCCACTCCTTCATATTTTCTTTCATTGGTACAACATTTATAGCAATCCTTTTGTACTGGTTGGTTTCCTTTTTAATATATGAATTGAAAATTAATAATATATTAGCCGGGATTATTCTAACACTTACCTTACATTCTATTTCCGTAATATTAATTGGTGAATCGTTACCACTTGATTACTCTCACTTAGCCGTCTTAAATTCTCCTGGTTGTTTGATTCTGACAATGTCAATACTAGCTATATTTGTTGAGCTTTTTTTCCGCTCAAATCTTGGCACAAAAATTCGAATCGTTTCTGATAATCTAAATATAAACATACTATCAAATCCCCGGTTTTTGATTTTGGGAATTTATAGCATTGCTGGTTTCATTCTTTCATTTGGTGTCATTTTTTACACCAGTAATTTGGGTCTATCAAGATCTGGCGGCGGTTTTGAATTTTTAATTACTTCCCTAAGTTCATATCTTTTCATTGATAGAATCATTGATGTTTTTCTAAAAATGTTTAATAACCAAGAAAAGAATTTTTCTTATCGGCGATATATGTTCTTTTCACTGATTGAATCTCCAGTATTCAAATCAATAGTCGGTTCAATCTTTTTCCAAATAATTGTCTTGTTGATTATTTATTATACAGCCAACCCAGCTTATTGGAAATTGATATTTGGTTTGGTCCTATTAATAACAATTGCGAAACCAAATATTAAATCAATACTAAGCAGTAATGCAAAGAAAAGAATTGAACAGAGAGGTTTACTGATTAAGGATTTGTTTTTCAGTTACGATAATGGTTATGAAGAGAGAAAAGTTTTTTCTAATCTTAATTGCAGTTTTGTAGATGGCATAAGCATAATTTGGGGTGATAACGGAACCGGGAAAACTTCATTATTGAAATTACTCGTTGGTGAACTGAAAGCAAGCAGTGGTTCGATATATAACGACGGTAAGGACATCTCTGCAAGTAAAAAGTATAAAAGAAATATTTTTTATATTACTCAGAATCCATTCAACTCCTTGAGTACAAATTCTACTGTATTTGAAAATATTATAGCATCAACAAAAATAAAATCTTTTAATATATTCAGATTATCCTCTCCTAAAAAATCAATCCAATATATAGATAAAGCCTTAATTAAGAATTATAATAAGGGTTTAGATATTATAGATTCCTTTTGGGTTCAAAGTGTATCTAAGCTTTCTGGTGGCCAGGCTCAAAAATTAAATTTACTTATTTCAAGTGTCTCTAATGCAAATATTATTCTTGCTGATGAACCCACCTCGGGTATGGATAAATATAATTTTGAGATATTTATAAGTTTTATTAAGCATCTAGAAAAAAAAGGTAAATTGATAATAATTGTGACTCATGATGTGAGATTTAGTAATTTTCATGCGATGCATTATCAAATTAATGACGGTCATGTAACAAGTAAGGATGAATGTTAATATAAGAAAGGAGATATACCAATGGATTCGCAATGGTGGCACCCAAATCACATGTTCTTTGGAGACTTTTATGAATTTGCCGATCAAAGCGTAGAAGGTTATGATGTGACAAAAAGAATGAACAGAGAACAAAGAACAGAAAGAGAGATTGAATTAATATCGAAATATCTTTCCTTAAATCCTCAGTCAAAAATCCTTGATTGCCCATGTGGTAATGGCAGACACTCCTTAGGATTAGCTCGGAAAGGATCAAAGGTTGTTGGTGTTGATATAAATGAGATTATGATATCTATAGCACGGAAGCAAATACAATCTGCGAATACCAATGGTAATCTGTCATTCTATAAAATGGACATGAGGGATTTAAAATTTGAGAAAAATTCATTTGATTATATAATAAATATGTTTCTGTCTTTCGGTTTTTTTAATGACGAGGACAATGAAAAGGTTGTTAAGGAATTTTTCAGATTATTAAAACCTGGTGGGAAATTACTTGTTCATTTAGACCTTAATTATGATAGAGTGATTTCTGGTAAATATTTAATAGGAGATCAGCATATTACTAGAGAGTGTCGTGTTGATGGTGAGTATAAGATTTTGGAAATTAATGAAAGATATGATGAAAAGAATAAAAGACTTATTGGAGAATGGATTTTAATAAATGGTGAGAACGCTACAAAGAATTATAGTTTACGTGTGTACGATAATGAAAAAGAATTTATCCCTCTGTTTAAGAAGAACGGATTTTCATCTGTTATATTAAATGATCCCGAGAATAAGAGATATAGTATTGATTCAAAGGAAACCATTCTTGTTGCAATTAAATAGAATTCTGTATGAAAGATAACCGATTTGAAAGATTATATGGCTACGTATTCAGAAGTTTAGCAAAATCGATTCTCGAAGAATTTGTAAAAAAAAATACGGAGGAGTCTCTTACAATAGGTATCCTTCAGTATAAACCCTTTGATGAAAGTTTTTATTATACTTCGAGTATTAACAACTGCTTACTATTGCCTGATGAAATTAAAGAGTTAGACTTCCCCACCAAGAAATATCATCTCTGGAATTATGAGTTAATGAAGTACTTAGGGATTTATTTAAGCCAATCAAGAGCAAATCACTGGATACATGAATTGTTTGAAGAAAATCTTATAGTTAGTAAACAAAATGCCTCTACTTATTCAATTACCTATGATGGATATGATTCATTTATTTCAAGTTGGGAAAAATGGTACAATGATAATATTCATGGTGTTAAGGTTGACACGATTTCCAACTTTGAAAAAATTGAATCGAAAAGATTGTTGAACCAGATATTTTATTTTGGTAGCTACCTCTTAACTATTACTCGCCAACCTGCTTTTAGTAATAGGGAAAAGAACCGCACATATGCCGAGGAAATTTATCTTTGTATTTCTAATCCTCAATTGTTAGGGGATAACGACTATTTCGACAAAAGAACTGGATTTATGACTAAGGGCAAAAATATTGTTTGGACAAGTCAACAACGTACACTTATGTACAAAGCACAATTAATCCAAGTTTTAGAGGTTTGCTTTAGATGGCCTTTCGGAATACGCGAAAAGATTATTGTTCTAAAAGATTTAATAGAGAGATCAAGAACGATTTCTTCAAGTACTAAACATGAGCATATTTTAAATGCAACCGCAGTACCTCTAAGTTATCGTGGTGAATTTCTTGGTATATGCTATTTATCACAGCCCAGTAATAACAAAGATGGTATTAATATTGCCGACAAAGCTGAAGATCTAAAAAAAATTGTTGATGAATCTAAAATTCCGGGAATGCTCTATCGTTCTCGTTATGCAACAGCTAGACTTGCACTGCAAAAAATAAATGAAGATTCTTTCAAAGATGAAACAATTCATAGAGTGTTTAATCTTAGTCATATTTATTCAAGTGCTCCTATCGCAGTATTGATTGATGAACATGACAAACTTTTTATTCGAAGCAGAAGCGAGACAGAATCAATTAGGAAAATGGAAACAAAGCAATCTGTAAAATCTGGTTCAATGTTGTTAAATTTTCTTGAAAAAGAAATTGATGGTTTTAGCATAAATTCTACTCCGAAACAACTGTTTAATTGGTTTGATGTTTGTCCGCCTTTGACTCCTGAAAAATGGGATAAAGAATCTGATGCGTACAAAGCAATTAATGTTTTTAATAGGAAGTTTTTTGAATTTCTCAATCCATTGATCCATGCGCTTCCCGATCAATATAAAATAACTTCTCTCGTTTATTTGAAAGTTGAGTCAAATGATGGTTTCTACTCACTAATATTTTTTAATTCAAATTTTACCCTGTTATATGATGCTGATATAACCGTAAGGAAAAAACAAAGCTATGCACTGGAAATGCATAACAACATTATACAACTAATTGAAACAGAACAAATACATCGGTTGATTTTTTTTCAGAACAGACTATTTCAAGATGACCTACGTAAAGGTGTAATGCATTATATAAAAGGTTTTTTGAAATTTAGGGTTTTACCTTTCTTAAAAGAACCAGTTAGCGAAAAAAACAGAATTCATTTAATCTCTAACTGCAATCAGTTAGCTAATCGTCTTAAAGATTGGTTAAGTACTTATGATCTAGAATCTAAAAAACAGATAATAACCATAAATGAATTAAAAATAATATGGAAAAATACTACAGATCAATACCCTCAGCACTATATTGACTTTTTGTTTAATGTAGCTGATATATTGATTGAACGAAATGCAAAAATAAATTCAAATGAACATGGATTGCGTATCGTATTTTCAGAAATAATTGAGAATGCAATTAAACAGTATTATTTGCTCAATATTCCTCGTGGGACTATTACACTCTCAATAGTAAATGACTCACAAAATTATGTATTGACTATAAAAAATTCAGACACATGGATAAGCACAAAATATTTGGAAACGGCAGGACTTGAAATGGGATTAGGGGATAGTGGTTCAACAGGTCTTGGATTTTCACGTTGTGAAGATATATTGAAAAAAATAGGTGCATTAAAAATTGGCAGAAGACATTTTAAAATAGATAATATTGATGAACCGAAAGCTTTTTACGTTCAATTCAAATTCAAAGGTGAATAATTATGAAACTCTACCTATTAACTGATAAACACAGTAAAGATTCCATACTCAATAGTATTTCTCTAGCTCAGAATAAAGTAACTTCGGAAAATGAAGTTAATTACATCTTGGATATGGACTTCAATCATATTGGTTTTGTTAATTATTTACTAATTATTGAGAACGATTGTGAAGACTACCTACAGATTGCTTCAGCTGGAGTCAAAAGTGATTTGTTTGGTCAAATTGTTATTTGCGATAAAAAAACAACTGCTGAATCATTTATAAACCAAATTAATAAAGCTCCAATTTTATGCACAGTAGATTTTAAGATGGGTTCAGCAATGGATGTTTTTGAAGATATTAAACCTTTATATTTAAAAATAAAATTAAAATACCCAGATACTGTTGTTATAGGTTATACAAATTTAGAAGATCCGTCAAGAGCTGAAATTGGTGATCAACCTCGAAAATTGATTGAATTATTTAGATTAAATAGGGATAGTGTCTATGATAAATTCGAGATGTCTGATGTAACTTTAAGTAATATATTCCGCGATAAATTAGATATCTCCAACCTATATCGACAAGTAAATGAGTTAAAGAAAAAAGTTGAGAACTTAATTGGGACCGGGGAAATTATTGGTAAAAGTAATGCAATACAGAAGATTCTATCAACAATTTCACAGATAGCAAAAACAGAAGCAAGGGTTTTTATTACAGGCGAGAATGGAACCGGAAAGGAGCTAGTGGCAAAGGCCATTCACAAGGGCAGTAAAAGATGTACGCAACCTTTTATTAGTGTTAACTGTGCTGCTATTCCAGAAGACTTAATTGAATCAGAATTGTTTGGACACGAAAAAGGCGCTTTTACTGGGGCAATCATAAGTCGCATCGGTAAAATTGAATTAGCTAATAACGGTACTTTGTTTTTAGATGAAATCGGTGACATGAGTCTTAAAGCACAAGCAAAAGTATTGCGAGTCTTGGAAAATGGAATACTTGAGCGCGTGGGCGGTATAGATAGCATCACTGTGGATGTTCGAGTAATTGCGGCCACTAACAAAAATATTTCGGAGGAAATTACTAAAGGAAATTTCCGTGAAGATTTATTTTACCGTTTGAATGTAATACTTATCAACATTCCCCCCTTGCGCGAAAGGACAGACGACATCCCCATGCTTGTTGATTATTTATTAGAAGATATGTGTAATAAAAATAAATATCCATTAAAAATATTTTCAAAATCAGCCATTACCGCTCTACAGGCTCTTAGATGGGAAGGCAACATTAGAGAACTAAAAAACTTTATTGAAAGAATTGTTATTTTGACTCCCGAAGTTGAGATTACCGAAAAAGATATTTATGCCTTACTGCCTAGAGACAATTCGAAACTTGACGACATATTAAATGGATTTAATAGTTTTAATGACTTTAAAGACAAAATGGAAAAGGCTTTTATTAAAAAGCAGCTTGAAGCAAACAACTGGAATATAAACAAAACTGCTAAAGCTCTTTTTATTCAAATTAGACAGTTGCAGTCATATATATCAAAATATAATTTAGTAGAGATACAAGAGTCAGGTACTGCTTTAACGCAATACAAGATTAATGATAACGAGTGCTCAGAATCTGAAAGATTTCTTGATAAAATAGAAAGTATTTTGATAGATCATTTTAAAGATGATGCTGAAGTAACTCAATATATGATTGCAACTAAATTTATTTCACCGAAAAGGGGAAATAATAAAATAGCTCGTGGGACATTTAACAAAGAGTGGATGAAACATAGATTATTAGTTGAACAACTTTTTAATGATAATCCCGGGAAATGGCCTACCATAAGAACTAAATGCCCTTTCATAAAAAAAATAATTTTTTCTAAGGAAAAGTAACCTAACATCATTTAAATGTACGCTTACATTTAATTTTTAACAACCATACCCATCGTCGTCATAGTACAATTTTCGGCAAATATTTCCGTTTTTTCAACTTTCCAATTTCCAACATAACACTCCATCTCTTTTTTCTACTGGCACTCTCTTTGCTACTTAAAAGTAAATAAAAAAATTAAACTATCTATGACTAACTATTTTCTTTCTAATAATAAAAAATAACAAAGGAGCCTAAAATGCGATACTTATATTTTTACATCAGATACAATCAATGGTTCAAAAATCATAACGGAATAAAGGCCTTTGCAAACCAAGCTATTCATTGGCTTTTAGAAAGTACTTTAAGTCTCTCAAGCCGACTCAAAAAGGAGAACAAAAAGCTTTCTGAAAATATCAAATCATTAAAATCAGATATTAATGAACGCATAAAGTATCCTGTTATAAATGCGGATGAATATCCGAGTCTCCGAGGTAAAATCATCATTTATACAATTATTATCTATATATGCGTGATAGGCGAGACATTCTTCAATTATTTTGCCTCGAGAGCAATTTTTACTTTCCAAGGATGGGCAGCAATCATAGCCTCGCTATTTTTCGCACTGTTAATTACTTGGGGTTCTATTTCGCTTTTCGAAAACCTTATTGAACAGATATTACTTGAACCGCATTATAAATCGGAGAGAAAAAGCGAACGTAATATTAAAAAAATCATTCTACTATTAGTTTTTGCAATATCCTATGAAGCGTTGATCTATTATATCTGTAGAGTTAGAGGAATCCAAATTGAAGGTGGTAACGGAGATGGAATAATTGGCACAGCGATGATGATTGCCGGTATGCTGATGCCGGTAGTTGCTGGCTATTACTCCTATGAGAAGGGGAAATATATCAGTGCTTATAAAAACACGAAAAAAATATCAACCTTAGTCAATAGAGTAGCCTTATCTGAAAGAAAAATACAGACTAATAGAGAAAAAATGGAAAATCATTTCAAAAAAAATCTACAAAATCGCTGGGCAGTGATCCAGGAGTTCAAAACATACAAAGAGAATTATAATTTTAAGCATAGTGTACCAGAAGAAAATTTAATAGGTCACTTCTGTGAAACTCAAGAAGATTTTCGACAAGAAGCGATTGAAAGATATAAAAAACAAAACATTTATAATGATTCAATACAAAACTTAGCGTTGTATAATCGGAACAAAAACTTGGGTGATCAATCTGTTGGTTACTCTGTCAATTAATTAGGAGATAGTATGAAAACCATGTTAAAAATATTAATGCTCGTAATGTTTGTAGGATGCGGTTCGGTTAACAGACACAATTATGATATAGAGATCGATGGTTCAGAAACTATAAGTGCCATTGTGTTTGAGAAATATGTAAATATTATTGTCAGTGATGTGGTAATGAATCTTGGTAGGTATGACTGCATTTCCATTAAATTCGTGGACGAGTGTAGTTTATCAAAATCAGAGAGAGTCTTTTCTCTTGATCTTGCAAAGATGGATTTCTCGAATGGAAGAGACGGATTAAATTTTGCTGAAGACTCTTCTAAAGCGAGAATGAAGCGTTTTATCGAAGTTACGGTTAGTGATTCATTGAAAAACATTCTCTACAATAAACGCGATGAAAGAAAGACATGTTCCGGGTATACAAACATCATTGATGCTCTTAATCAAAGCGCTTCATTACTAAATAATAGAAAAAGCTACTCTTCTGATCTCGAACAATTCTCTAACGATGCTGTGGGTAATGATAACTATGAATATGAAAACGTTATCTTACTATTTAGTGACATGGTAAATGAAAATAGAGAAAGAACGATGAATTTTACTGAATTTGGAACATTGACTCAAGAACAAATCATTAAAAAACTGGAGGTGATCAAGAAAGAAGGTAAAATTCCAAACCTCAATAATGCAAAAGTTGTTGTCTATGGTGCAACGTCGACAAATGTAAGCGATCGCTATGCTAACAAGCAAATAGAAAATGTAAAGTTGTTTTGGCAGAGCTTTTTTAAGAAGTCCGGTGCTGAGTTATTAGCTTACGGTTATGATACCGAAAAAGAAATAATTGATTACATAAGTGAACAGAATCAATAAATTTTTGGTTCTACCGTTAATAGTGTGAAAATGATAAATTAGGGATATGGAAACAAAAGAATTATTTACGCGTTTATTACATCTCCCGGAAGAATGGGAAGTCTATGAAGTTCAATACGAAGATCTTCAGCAAAATATCCATTTGAAAATAAGATACTTGAAAAAAGAA
>Ga0210046_1003475_pt1 | contig 10527 bp, 8 predicted proteins | sample CryGeyCG2114_250_FD_185461 | JGI IMG/M metagenome (GOLD analysis project Ga0210046, IMG submission 185461) | Groundwater microbial communities from aquifer - Crystal Geyser CG18_big_fil_WC_8/21/14_2.50 (SPAdes) (version 2) | ecosystem: Environmental > Aquatic > Deep subsurface > Groundwater ... | reverse complement strand
TCTTCAATCGGATCAAACACTATCGCCGTATCGCTACCCGCTATGATAAAACAGCTGCTTCTTTTCTCGCTTTTTTACATCTGGCTGCTGCTATGATTCTTCTCCTTTGATTGTCAACACAACCTAGTAACAAGAGTTTCTTTACAGACTTTGGGAAAAAATTAAATGTAATCTATGGAGCAAATACATCAGGAAAAAGCACATTAATACAATTAATCTTATTCACATTTGGTATCAATGACAACAAGACTAAGCTAGTTAAAATACTATCAGAAAATATTTTTACTAGGCTTGATATAACAATAAAAAAAGGAAGAGAAGATATAAATTTTACCTTTGTATGAAAAGATGAAACAATATATATTAAAGATTTAATATCAAGCAAAGTTGCTACATTTAATGGTATAAGTGGTAACAATTCAGCAGAACATCATAAATTAAAAGAATTCTTTAATAATTTATTGAACTTTGATTTATTGCTTGAAACAAAAAGTGGGATTTCTAAAGCGCCAATTGAAACTATTTTTCTCCCATATTATGTATCCCAAGATGTCGGATGGGTATATTTAAGGAAGTCTTTTAGCAATTTAGACTTCTATAAAAATTTTAAAGAAGACTTTCTAGATTATTATCTAGGCATTACTAGGCTTGAAGATAATGAAAAAAGAAAAAACCTTGAAAATCAACTTGTTGAAAAAAATCAGAAATATAATTTCTATTTAAACTTTGAAAAAAATGACTCATCTCTCAAAAATTCTAAATTACTTGATGATTCATTTAAAGGGAAAGGGCAAGAATTTATTAACGATATTACTAAAAGAAAAACAAGTTTATTACAATTTGAAAACCAATATGTAAAACAGTCTAATGTACTTACTTATAACAATCAAAGACATTCAGTAATTTCTAAAGTAAGTAGAAACCATAGTCAGCAATTTCCAGGCAAAGACAATTGTCCAATATGTCAACAGACTTTACCAGTAGATACAAAACAAATTTATGAGTATTATCAGGAAGAAAATGATACTATAAAAATAAAAGAGCAGATTCAAGCAGAAAATAAAAAAATACAATCAGAACTAAATTCTTTAAATAAAAAAATAGAAGAGTTAAGAATACTATTAGCTGATGATTACTACAAACATATTATATATTCAAACAATAATGTAACTCTTGATGAATGGATAAAGACACAAGCCAATATTAAGTTAGAAAGCTCAATAAATGAAAATATCGGAAAGTTAGCAAAAGAGATAGCTGAAATTAAGGATAAACTAAAGGCTTTTAAAGACGATGAAGATATTGAAAACGAAAGGTTGATTAAAAATAAAAAATTTAAACAATATTATAATATAAACAACATAAAATTAGAAGTACCTAAATTAGAAGATAATAGGTTTAATTATATTTATGAGTTATCAAGTTTCCCATTTCAAGGTGTAGAATTACATTTAGCAGTATTAAGCTATCATCTTTCATTCAATAAAATAATCAGTGAAACTGACAGTATTCATAGACTTCCATTGATATTAGATAGTATATTTAAAGAAGATTTAGACGGGTATAGCAAAGAAAAGATTCTAGATTTTATTTGTAACAATCAACCAAATGATACTCAAACAATCATATCTGTTGCTGACAATAAATCAAAAGATCCGAAAATTGATTATTATAAAAATAAATTTTTCAATACAGAAACCAAGTTAATATGTATTGGAAATTCTATTGATAAAGAATCAATTTTACAAAAACACGATATTCTCTTGGACGAAATACTTAATGACACATATGAAATAATGGAGTACTTATAAAAATGCAATACAGTTGAAAATGTATCAAAACTAAAGCTGGTTCAGTAATAAATTCAAGAGCTATAACTCACTTCAACTTTCCAGTAACTTGATAGGAATAAAGCTAAAACGGCTAATATTTTTATACTAAGGTTAGCCGTTTTAGCTTTATTTTGATTCTTACTACCAACAAATTTATAAAATCATTTACGATCTTACAATATATTCACTTCAGGCGTTAAGGTAATACCAAACGTTTCTTTTACGGAGGCAATAATTTCGTAAGCCAGCTCCCGGATCTGATCACCCAGGGCGCCGCCGTAGTTTACTAGTACCAGGGCTTGGTCGGTGTGTACGCCATGGTTATCCCGCTTTTTGCCTTTCCAGCCGCAGTGTTCAATGAGCCAGCCGGCCGGTACTTTTACTTTATTGTCAGGGGCGGGGTAACTGGGTATATTGGGGTAACGATCTTTCAAAGCCGCAAATTCTTCCGGGCTAATTTCCGGGTTTTTAAAGAAAGAACCCGCATTACCAATTACCGCCGGATCGGGCAATTTGCTTTGCCGGATATGGATGACAGCGTCACTTAAAGCTTTCAGGGTGATTTCCGGTACTTGCATGGTAGCCAGCGTATCTTTAAGGGCGCCGTAAGAAGTATTAAAAACCGGGGTTTTCGAAAGCTTTAAAGTAACGTGTGTTACCACATATTGACCTTTAAGCTCTTTTTTGAAAATACTTTCGCGGTACCCGAAAAAACAATCTTCGGCAGCGAAAACTTTTTTTTCACCGGTAAAAATATGGACGGCTTCCAGGCTGTAAAATACGTCTTTCAGCTCTACGCCGTAGGCCCCGATGTTTTGTAACGGCGCGGCCCCCACGGTACCCGGAATTAAAGAAAGGTTTTCCAGGCCGGCCAAATCTTTTTCGATGCTGCATAAAACCAAGTCGTGCCACAAAACTCCGCCGCCCGCTTGTATTAGCGCAAATTCCGCGTTTTCTTCCAGAACGGTAATACCTTGTATTTGATTATGCAACACGGTACCGTCAAAATCCTGGGTAAATAAAATATTGCTGCCGCCGCCCAGTACCAACACTTTTTCTTTGTTTAATGCCGGCATTTGTAATAAAGCTTGTAACTCTGCTACCGAAGTAAAACTGGCGTATTGCGCCGCTTTGGCGTCGATGCCGAAAGTGTTCAGGTTTTTAAGCGAAAAGTTTTTCTGGAAAGTCATGCGTCAATAATATTTGGGGTAAAGTTACAAAAACTAAACAATCTACCCGGCGGATATTCTATTTCTGAAACGGGACCGTAGAAAATACGGTAAATTCTGGAAATTACTTTAAGTTTGATGTTTTAAAAGCCACCATAGCCAGTTGCGTTTATGCCGGAAATAAAAGATAATTTCGAAATGATTGCTACTACCCAGTTTGGACTGGAAGAAGTTTTAGCCAGTGAGCTGCGGGCTTTGGGAGCGCAAGACGTGCAGCTGAGTACGCGGGCGGTAACATTCCGGGGCGACCGGCGGTTGCTTTATAAAGCTAATATTTGGTGCCGCACGGCTATCCGGGTGCTGGTGCCTTTTGCAAATTTTTACGCCCGCGACGAAAATGATATGTACCGCCAGGTGAGCCGCATTAATTGGCCGCAATATTTATCGAATAACCAAACTTTTGCCATCAATGCAGTCGTGAGTAATTCTACTTTCCAGCATTCTTTGTTTTTATCGCAACTTACCAAAGATGCCATTGTAGATCAGTTTCGCCGTAAAACCGGTAACCGGCCCAGCATCGATGTTTCGCGCCCGGATGTGCGGCTAAACCTGCACATGTTCGAAAACCAGGTGACGTTGGCGCTGGATTCTTCCGGCGATTCTTTGCACAGGCGTGGTTATCGCTTGCAAACCAACGTGGCTCCTTTAAACGAAGTACTGGCCGCCGGCATCATCGCGCTCACGAGCTGGGATAAAAAATCACCTTTTATTGACCCCATGTGCGGCTCCGGTACTTTACTAATTGAAGCGGCCATGCTGGCGTATAATATTGCGCCGGGTTTGTACCGGCAGCAAGGCTTTGGCTTTATGTCCTGGCCGGATTACGACCAGAAACTATTTGAAGACTTGCTAGCCGAAGCCCGCGCGCAAAGAATACCGGAAGCCGAAATAGATATTATCGGGTCGGATATTGACCGGGAGTATATTAACGCGGCGCGCAACAACATTACTGCAGCGCAACTGGAAGATGAAATCCGGGTGCGGGTACGGGATATGAAAGAAGCAGCCGGCACCGGTGAGCCGGGCATTGTAGTTTTAAATCCGCCTTACGGTGAGCGGTTGGGTACGGACGATTTGAACCAGCTTTATAAAACTATTGGCGATACCCTAAAAAGTAATTTCTCCGGGTACGATGCCTATGTTTTTACCGGTAACCAGGAAGCTTCTAAAAATATTGGCTTGCGCACTTCCCGCCGTATCCCGCTCTACAATGGCCCCATTGAGTGCCGCTTGCTAAAATATGAGTTATACCGGGGAAGTAAAAAACAATAATTATAAGCTGACCGGATGCTTTTTCTTGTAAAATTTTATTATCCAGATTGCAGCTACAAGCCCAATTAAGAAAAGGGGCCATAAAGAAATAAGCGTTACCAGTGCAGTAATAAAGGAGTTCCAACCAGTGTTAACAGAAGCAGCAACTCTACTTAAAAAGCTGTTTCCCGGCGCTGAGGCTACAACTATTTTTTCATAATAATTTAAATGGATGGTGCTATAGGATACCTGATGATCCAAATACTTGAGCCGGGCTTGTTTGGCTTCTATTTCTTCCCGGATGGTACTTAATTGCGCTTCAATAGCAAGAATATCTTTGATGTTTCTTGCCTTACCCAATAAATCCAGGTATCGTTGTTCCACTTTTCGTTTTGTTTTCAGGCAGGTCTCATGGTCAATATATTCTTCGGTAACATCTTCAACTGTTATATTCTTGCGCTCTAAATAGATGCTTTCCTTTAGCAATTCATCTAATAACAAATTAAATTTATTATTGTCTACTCTTATTTGCAAAGTGTTTTCCAGGTTTTCACCAGCCCGTTCTTCTGTTCCATCGGTAATATAAGCCTGATAGTTTTTCAGCTTGTTATTAATTATTTCACTGGTTTTAACATAATCCTCTACCTGCATTCTAACATCTGCTCTATGAATCAATTTCTGCAACTGACTATAAGCTAAAGGCTTCTGTAACTCAATTGGTCGCTTAAATTTTCTTATTTCTTCATCTTTAGCGATAAAATTATCATCTGCTATTTCAACAGGGCTTTCCGCAGGGAGAGGTTGTTCGACTAACTTTGATGCAGTGGAGTTGGAGTTCTCACATGAGTAGAAAAAGACTAATAAAAAGAGTGAAGGTAGAATCTTTTTCATAGTGGCTTCTGAAATTTATACTTATTAGATGCGAAACCAGAGAAAAGTGCATAAACATTGTAAAGTTATTTTATTTGTAAAACTGTATTTGCCACTATAAAACAAAAAAGCACCCCTTAAGAGGTGCTTTCAAATAAATTATAAAGGTTTGATTTTTATCAGATTCTCCGGATTTCGGCGCCAATGGCATTTAAGCGCTGGTCGATGTATTGGTAACCGCGGTCGATTTGCTCTACGTTATCGATAATGCTGCGTCCATCAGCCGATAAAGCGGCAATCAGCAAGGCTACGCCGGCCCGGATATCCGGGGAGGTCATTCGGATACCGCGCAACGGCACCTGCCGGTTCTGGCCAATAACGGTAGCCCGGTGCGGATCGCACAAGATAATCTGGGCACCCATTTCTATCAGTTTATCAACGAAAAACAAGCGGCTTTCAAACATTTTCTGGTGAATCAGTACCGTGCCTTTAGCCTGGGTAGCGGTTACCAGGGCCACGCTGATTAAGTCGGGCGTAAAACCGGGCCAGATTTGGTCGGCAATGGTTAAGATACTGCCATCAATGTAGGTATCTATTTCGTAATGATCCTGGGCCGGAATATAGATGTCGTCGCCCCGGAATTCCATTTTCACGCCTAAACGCCGGAAGGTATCCGGAATTATACCTAATTCGGGAATCTGGGCGTTTTTAATGGTGATTTCGGAACCCGTCATGGGAGCGAGGCCCATGAAAGAACCAATTTCAATCATGTCGGGCAACATGCGGTGCTCGGTGCCACCTAATTTTTCTACCCCTTCAATAATGAGTAAATTAGAGCCGATGCCATTTATTTTAGCGCCCATGCGGCACAGCATTTTGCATAATTGCTGTAAGTAAGGCTCACAGGCAGCATTGTAAATGGTAGTAGTACCTTTGGCCAGAACGGCTCCCATTACAATATTAGCCGTACCGGTTACCGAAGCTTCGTCGAGCAACATGTACGTGCCTTTTAATTTATTCGGGGCATCGATATGAAAGAAACTGTCCTGCGAATCGTAAGAAAAATTGGCGCCTAACTTCTCTAAACCAATAAAGTGGGTGTCCATGCGGCGGCGGCCGATTTTATCGCCTCCCGGTTTAGGTAATTTGCAGGTACCAAAACGGGCGAGCATCGGGCCCATAATCATCACCGAACCCCGGATAGCCCGGCCCAGCGCTACATAATTATCGGTATTCAGGTAATCCAAATCTATATCATCGGCCTGAAACCGGTAAGTATCCGGGGCCAAACGTTCTACTTTAACGCCTAATTCCGAGAGTAATTCTATTAATTTATTTATATCCCGGATGTCGGGTATATTGGATATCGTAACCGGTTCGGCAGTAAGCAACACCGCACATAATATTTGCAGCGCTTCATTTTTTGCCCCCTGCGGGTAAATGTCACCTTGTAATTTTTTACCGCCAATAACTTCAAAAGAGGCCATGTAGGAGAATTATTTTTAGTCCATCGTCCATGGTTTATAGTCCATAGAAAAGGAGAATTATGGAAAGAATATTAATTTGAAATTTAAATAGAATAAAACCAGATTAGATCAATTACATGGTTACCGTACATTATTTAGATTTAAATATCTAAAATATTCTACGGGCCCTTGACCGTGCATCAGAAATAAAACTATTGTTTTTTGCGCTGATTATTCTGGTTCTGATTCTGGTTTTGCTTTTTGCGCAGGTTGTTTAGATTATTCTGGTTATTCTGATTGGAATAATTATTCGGACTGGAAGCCCTAACATTAGATTCAAATAAATTATTCGCTTCTACGGTGGCCAGATCAATCGTTAATTTACCACGCGATAATTCTTTGAGGTTGTTCACAATAATTTCGTCGGTGATATTATCGCGGTTATAGGTTTTATATAAAGTCTTCATGAGCTTACCCAACGAAATAATAGCGGCTTCTTTTTCCTGCGGGTCTTGCAACTCAATGGCTTTCTGAATAAGGTGCTCTACATTTTTGCCGTAATGTTTATAAGAAGGGGGAGTGGCCGGCAGATCCATGCGTTGTGGTTTATCATTCAGATATTCCATGGCACTCAATGGATAAGGGCTATCTACATCCAGTTTTCCATCCGACATTACATATAAGTGATTCCAGAGCTTTTGCGATGAATCCTGGATTTCACGCAAACTAGGGTTCAGCTTTCCCATCAGGCTTACCAATAAAGTGGCAGCCCGGGTGCGATCGGCTTTTTCGGGTAAATTAAGAATGTATTTTACGATATTCTGCACGTTTATGCCGTATTCGCGCAGCAGCAGTTGTTGTTTAAAAGAAGAATTGGCAACCATGTAAAGATTGTTAGTTGGTCAAAGTTAAGAATTATTTTGGATGTCCGATACTCAATTAATCGGCCTTCGATTTAAGGACTCATTCTTTTATGGAAGAATTCTGTTACCATCAAGCTATAAAAATTGAATATCTAATACTACAAATCCGAACACCTATTCATGTATACGTAATTTAGCGAAACTGAGCAACAATGTTTTTTCACCGGCTTCTTCAAAGTCGATAATGGCTTTAATGCTGTTGCCCTGGGTATCCATTTTAGCTACTACGCCAAACCCGAACTTAGGATGCTCTACGCGCATGCCAGCCTGCAGTTTAGAAGTATCGCTTGGTACAAAATCGGCGGGTGGTATGTAGTTCGTAGCGGTTTTTTTAGGCGCGGCCGGCGCCAGGTTGCTCACCACGGTTTTACGTTTTAAAACTTTCTCAAATACACCAGGACCATCGCCGCCGTACTGAAAGTTCAGAAAAGTTGGTTCTATTTCATCTATAAAACGGCTTTTCTCACAAGCCCGCAAATTTCCCCACTGGTAACGGCTGGTAGCGTAGGAGAGGGTTAGTTTTTTCTCCGCTCGCGTAATAGCCACGTAAAACAAGCGCCGTTCTTCTTCCAGATCAGCCCGCGTGGTCAGCATCATCTGGCTCGGAAACAGGTTTTCTTCCATGCCCACAATAAATACGTTCCGGAATTCCAAGCCTTTGGCCGAGTGGATGGTCATGAGGGTTACATATTCGCCGGTGTCTTCTTTTTTGTTGTCTACATCCGTCAGCAAGGCAATATCCTGTAAAAAGGCCGCCAGGCTTTTGTCTTCTTTTTCCGGATCATCTACAAACTCCTTTATCCCGTTCAGCAATTCCTGGATGTTTTCGTAACGGGCTACGCCTTCAATGGTTTTATCGGCGTACAGATCTTCTATAATGCCGGATTGCTTCGCAATGTATTTGGCTGTTTCAAAGGCGTCGTTGGTTTCGGCCAGTACCGAAAAGCTTTTTATTTTAGTAGCAAAATCTTCGATGGGTGTTGATACCCGTCCGGTTAGAAAATTCTTAGCATTACAAACCACTTCCCAAATAGTATGGTTGCTTTCGTCGGCGGCTACTACAATTTTATCAATGGTCGTGTCGCCGATACCGCGTTTCGGATAATTAATAACTCGCCGCAAAGCTTGTTCATCGTTGTGGTTAACGGTGAGGCGCAAATAAGAGATCAGGTCTTTAATTTCTTTGCGCTGGTAGAAAGATAAGCCGCCCACAATCCGGTATTTGATATTCATGCGGCGCAGCGATTCTTCCATGGCCCGGCTCTGGGCATTGGTACGGTACAGAATAGCAAAATCTTCGTAGGAAAGATGGTTATTCATCTTCTCTTCGAAAATAGAATTGGCAATTAATTTGCCTTCTTCGTTGTCCGAATTAGCTTTAATTACTTCAATTAAGGTACCTTCTTCGTTATCGGTGAAAACGTCTTTGCGGAGCTGGGCTTTGTTGTTTTTGATAACCGAATTGGCCGCCTGTACAATATTCTTGGTAGACCGGTAATTCTGCTCTAATTTAAATACCTGCAGTTCCGGGTAATCGCGCTCAAAATTTAAGATGTTCTGAATATCCGCTCCGCGGAAGGCATAAATACTTTGCGCATCGTCGCCTACTACGCATATATTGCGGTCTTTGGCGGACAGCTTGCGGGTGATGAGGTATTGCGAGTAGTTCGTGTCCTGGTACTCATCAACCATTACATATTTAAATATATTCTGGTATTTGTTCAGGGCATCTACGTGGTCGCGGAACAGCACGTTGGTGTTAAACAGCAAATCGTCGAAATCCATAGCGCCCGATTTATAGCAGCGGTTCTGGTAGGTTTCGTAGATTTTACCAATTTTCGGACGCATGGCAGCCTCATCGTCGGCCTGAATGGTAGGGTCTTGTTTGTATTGCTGCCAGGATATTAATTTGTTTTTAGCGGCCGAAATCCGCCCCAGTACCATACCCGGTTTATATAATTTATCGTCCAGACTCATCTCCTTTACAATATTCCGGATCAGGGTTTTAGAATCGTCGGTATCGTAAATGGTAAATGAACTGGGATAACCTATTTTGGGCGCTTCGGCGCGTAAAATGCGGGCAAATACCGAGTGAAAGGTGCCCATCCAGATATTCTTCGCTTCGCCGCCTACTACTTTTTCAATCCGCTCGCGCATTTCGCGGGCTGCTTTATTGGTAAAGGTTAACGATAATATATTAAAAGGATCTACCCCTTTGGCTATTAAATGGGCAATGCGGTAAGTAAGCACGCGGGTTTTGCCGGAGCCTGCGCCCGCTATAATCATAACCGGGCCTTCGGTTTGCTCTACTGCCTGCCGTTGAGAGTCGTTGAGTAATTTAAGATAGTCCATCGCTGCTGAGCTGTCTGCTGTAATAAAAAGAAGGGCGAAGTTAAGGATTTTTGCGCTTAACTCCAGCTATATATAACACCGAAAAACAGCTATTGGTTTGCGCTTGTTTTCTGATATCTGAACAGAAGTAAACACATAAAAAAAATATCTACGAAATTATTGTATATTTACGAAAAAGTTGTAACATTACGAACGAATTGTAGGTTTAAGAAAAAAGATCTGATTATAATAATATGGAAAAGCTCACGAACCAGGAAGAACAAGCCATGCAAGCCATTTGGCGGGTAGGGGAAGGCCACGTAAAATTGTTTCTGGAACAAATTAACGACGAAAAGTTGCGCTATACGACGCTGGCGTCCACGGTAAAAAACTTAGAAAAAAAAGGCTATTTAACCAGCCGGCTGGTAGGCAATGTATATGTTTATAAACCGGTTATTCCGGAAAATGAATACAAAAAAAAATATTTGAACGGGGTAGTGCAAAACTACTTCGCCAACTCTTATAAAGAACTGGTTAACTTCTTTGTGGAGCAGAAAAAGCTCTCGACCCTCGAATTAAAAGAGATTATAGATTTGATTGAAGAGAAAAATAAAAAATAGGATGA
>Ga0210046_1003469_pt1 | contig 10543 bp, 10 predicted proteins | sample CryGeyCG2114_250_FD_185461 | JGI IMG/M metagenome (GOLD analysis project Ga0210046, IMG submission 185461) | Groundwater microbial communities from aquifer - Crystal Geyser CG18_big_fil_WC_8/21/14_2.50 (SPAdes) (version 2) | ecosystem: Environmental > Aquatic > Deep subsurface > Groundwater ... | reverse complement strand
CTATCCGATTAGCAAAACCACCCATCGCCTCGTCGCGAGAGTTATCAAAAACTTCAGTAACCAGGTGATGTAGACCTTCAGTACCAGTAGTACCAATGTACATTCCTGGGCGCTTGCGCACTGGATCAAGTCCTTCGAGAACAGAAATTGATGATGCGTCGTACTTACCTTTTTTAGGGTTTTTTGGTGCTACCATATTTACTAACTAATCAATAATAATAGCGATATTATAACAAAAAAATGGTTGTTTGGCGAGAAGATTTAGAGTAAAAAAAATACTAAAAATACTGCAAAAAATAACTTTAACCAGATAAACTACCGTCCCTCCCAGCCCGCTTTGGCGACAGCATCATAAACTTTCGTCATTAATGAGTCCACCTCACTACCGTCTAGAGTTCTTTCTTTGGATTGAAATACTAATCTAAAGGCCAGAGAAGTTTTATCCTCCTTCATAAAGGTATCAAATAAGGTTACCCGAACGCATAAATTACCAGCTGTTTCGCTTAACAGGGAGACTACTTTGGCTGATTCAGTATCGCTGGAGACCCAAAAAGCAATATCACGCGAAATGCTAGGATAAATAGAAAAAGGTTGATAATTAATAGTGGCGGTTTTTACCACTTCATCATATTGAAGTGGCATTGGCAATTTAGACAAAATATCATCTAGTGAAAACTCTGACACTCCCTCATCAGTATTAAACCAAGTAATATTCAATCCCAGAGTATTTTCAATTTCATGTTGGGCAGTTTTTAATAATTCATCATCAACTTTAGCTTTATAAGTAGTGCCTGTCCGCACGCCCAAAGCCAGTTGAAATGACTCCGATTCTTCATCAAAAACAGTTCCTATTTCAAAAATTTTTATTGTTGTTAGTCCAAGTAGATCGCGGTGAGGAATATTTTTAGTAATTGCTTCAATTATATTATCGTGTAGTCTACTTCGTAAATATCCCTTATCAGACGCCAACGCGTTTTTAATTTTTACTTTATCTTTACTTCTAAACGAGCTAGTAAAAACTTCTGAAAAACCAAGGTCAATTAATGTCCGTCTAATTTTTTCAGCATAATATTGACGAACATTAACTTTTGAAACTTTTTCCAGTTTAGGCTTTATGGAAGCAACATGTTCCATCCCATAAATTCTCCCCACTTCTTCTATTAAGTCTTCTGCCAAAAACAGATCATCACGTTCCCAAGGTGGGGTGACCGTAAAATTATCGCCCTCTAACTTATAACTATAATCAAACTTTTTAAGGATAGATAGCACTATTTCATTAGTAAGATTCAAACCCAAAACACTGTTAATTTTGGCAGTTGTAACCGCCACATTATCTCGCTTTACTTCTGCCAAACCAGCTTTGCCATAACCAATTAATTCTCCACCAGCAATTTTAATAATCAATTCCAGCACCACCGGCAAAGAAAGTGGCGCTAGTCCAACACTAATGCCGTTTTCAAAACGAACAGAGGCGTCAGTCCGAAGTTTAATATTCTTGGCCGTATGACGGATTGTCTTGCGTTCAAAATGAGCAGATTCTAATAAGATATTTTTGGTATTAAGGTCTACTGTCGCTCTTTGACCACCCTTAATCCCAGCAATAGCAATCGGACTATCTGTCACCGCATCAACCACCACCATATCGGCAGACGATAATTTAAAATTCTCACCCGTTAGAGTGATTATTTCTTCATCTTCATTGGCATTACGTACACCAATCTTGTACTGGTTATTTTCCGTTGCCAACTTATCGGCATCAAAGGCATGAAGCGGTTGACCTAATTCAAACATGATGTAGTTAGTAGCATCCACCACATTATTGATGGATCGTTGACCAAGCGCAGTGATTCTTTCCACTAGCCACGCCGGCGAAGGACCAACAGTGATCCCATTTATTAGGGCAGATGCATAATAATCACAATTAGCTGTTTTGAGGTTAATATTAATTTTATCTAAAACTGGACTTAAAACTGGTTTGGTTTTAAAAATATCGTGTGCCATAGGTATACCAGTAATAACAGATATTTCTTTAGCCATACCACGATGTGACATCAACCAAGCTGATTTATCAGGTAAAACTTTAACATCAATGACCGTGTCGTTGCCAACTTTGACTACTTCTTCAATTTCTGAAGAATGAAAAGTGAGCAAATCCTCTAATTCAGCTGGGTTAGGAATTTGCTGATCAAAAAATGTTTGTAACCAATTGTGTGAAATTTTCATGCTTATGATAAATTTATACTTAATATACTACCCTTTCTGTATTTTAAAATTGATTAACAAAACGAAGGTCCCCATTGTACATTAAACGAATATCATCAATTCCATATTTTAATACTGCCAATCTATCAATCCCAGCTCCAAAAGCAAAACCTTGATAGACAGTTGGATCAATGCCGGCGTTTCTTAGAACATTTGGATGGGTCATACCCGCTCCCATGATTTCAATCCAACGACCAGAAAGTTTGTTGTGTTCATTTTTGGCAATCATCATATCCACTTCTACTCCCGGCTCCACAAATGGAAAAAAACTGGGCCGAAAACGAACCTGCACCTCTCCCCCAAAAAACTTTGAAGAGAAATATTCTAAAACACCTTTCATATGACCAAGAGAAATGTCCTTATCAATCATCAAACCTTCTAACTGAAAGAACTGTGCCTCATGGGTGGCATCAGTAGCTTCGTTACGGAATACTTTACCCGGACAAATCATTCTGATAGGAGGTTTGTTATCAAGCATGTAACGTACCTGTACTGCCGAAGTGTGGGTGCGCATCACCAGCTCTGGTGCATCCGCCAAGTAGAAAGTGTCTTGCATATCTCGAGAGGGATGGTCAGCCGGTACATTAAGCATATCAAAATTGTATTTCACCAATTCTCGCTCTGGACCCTCCGCAAACTCAAAGCCAATTTGGGAAAAAATCTGATTAATCTCTGCAATCATTTTTGACAAAAGATGTTGATGACCAATATTTTTCATAAAATCAATAATACCATAATTAGAAAACTAAAAGCTTGGTCAATAATTCAAAATAGATACCATGATCTTTTACATAAATAATCCCATTATTAACAATAATTTTTTCGGCACTGGCGGGATAGAGTTGTTGGCTATTTTGCCAAGAACGGTCATCTATTTCCACAACAAATATACCGTTATCAAGCTGTAATAAAACCAAATCACCATTGTCCGGAAAGAAATCAAAATAAATTACTTTATGCCCCTTGGTGTCAATTTTAATTTCCGAACGACAAATTCTTGATTTATTAGTTGTTTCAGTGGTACCAAGAAGAGCTGATTCTTCCATGGCCTGGACGACTCCCTTCATTACTTGAGCACCGTAAAGTTCGGTCGTTGAGGCTAAGGATGATTGCGGAACACAAAAATAATACGGTATATCCTGTTCTGCTCCGACATATTTGGCATAGATCTCACCTCCTTTTTCATAAAGTTTAATGTCCCGATAAAGACGGGTAGTGGTAGCTAGTTCAGTACTGCTTGAAGCTGATACCTTGGTTTGGGGATTAGAAAATACGAAAGCGCTACTAATTTCATCGGTCATTCTTTTTAGGAGAGTTGAGGTACTCTTGGTTTGTTCATTAAATAGAGCTAAAATGAAACTATATTCTGAGTTCAATGTGAGCGTACTGGTTGCCCTGTTTTTAGTGATTAGTATCGGCAGACTAGTTGAAGCAAAGGGTAAAATTTTTGTACTACTACTCATACCAAGGTAAATGGGTGAACCAGTAGCTGTTTGATATTCAGTTATTAAACGCACTTGTGGTCTTTTTGGGAACAAGAAAGCTTCGGCTTCAGTGACCATATATGGATAAATTGGTAACTCCTTAACCCAGGTCTGCATTCCCTCTTCTTGTACATGGATACGATGAACACCAGGGGTAATATTTTGAATATATGACGCTTTACGAAAAATACGAACGTCTTGGACTGGTTTTTCATCCAAAAACAATTCACCATTTTCTGACAAAATAGAGATGTATAAACCACCAGTTGTGGTTAGACCACCAGTCGGAGAAAAGAAATCATAGCGATAACCAGTCGCATAAAAGACAAACATCGGTACTGTTAATAAAAATATAAAGACCAAACCCAAAAAAACAAACCGCCTTTGACCACGTGAAAGAGGATTAACAGTTGGTTTATTCATTTTTGTACTAAAATTTTTAGTCATGGATAGTTATAAAATACTAAATTCGGTTTTTCGGCGTTACCCAAAATCCCATATAACGACCAAACATTAATCTCGTCTGAGCATCAAGACCCGGTACAGCACTAAAGATAATCATCGTTGCTGGAACAAGAAGCCATTGTAAAGCCATCACAATATAACGTAATCGACTAGCCTCTTTTGGTCTAGGCGGGATCAGTGATAATGAAATAATTGATGAAATTACCAAACCAAACATTGCCAGAATGAGCAAATTACGTACTACTATTGGTAGATTATACGATAAGACAGTTTGATGAAACTCTTGCCCTCCCAAAAAAATAGGCGCCCAGCCCAAAATAAACAACATGATAGGATTAGTTACCAAAGACCAATATCCCTCCGCTTGTTGAAAGATTATTTTTATTCTCTTTCTTAAGGGAATATTTTTATTTTGTAAAAAATGATAACTAATATAACAAAAATTTTCCACCCCGTATGTCCAACGCCGATGTTGCTTATAAATTTGCACCACAGTATGCCAAAAAGTAGTTGCCGCATTAGCGTCCATTGATACTGGATAAGAAAGGGGCACAACATCATATTCCCCATCATTAGCAATCAACAGGTTCCAATAAATACGCGAATCTTCACTAACCATATTATTTTGCCAATAACCAACTTCATAAAGCGCTTGGAAACTGACTGAATGTGAAGAAAAGGTGGCCATTCGTTCTGGTCTTTCTTGTTGCACCATTTCCCAAAAAGTGCTACTCATGGCTACCACCCTAGCCAAAGCTGATGCTTGCCACATATTATTATTAAAAATCGGCACTGGTTGAAATGAGCTTTTTAGAGGCCTTTTAACTGTCATAAAATGCCAAATCAGGCAGTTAAAATAATCGGGATACAAAACAGTGTCAATATCAAAAATTGACACAATAGTATGATTGTAACGTATACCGTGTAAATCAAGCACCTTTATTCTCACCTCTTCGGCAGCAAAAGTGGCATTAGATCCTTTCCCAGCCATCTCTCCTTGGACATTGGCTGGATGAGTGGTAATCAAGAAGTAACCAAATCTATCGCCCCATTTTGCTTTCATTTCCTTAGCAATAATCTGAGCGGTAGAACCAGCCCTCTCCTCCGTGGCTAAAACGACCACAATATTTTTTAAGTCATATTTCACCTCCGCCAATGATTGAAGGGTTGCTTCAATAATTTCTATTGGTTCCTGATAAAATGGCAGAATAACTACATGATAAATATGATCAAATGTAAAACGTTCTACCAAACTGGACCAATCAAGCTTCATGTGATGCCGTAAACGCATCCAATTGTAACGAAGATGATACGATAAAAAAGCTGTCTTTAAAACCCAAAAAAGAGCAAAAGCAATAATAAAATACGCCGCCCAAAAAGGAATATAAATAGACATCAAAATAACTCCAATTAAAGTAGTCCAAGAAGCTAGGCCGGGTAAAATTTCCAAAATACGATAAAGCAATCTTCGTCGCCCAGATAATTCTGTTGCTCGACCAACATGAAAATCACTTCTCGTCGCATAAGGTAAAAGGTGCGATTTTTCCTCCATAAGAATACTAGTCAGTATACCCTTATTTTTAGATAAAAAAAGTGGTTAAATTTGATAATTGTTGTGGGATTATAAAGAAATATTTTGCCCAAAATAACCGATAGAATCCTTCTCAAGAAGACGAACAACATGGATTGCTTCGCTCGTCGCTCGCAAGGACGGTGATTGGGTTTTCTACAAAGACGGCATTTTCGCTTTTGCAAGCATCACGAGTGGAGACGAGTGATGTGTGACAATCCAGGTTTACTGATAATAGTGGTATGTAAATCCAGTCCATTATTACTAAGTTATTTTCTCTGCATCGAAGCCAGCTGTCAGATTCGAACTGACGACCTACGGTTTACAAAACTTTGAAACAGTCTCCCAGACTGTTTCAACTCTTCCACCTTCACTAAGCTGGCGACAGTTTTATTAAGTCCTTAGAGCCAGCTGTCAGATTCGAACTGACGACCTACGGTTTACAAAACCGTTGCTCTACCAACTGAGCTAAGCTGGCTCTAAAGATTTAATTTAATAAATGACTGTTTACTCACCCTAATGCAAAGTCACGCCATTATGCCGAATTTTAAAAAAAACGCAACCTAATTTAGAGAAGTTATTTAGGGATAGCATCCCTAAATAACAAAATTGTGACTACTATTTTCCCGCCAAAGCCCGATTTTTTATTTTGGTCTTTTCCTTTTCAGTGAGTGCTGTTTCTAATTGGTGTTCGGCAATTTGGATTAGATGACTATCAACTTGAACAGACTGATGTTTTTCACGACGTAGTGCTTTGGCCCGAAGGCGATTGCGTTGCAATATTTTTTCCACTCCGAAATAAAATCCAGCCAAAAAACGTAAAACTAATTTTAATAAAGTGTGTAAACTGTAATACCAAGATAAAGCAATAATGTAACGTCCGAAAAAGATAGTTTTATGACGCACAAAAGCCATAAACTTCATTATTTCCATATCCAAAAGAAGTCTCTTTTGTGTTAAAAATAACCGATGCTCAATTTTTTCTTCAATAACAAAGAGATAACCCAATAAAAATAAAATTGTTAGACTCGTTATCGTCACTAAAAGTGCCAAAAACATACGACCTCTATTTTACTGACAAACGGGATATTTGTGACACGATAATATTTTCTCCAAATTTTTGGACCGCACCAGTCACCATTTCACCAATAGTGGTTTCTGGATTTTTAATAAAATCTTGTTCTAGGAGAATCTGTTCTTTAAAATATGCTTCCATTTTACCAGCGAGAATCTTCTCTTGCATTTCTTTTGGTTTATCATCTATCTCAGCCATGAATACTTCACTTGCTTTAAGTAGAGAATCTTCAGCTATTTCTGTTTTGGAGATGTATTTTGGATTGGTAGCCGCTACCTGCATCGCGATATCACGGGCCAAAGCCATAAATTCGGCATTCTTAGAAACGAAATCTGTTTCGCAGGCAAGTAACACCATAGCTGACACTTCATTGGTGTTATGGACATAGGTACCAATAGTACCTGCCCCTAAGGCTCGGTCGGATTTTTTGTCAGCCGCCTCATTGCGTTTTTTCTTTAGGATGATAACCGCCTTGTCCATGTCGCCTTGCGCTTCTTCAAGTGCCTTTTTGCACTGCATCACTGAAATACCTGTCTGATCACGCAACGCTTTTAATTGAGTGGTAGTGATTTCCATAATTATATCTAAAAGTACTAATGCTTATTTACGTTCTTTTTTTGATCATCCTTGATCCTTCTCCACTTTGACTAAATATTCGCTGGTGCAGAGACGCTAGTGCGCGGACGGTGCGGACGATTTTCACCAACCGTTCGTGGGGAAGGTGTACGTGGTACCACCACTGGAGGAACAAACATAGTTTTACCTTTTTCCAAAGCAGATACCAATTCTTGTAAAACCAAAGCCACACTAGATTGCAAAGCGTCATTCATCACAATTGGAAACTTTATTTTATCAATATTGCAATCAGAACTCATTAGAGCCACTACTGGAATTCCTAAATCTTGTGCTTCTCGCACAGCAATTATATCGTGTCTTGGATCAACCACCAACATAATATCAGCCGGGCGAGTGAGAGTAGTGATGCCGCCGAAATTAAATCTTAATTTATCCATTTCACGATTGATTAACACCCGTTCCTTTTTAGTATATTTTCTTTCCAGTTCGCCTGATTCTTGTTTCTGAATTAAAGATTCAAGCCGAGCAATCCGCTTTTTTATTTCTGAAAAATTAGTAAAAGTACCACCAATCCAACGATTGGTCACATAAGGCATAGAGACCTTTTCGGCCATATCTTTCACAATTCTAGACACTTCATTTTTAGTACCGACAAAAACTACTTTTTGGCCATTTTTTCCTGCCTCTGTAAGAAAATCAAGAGCATTATCAATCAATTTGGCAGTTATTTCCAAATCAAAAATATCATTACCGTTTTTACAAGTAAAAAGGTATGGCGCAACCGTCGGATGACGGCGACTTTTTTTGAAACCAAAATGAGCTCCAGCTGAAAAAAGACGTTCAATAAGTGTTTGAGATGTGGAAATAGACATATAATATTAAATCTGCTCAAGTAATAGAGTGCATTTAGAGCATGGCGATATTAACATAGTTGATGTTATTCTGCAACCATTTCTTCAACTTCAGAAGAAAGTGAGGCGGATGCTAATGCTGAAATCACCTCATCTAATTTTCCTTGTTGTAAAATACCTTCAATATTATGCCAAGAAACTTTTATCCGATGGTCGGTAATCCGATTTTGGGGGAAATTATAAGTACGGATTTTTTCAGAACGATCACCTGTCCCGATTTGGTTCTTTCTCTCACTAGCGTGTTTTTTAGTTTCTTCCTCTTCATGTAGTGACTCCAACTTAGCAATTAGAATACTCATCGCTTTCTCACGATTTTTTAATTGTGACCGTTCTGATTGACTACGAACATCAACTCCAGTGGGAATATGAATGAGACGGACAGCTGTCTCAACCTTATTAACATTCTGCCCACCCGCTCCTCCAGAACGAGAAAATTCCATTTCAATATCGGTGGGATTAATATCAATCTTTGGTTTTCGGCGCAATGGCAATACCGCTACTGAAGCCGTAGAAGTATGAATCCGACCAGCTTTTTCGGTGACTGGAATCCGTTGCACTCTATGCACTCCAGTCTCTAAACGAAAAGCATTGTAGACCTTGGGACTAATAACCTCAAAAGAAACTTCCTTATAACCACCCCCATTAGAACGTGATTCACTATTTAAACTAGTAAACCAACCTTTGTTGTTGGCATAAAGCTGATACATGTTTGCCAACTCTTCCGCGAACAAAGCCGCCTCATCTCCCCCTGCCCCTGCCCTAACCTCCATCACCACCCCATAAGGAATTTCTTCTTCTTCCTTGGCTGCCTCAAGGATATGATTCATTTCTTCAAACTGTGTCTGAAGTCGCACTTCTAGTTCCTTAATCTCTTCTCTTGCAAGTTCGGCCATCTCAGGATCAGACGATGCCAGTTCTCGAGCTTCATCAAGCTTCTCTAAATCTTTAGCATACACCGTTGCCAGATATTGAGTTTTTTGATTTTCTTGAAATTCTTTTAGTTTTTCCTGATCGTGTTCCATATATTTGTGTGCTTATACTACTGCAGATTGATATTTTTACAAACTAGTACCTACCCCAAAGCCAAAAAATTTCAGAAGCTTAAAACCCCATTGCCCAAAACCTAGTGATATATCGCTAGGTTTGTTATACTTTTGTATGGCTCATATTTCAAAAAACAAACCCGACTCAGGATTACTTCAGTTAATTTTCAATGAACTCAGCACTCATATAGCAAAAGTTGACAAAAGAACGGCGCCAAGATTTTTACATGAACTCCTTACCGAAACCGAACAGATAATGATTGCGAAGCGCATGACTGCAATTGTGATGCTGTCACAAAATATTGGTGTATATAAAATTGCAACCCGCCTACAAATGAGTACTTCGACAGTTCGTCTTATTACTTTTGCGTATGAAAACGGTAAATATGACAATATTGTAAATTCAATTAACAAAAGTAAAAAAGATAAGGAGCATTTCTGGGAACTTATTGAACTTATATCTCGTGGAGGTCTACCCTCTCGAGGAAAAGATCGTTGGAAATTCCTAAATGCACTCACAGAATAACCTAGCGATATATCGCTAGGTTATTCATATACATTTGTGTCTTGTTTAGAGATAGTGACTTTAAATAAAAGTACCGGATATCACTGACACCTTTTTTATGTGGGTTTGAGGTCCCTCTCAAAAGAGTGAGTATTATTTTTTGGCTTTGGCAGCTCTGGCCTTGAAGCGTTCTACTCGTCCGGCAGTGTCCATCACTTTTTCTTGACCAGTAAAAAATGGATGTGAAGCACTAGAAACATCCACAAAAGTAATCGGGTATTCTACGCCATCGGTCCACTTTTCGGTTTTAGTTGTTTCAATAGCTGAACCAATAAGAAAACGCTCTCCACTGGAATTATCATGGAAAATAACGGGGCGATAGTTTTGAGGGTGAATATCTGCTTTCATAAAATTAAAAATGTAACAATTAGATTTTCTACTGACTAAGTTAACTTGGCTCGTACTATATCAGAAATTGTTAATTTAGCAACCAATTTCGTTTAACCACCACCAAGAACTCTGATCTGACCAATGAATTTTGCTTTACGATTCATCACTCCATCACCGTAAAAGGCATTAGCTGGATTACTAGCTCCTCCCCAACCAGCATAATAACGCAAAGCAGCGGTCCGATCACCGGCATAAGTTCCAT